>Ga0209041_1000240_pt1 | contig 44434 bp, 29 predicted proteins | sample SaaInlV_100m_DNA_4_FD_184647 | JGI IMG/M metagenome (GOLD analysis project Ga0209041, IMG submission 184647) | Marine microbial communities from expanding oxygen minimum zones in the Saanich Inlet - SI037_S2LV_100m_DNA (SPAdes) (version 2) | ecosystem: Environmental > Aquatic > Marine >... | reverse complement strand
TGAAAGAGATGAGCGCCGTTCTGATGATAAACTTAGAGACCATTCCGCTAAAGACGGTGACAATGTCAGCCGTGTCAATGAATTAAAAGACGGTAGACTCAGTATTGAGAATTTATTCTCTGATTTAGTCCCTAATTCTAGGACAACGCCTGATTTTCCAGAGTATACTGTTTGTTCTGAAGGATGTGATTATAATGATCTTGCCACCGCAATTGACAGTGTACCAAATCAGTCCACAATATTTATCACAGAACCAGGGGAGTATGTGGTTATAGGTTCGGAAATTATTGACAGATCGATCTGGATCAAAGGACTGAGCCCTGAAGAAACTATTATTAGTGGAACTATAGATTTAGAAGACTTATCTGAAGGTGTAGTTTATTTTGAGAAAGAAGATTATGCAGATTGGAGCATGGAAGACAACCAGGACAGGATCAAAAGTGATATTTGGATCACCCGAGGGGATAATAGACCCATCTTTAATGCGGCCGTAGAAACCCACGATGATGCTGATGATAACAAGGATATGGTTCCTACACATACATTATGGGCACAGGGCAGGACTGCAGATGTGGACTCATCTGATTACCAACCGTTTAGACCTATGACATCAAACAACCCACCCAGTATCGTGGGTCTTCCTTTATCTATGCAAACAACAAGCTCAACCTATGAGACACCTGACAGTGTTGTCTATTTCGAGAAAGAAAATTATACAGACTGGAGCTTGGAAGAAAATCAGGACAGGATCAAAAGTGATATTTGGATCACCCGAGGGGATGATAGACCCATCTTTAATGCGGCCGTAGAAACCCACGATGATGCTGATGATAACAAGGATATGGTTCCTACACATACATTATGGGCACAGGGCAGGACTGCAGATGTGGACTCATCTGATTACCAACCGTTTAGACCTATGACATCAAACAACCCACCCAGTATCGTGGGTCTTCCTTTATCTATGCAAACAACAAGCTCAACCTATGAGGCACCTGACAGTGTTGTCTATTTTAAGAAAGAAAATTATGCAGATCCGTCTCTTGAAGAAAATCAGGACAGAATTGCTGAAAGTGTCTGGATAACCCGCGGAGATTCTAAACCTATTTTTAATGCAGCTAGAGAAGATTGGGAATATGTTGATGGTGGGTATGGTGGGAATACTCCATCTTGGACGAGATGGGCTTTAGGCAGGACAGATAGTGTGGAGTCTGAAGATTATAAAACCTTCAGAAGCGCCACAGGGCCATTAAGCGAATATTACGACCCAGAGACAGATCCTAATGAGGTTTGGGGCGGCTTAAAACATATTGTGGGAAATGTATTATCAATGAAGGTTCTAGATTATACGCTTTATAACAAGCCAGACAGTGTTGTATTTCATAATCAGCCAGCAGATGCTGATCTTAATGATCCAGAGAATCTAGATATGATCGCTGATAGCGTTTGGATTGGGCGTGATAATAGTAATTTGGAAAATCAATTACCGTATGGGGGACTGAGGTGGGCTATTGGTCGCACTGCAGATGTAGATTCTGCTGACTATGTATCAGACTTCAGTGAATTAAAAAGAGACTGGGATGATACAAGTTCTTTTGGAGTAATCATTCTTCCCAACCTACAGGGTAAAGTTTTATCATTAGAAGTGACAAATGTAATGGTTGATAGCTCAGTAACTTATTATGATGTGGTTATCACAGATTGGCTCCATGGCGGTTTAGACGGTTTTTCTTATTACCGTGGTGCGCCGGGGTCATACTTACCCACAGATGATATTGTTGTGAGCGAACATTTTGATGTTGAATTTACATCTTGGACAACCGGCGGTAATGGTGGTGGTTTTGCCTACTATCGTGGTGCACCGGGGGCTTATTTGCCTTCTGATGCTCCTAGGGAAATTAATTACTTTGATGTTGAATTCACGAAATGGACCCAAGATGGTAATGGCGGCGGTTTTGCCTACTATCGTGGTGCGCCAGGGGCTTATTTGCCTTCTGATGCTCCTAGGGAAATTGATTTCTTTGATGTTGTTTTCACAAAATGGACCCAAGATGGTAATGGCGGCGGCTTTGCCTACTATCGTGGTGCGCCAGGGGCTGATTTGCCATCTCAGGGCACTATGTTCACTATAGTAGCTGATAATGACCCACTTTATGTTCGATTTTCTGACTTGACCATCGCTAATGGTTCTGGTTCAGAAACAGCAGGTGCCATCCAGGTAAATAGTCCAGACACATCGGAAACAACCACAATTGAATTAGACAATATTGTTGCCTACAATAATGTTAATATGCAAGAGAGTGGTGGATTTATAAATAACAATGAGATCGTAACTCCAGGTTTACTTTTCTTTAATGTAAACAATTCTGTTTTTAGGAATAACATAAGCACTGATGCTGATGGAGGTGTATTTGCTCTTTCAAATGTCCACGCCACAATAACAAATTCACTTTTCGAAGATAATTATGCTGATGATGATGGAGGCGTCTTTTATGGTGAAGATTTTAGATCACTAGCTATTGAAAATTGTAACTTTATCGGTAATTATGCTGATGATGAAGGTGGGGCAATTTTAATCAACGGAGCATATAATGGATTATATATTGAAAATTCTTCATTTTTAAATAACACAAGTGGCTACAGTGGTGGTGCTATAACTCTCTGGAACGAAGTATCAGACTTCGTAATCTCTGAATCAGAATTTATTGGTAATAGTACATCAGACTATGGCGGAGCCATATTTGTAGAAGATGAATCAGACGTATATTTCTATAATACTAAATTTGTTGAAAATTCATCAGGTGATTATGGTGGTGCGGTGCATTTTGAAAATTATGCTGATGATTTTGCAATAGATTTTGAATTCCATCATTGTGATTTTATTAATAATAGTTCGGATTATGGTGGAGCTATTATGAGTTATGATGATTACGATGGCAGAGGGAAAATTTATTCGTCTCTATTTGATGGAAACACTGCTACAAGTGATGGTGGCGCCTGGTATATAGACGATGATGGTGATTATCATATAGAAAGTTCAACCTTTATTAGAAATACAGCAAGTGAAGCTGGCGGTGCGATCTACAATGATGATGCTGATTACCCGGGGTTAAGAGTCGTAAACTCTTCACTCATGCTTAATACAGCAAATGAATATGGCGGTGCGATCTACAATAATGATTATTTATTTATTTACAATTCAACAATATCCAATAATTTGGCAGACTCAAGCTATGGTGGGATTAATTATGCTGATGATATGAGCTCAACAGTGATTGCTGGGAATACATCTCCTGATTCTCCTGACTTAGAATATGTTGTATCATCTGGCAATAACTTTATTGGTAATCTTGATAGTACAGGAGTTTTCACCATCGATGATTACGGCATGGACTGGGTTGGTGGGTACGATAATTCGACTGGCGGCATAATCAGTGGAGATACAAATAATGTCAATACATACAGTAGCGCCATCGATCCGCAGTTAGTTTTAGTTGAAGAAGAAGAGACCCTCCCGTACTTGATTGCATATCCGGGAAGCATCCTTACTAACAATGGGGCAAGTGCATATACTTTTCAAGAAACAGAAATTGAACTTGGTTTAGATATGCGAGGGATGCACCGATCATTTCAAGGGGCCGATATTGGCTCTATAGAGAGACATTTGTCTGACCCTCACGACGATCAAATTGTGCCTGGTGCAATTAATGATTTAACAGGGATGCCTTCTATTGAAGGTGGTATCCAACTATCATGGACAGCTGTTGGTTCTGATGGAAATATAGGAACGGCGGCGGAATATGTGATATATTACAGCACTGATACATTTGAAGATCCTAGCCAATCTACTGTAACGGGAATCAATCCAGAAATCAGCCCAAGTCAGTCAGGTACAAATGAATATTTTCTATTAGATGGGCTTGACTATGGTTCGGCTTATCATGTACGTATAATTGCATTGGATGAAATTGGTCAACCTTCCGATTTATCTAATGAAATTGTTGTTGAAACATTAATTGCACCCAGCATGACGGTTTCTACGACAAGTGTCTCAATTACACTTCCTACGGGATCGGAAGGTACGCGCCAATTAACCCTGGGGAATGATGGCCAAAGTCTTTTAGAGTGGAACGCCACAATAGTTATCGATGATATTTCATCCGTAAGAAGCTCAAGCCCTGTGTTTGGCTCTGGGACAATTAGTGATCTTGAAAAAAATTCATCAGATTATGTGAGCCCTCTTAGACCTAAAAACCTATTCTCAGATGAGTCTTTTTCTTTCGACCCACTTATGGAAAACGTATTATCTAGTCGAACGAGTGCCAATCCTTTAGAGGATATTCTTTCGAGGTTTGAAGAAAACTATCAAAACATTATTGGTCTAGTGCCAAATCCGTGGGTTATTGAAGATGGCGTAAGCGGAGATAATATTAATGATGGTGGAAATGATATGTATGATGATGGCAATTACTTAAGTACAGACAACGAAGCAAACCCGCTTGCATATTCAGACGGTATGATTACTGCCAGTAGTTATTTAGGAGTAGCGGGTCAGTATTTCACACGTAAATATGATGAATTGTTTGTTTTCGCTGCTGACCTAGATGCTGTAACTGATTTTTATATTACGGGTAATCTCGGCGCGGATGGAGACGGAAGTGTAGATGGTATTATTATTGAGGGGAATGGGTATACTGGATTTGTTAAGCGTGTCTATAATGCTGGCGATCCGTCTATTAATCATATGGTGATTATTCCAAATACAGAGGGGGCTAACCATGATTTTTCAACAGATACAGACAATGATTATCATCATATTGGCGGTTTAACAAATGTTTCACAACTTTTTTATATATTGTATGCCAGTAGCAACGGGACGTTAGTTGATGATGAAACAACATTAAGTATTATGAATGCTGTGATTGATATTATTGCCCAAGGGCAATGGTTGAACCTTTCAGAAAGTCAAGGTGAAATCCTTCCTGGAGAAATGCAATTAATAGATATATTATTTAATACAACTGACTTAGCGGATACAAGCTTAACGGGATTAATTACTTTAACGAGTAACGACCCCAGTTCAGCAGAAATATCTATTGACGTAAGTATGGTTGTTTCTAGTGAAAACCAGCCCCCAGTATTACATACAACTGAATTACCCAACGCAATTGAAGATGAATCTTACTCATTCCAGTTAGAAGGATCTGATTCAAACGGTGATGTCATTACCTATTCACTGACATCAGGCCCAGACTGGCTTGGTATTTCAGAAAGTGGGGAAATTATGGGTATGCCAACAAATGCGGATGCGGGAGGGCCCTTAATGGTTAATGTGAATTTCACCGATAGTGTATCTGTCGTTGAAACAGTCCTATATATATCTGTGGAAAATACCAATGATGCTCCTGTAGTTGCAGAAGCATTAGTAGATGTTGAAGTGGATGAAGATGCAGAGCCACTAACCATAGATCTTTCCCAAGCTTTCAGTGATGAAGATGCAGGGGATTTACTGGAGTATTCAGTTCAAGGATATTTAACTTTTAGAAAAGTTAATAATGCTGACTGGACTATGGAAGAGAATCAGGACAGGGTTGCAGATAATGTTTGGTTAACAAGAAAGAGCAGCCAGTCTATATTTAATATAGCATTAGAAGACGCCTACTCGGCGGATAATCAGAGCCCCCTTGGGACAGAATGGGCCTATGGGCATGCAGACCATGCTGAAGGATTAACCTTTCAGCATTTTAAAGCGACTGTGAATAATGCACCACCAAGTTCAATCGGAAAACCACTGGTTTTACATACACTTGATGAAGACGCATATTATGATATGATGGTTCATCAGTGGACAGGTGGTGGTCCAGGTGGTGGTTTTGCATGGACCCGTAGTTCAGATGGAAGTCCAGTTATGACCCCTGAAATAAATGGTTCAAACCTAGTTTTCCATTTCCATCCTGATGCTTCAGGTGAGACAGAAATAGTTATCGTGGCAACTGATCAATCTGGGGCAACAGCTTTGGATACAGTGAGTATATCGGTTAACTCTGTTAATGATTCACCTGGTGATTTTACCCTGCTGGTTCCTGAAAATAACTCAGTGGTGGTAGATTTGACTCCCACGCTTACCTGGGAAGCACCTACAGATCCAGATAACAGCGAACCTATGGGCGAAGGTGGTATGCGTGGAGCTAGAGCTAAAGCTAGAGCTAAAGCACCTACAGTTGCACAGAACCAAAATATGACACGTTCTATTGAGAGCTATAATGTCTATATTGGGTCTGGTCCAGGCTTTACAAGTTATGATGTGGTTGCAACTGTTAATACTAGCTATTACACTCCTGAATATGAACTAGAAGAAGATGGAGTATATTATTGGATGATTGAAGCAGTTGATAATGGTGGTAGTGTGACCGTTTCAGAAACATGGTCATTCACAGTTAATGCTGAGAACAGTGTGCCAGATTCACTTGTTTTGCTTACTCCAATTGAAGGTGAAGAGACAGGTTTAATGCCAACCTTTAGCTGGACTACATCAGCTGATATGGATGCGAATGATACTGTTTCATACACACTTAATTACGGATCTGATCCGTCTAATTTCACTTCAGTAAGTACTGGAAACAATTTGACGTACACACCAGATGCAGATCTGATGGATAACACTGGCTATGCCTGGCAGGTAGTTGCTACAGACCAGATGGGTGCTACATTTACGACAGGATTTCAATCTTTCTACGTAAATAGTGCCAATGACAATCCAAATATGTTTGGTTTGATTAGCCCTGATAGTGGTAGTACCGTCAGCAATCTACGAGCATTATTGGTATGGTCTCCGACAGCAGATTTAGATGGTGACAATGTTATGTTTGATGTTCATTTAAATGGTATAACTATTGGCACGACAAACCACAACTATTTCTATGCGGATAGTTTGGTAGAAGATATGACCTACACCTGGAGTGTGAGTGCCACCGATAATAATGGTGGCAGTACTGAATCAGGTACATGGTCATTCACAGTTAATACCCAGAATGCACCTCCATCTTCGTTTGCTCTAATTTCACCTGACTCAGGGATAGTACTCAATACCCAGGTAGTCAACTTCGAGTGGGAAGCGAGTAGTGATATGGATCCAATGGATGAAGTTCATTATAGTATAGATATACATAGTGATACCACTCATATGAATTTTGAAACAGATTTACTATCACTCCTATCTGAAAATCTAATGGATAACAGTGTTTACCATTGGGGTGTACGTGCTTTTGATATGAATGGCGGTATGACTGAAAATATTGGTGGGCCAGAGATGTTTGTAATTAATGTTGCTAACGATGCGCCAACTGCAGCATCATTAGTAGCACCATTAGATGGAAGTATACAGACACATTTAGCACCAAGCTTCTTTTGGACAAGATCGTCAGATCCTGACCCTATGGACCATGTTGGGTACTCAATGAATTGGTGGGTTGTAGGTGGCACAGAGTCTCAGTCTGTTAATACAGATAGCAATGGTGTAACACTAGAAGTAGACCTCATGGACAATTCTGGGTATGGATGGGCAGTTAATTCAATGGATATGAATGGGGCTGAAGGACATTCAGATACGGCACATTTTTATACAGATGCTTTTCCTGAGCCTCCTTTAAACTTTGCTACAATAGCTCCGGAGAATAATGCTGATGGTATTGCCACTGAAGTCGAGTTTATCTGGAATAGAACAAATGACCCTGATCCTTTAGATGAGATACATTACCAGCTTGTCTATGCTACAGATTGGGAAGACAGCAGCTCCTACGTTTTCAGTGAAGTTGTTCAAGATACATCTTTAATAATATCAATGGAAGATAACGCATTGTATTATTGGGGAGTAATTGCTATGGACAATGATGGGTTTATGGTTGGGAGCAATGATAATACGCCAAACACACTTGTGATTGGTACATTGGGGATTGACGACCAAATAATACCGGATGCTTTTGCTTTACACCAAAATTATCCCAACCCATTTAACCCAACAACGATAATACATTATGATGTGCCAGAACCTGCTCAAGTTAAAATTATGGTATTTGATGTTCTAGGTAGAAAAATATCTACCTTGGTTAATGAACACCAGAATCCCGGTTTTAAGTCAATTCTTTGGAATGGTGTAGATGAATTCGGTTCTCCTGTGAGTGCTGGAATGTATTTTTATCATATTCAAGCAGGCTCATTTAATCAAACAAGAAAAATGATTTTATTAAAATAAATCAATTTGTTTTCTCACAATTAAGGCAACCGGCGAGTTGCCTTAATTGTGAATAGAGTGTTTATTAAATTTAATAGACTCTTATTGTATCCAGTCTTCTTTTAGTATAATTAGATATTAACATTAGATTTATAACCCACAACACTATAGCTTTGCTATATGAATCCCGGGAAGTTTATCCATGCAAGTTATTTATCAAATTCTAAGTTGGCTTTTATTTTATACATAGTTACGAATTCTGTTATTAAAGCATTTCCTGAACAGCTAATCAAAATATCATTATTATTGAAAAAGTGTTAGCGTGAGCACATGAATACTTTTTCAACTTAAACACATGAGAATAAGTACTCCCGGCCGCATTTGTCTTTTTGGAGAACATCAGGATTATCTCGGCTTGCCGGTGATTGCCATGGCTATTTCACTCCGTGCTAATTTAACGGGTGAAAAAAGAAAAGACAAAAATGTCATTATCCATAAACCCGATTTGGGTGAAACAGAATCATTTTCGCTTGATGATTTGAATTATACCAAACCCCGAGATTATTTCAAAAGTGGCATTATCGTTTGTCAAAAGGAAGGTCTCACTTTTTCATCAGGGTTTGAGTGTGAAATCACTAGTGAAATCCCCATCCGTGCCGGGACCAGTAGTTCATCTGCAATCATGGTCAGTTGGATTCATTTTTTATCTCAAATGGCGGATGAACCCTCAAACTGGAACCAGCAAAAAATTGGTGAATTGGCGTATAAAGCGGAGGTTCTTGAATTCACAGAACCCGGTGGTATGATGGACCAGTATTCTACAGCAATGGGAAACCTGATCTATTTACAGTCCGAACCGTACATTGCCATTGAAACATTAAACCCAAACCTAGGCACTTTCGTGTTGGGAGATTCCTGCGAACCCAAAGATACGCTGGGAATTTTGAATCGGTGTCGTGATGCGCGGCTCGAAATAATTGTAAAATTAAAAGTCAAAAATCCAAATTCTACAATACACACCTTGAATGAAAATGCTGATATTTCAGATTTGAATACAAATGAAATTGAATTGTATAAAGGCACTTTACAAAACAGAGATATATTGGAAACGGCTCTATCAGAACTGAATAAAAGTGAACTCAATAATGAAAATTTTGGAAAACTACTTACACAGCATCATGCAATTTTAAGAGACGTTTTAAATGTAAGCACACCAAAGATAGATAATATGATGGATGCCGCACTTTCCGCCGGTGCTTTGGGCGGAAAAATTAATGGATCAGGTGGCGGTGGCTGTATGTTTACTTATGCGCCCAAAAATCCGGAACATGTTGCAGAAGCCATAGAAAAAGTAGGTGGAAAAGCTTACATCATTCAAAAGGATGAAGGGACAAGAATCACAACGCATCACTAAAAAGAATCCCCACAACTTGTTCGCCTTTACCTACCAACCAGTTTTCAGGCAGGGCGGATACTTAGTTATTTTATGGGATGATGTGTAGATTTGGTCATGATAATTAATAATCAAATTAGAAGAGTATTGATCCTCATTTGTATTTTGTGTTTTTGTAACGCTAAAACAAAATTTTCAGATCGGGATGTTGCAACAATGATTCCTAAATATTTTGCACGAGACCATAATTCACCGCCTATAACACGTACACGTATTTATGGCGAAAATGGTAAAAAAGTCTTACACTTAAATATCCAGGTAAATCGTAATCGTTATGAGAATGAATTGGAATATGCGTTATCAGCAATGGCAAGCGTATGTCAATACGCAGAGATGCCATTTGATAAGTTTGTATTGATTATGGAGCCAACAAGTCGACAAATTGATACAGAAAGATTAGAAGCTAAGGCCAAGTGCACCATTGATTACTTTGTTTTTAAGCGTGTGAAATACAATCGATGGTTAACAAAGTGTATAACAACAGAAAAAATATAGTTTAACCTTGCAATGATTCTTAAACGAGTGGAATCATTCCTTTGTGTGAAAAATGTAAATGATTAACTGCATAACATTCAAGCCCCACATTCGTGGGGTTTTTTGTTTGTGGGATTAGTTTTGTTTCTGATACATTTTTTAAGTTTAAAAATGATTAAACTAAAAACTTATGTGATATAGAATAAAATTCTGAAGCAGATTCTATGAGAGAGTTCGCTGTTAATTCTTGCACCCCATATATATCCACGATGCATCCATATTTAGCTATTACTTTTTTCACAACTAAATCAAAATCACCATCTCCTGATAGCAGAATTATTTTGTCTACTTCTTCAGCTGATTCTAAAATATCGATGGTTATGCCCACATCCCAATCTCCCTTAGCACTACCATCTGCTCTGGATATATAGGGCTTTAGTTTCACATTAAATCCAATAGCTTGTAAAGCGTATTGAAACTTTTGTTGCCTCTCATCCCCTTTATCTATAGCGTAAGCATTCGCTTTAATTATTTCATCTTTAGATTCTATATGACTCCAAAAACGTCTATAGTTGAAAGAACGATTAAAAGTATCCCGTGTGGTATAATAGATATTTTGCACATCAACAAATATTGCAGTTTTCATTATGTTTAATTTATAACCAAAGTATCTGGAATTATATCACAAGCGAGAATTAAAGTAATACTAGAATCTATTTAAAATAGTTTTGGGGCAGAGCTTACATTATTCAGGCTGATGAGTTGGGCAGAATTGAGTAAAAAACCCTGAATTCCATAATTGTATTTAGTGTTGCACCTATTTCTCCAATGACATTAGAATCACCACTTCTTATTCCATCAATTGAGTAAAACTATGGCAAAAAACAAAATAATTGGAAATCCCACGGACATTTCTATGTATTCAAACCAGTTTAGTTTCATGTCACGACCTTTGACTAGAAAATTGAAAGAAAATGTGGATGCTGTCATTTTGGGCGTTCCATTTGATTTGGCAACAACGGGTCGCCCGGGAACTCGATTCGGTCCATCCGGTGTTCGAAATGCCAGCAGTAATTTGGGTTGGGAAGAAAATCGCTGGCCTTGGAATTTCAATGTATTTGACCATTTGAATTTGGTGGATTATGGCGATGTGGATTATATCCCGGGAAAACCGGAAGATGGATTGGCGGAGATTCAAAATCACGCAACCCAAATAATTAATGCAGGTAAAACGCTTGTTTCAATTGGCGGTGATCATTTTGTAACGCTGCCTTTACTCCGCTCTCATTATAAAAAATTTGGGAAAATGGCATTGGTGCATTTTGATGCTCACACAGATACTTACCCTAACGATAATCTGATTGACCATGGTTGTATGTTTTATCATGCGCCTAAAGAAGGATTAATTGATCCGAGCCACTCCATCCAGATTGGGATTCGGACTGACTATGAAAAAGAAAGCCATGAGTTCCAAGTGATTGATGGAGCAGCTGCCAACGATCTTTCATCGGCTTCCATTGTAGAATCTATCCAGAAAAGGGTCGGAGATTTACCGGTTTATTTAACCTTTGATATTGATTGTTTGGACCCTGCATTTGCCCCGGGAACAGGAACGCCTGTGGTGGGTGGATTGACGACGGATAAAGCATTAAAGATTATCCGTGGATTGACCGAATTAAATATAATCGGATTCGATCTGGTGGAAGTTTCTCCGCAATATGATCATGCAGAAATAACAGCCCTTGCCGGCGCCACAATTATTTTAGAATACCTGTATCTTTTAGGAAATAAAAGAAAAACGATTTAAGAATGTTTTTTGGGATTGCATCAACTGTTGTGATGCATGCATTGACACAGACAATGCACACTAAATATCATTTTTCAAGAAGCATTCATTTTTATCGTTTTTGTCCTATTAACAAAATTGAATCATCTTTTTCCATTTCATCATAAAATTTTAAAAATTGAATTTTAAAATAGGGAGAAAACCAATCTTCCAATTCTTCTATCGTGTGGTAATTATGAAAGGTACCTTTCATTTCATAACTATCAGTCCCAGCCCAAAAAGAATGACAAACAATTCCACCATCCTTTAAAATCTGTAGTTGATTTTGAATAGATAGAAGTAGTTCATCATTCGTTAAATGTTGTAGAACTTTATTCGAGTAGATACAATCAAAAGTGCTGTCAATTTCAAGCGTGATAGCATTGAGAATAAGTAACTCATTTTGGATTTTTTTCTCAATCAGAATATCTAAAAAATGTTGAGAAAAATCAGATCCGGTTACATGATAACTTTGGGATAAGATTTCTAGATCGGTTCCTGGTCCAGTTCCTAACTCTAAAACGGTTGACCCTTTTTGAAGAAATTTTCCCAAATGATGAATCAATTCCTGACCGTCAAATTCTTTTGCTACTTTAATATAAGATTCGGCCGATTCTCTTGTTTGGTAATATTGATATGTCATGATAATTTTTTAATTCAATTATTTTCAACTTGAATGTGTAATTTTCTTGTTATTATTTAGATTTATTTTAATTAATCAAGGACAATTTTAAGGAAATTATGAACAAAATTACTCTTTTAATCATGGCCGCAGGAATGGGCTCACGTTATGGCGGCCTTAAGCAACTTGATGCTGTGGGACCCAACGGCGAAACTATTATTGATTATTCAGTTTATGATGCCATTCAGGCCGGATTTAATAAAGTTGTTTTTATTATTCGCAAAGAGTTTGAGCAAGAATTCAAATCAAAAATATCAGATAAATATGCCGGCAAGATTGAAGTGGAATTTGCATTCCAAGATTTAAATGATTTGCCCGATGAATTTTCTTGTCCGGAAGGAAGAGTAAAACCATGGGGGACGGCCCATGCAATTTTATCTGCTGCAGATAAAATTAATGAACCTTTTGTTGCCATAAATGGCGATGATTTTTATGGACAGGAATCATTTAAAGTTGTGGCTGATTATTATGGAAACGGTGCAATTGATTTTTCAATGGTCGCATTTCAACTCGATAAAACATTGTCAACTTTCGGCGGTGTAACACGAGGACTCTGTACCTTGAAAGATAGGAAATTGGACACAGTTATCGAGACTGATAATCTTCAAAAAATCGGTTCGAATGTTTCATCAAATCGAGATATTGAGTTAGATGGAAGTGAACCGGTCTCCATGAATGTTTGGGGATTTACGCCCATTTTATTTGATTATCTCAAAACAAAATTTGTAGCGTTTTTACATGAAGAAGGTCAAGAAATGAAAAGCGAATTTTTGATTCCATCTGTTGTGAATGAATTAATACAGAAAAGGAAGGAAGAAGTTCATGTTTTACGAAGTGGTGCCAAATGGTTTGGCGTTACTTACAAAGAAGACAAACCGTTTGTTCAAGGCGAAATCCAAAAATTGGTTGAGGGTGGAGTTTATCCAGAAAAATTATTTTAGGCATATTATGACACAAGATTCATTTGTTCATTTTTTTAAAAATATTTCATATTTTGCATCCTTGATGCTGACAATGATCCTAGCCCAATCTCCTCCGGAAATTGAAGATCCATCCATTGTTGAAATAAACAAATTGCCACCTCGGGCGACCTTTTTCAATTTTGAGTCGAAATCTCTTGCAAAAATTGGAGACATATCCCAATCTGAATTTTATCATTCTTTAAATGGAACTTGGAAATTTAATTGGGTTCGAGAGCCGAAAGATCGTCCCTTAAATTTTTATAAAACAAATTTTGATGATTCTAAATGGGCTGATTTTCCAGTCCCGGCAAATTGGGAAATAAATGGCTATGGTGTTCCTATTTATTTAAATCATCCTTATGAATTTTCCTATAAACCCGATCCACCCAAAATCCCTGAAGGTTATAATCCAGTTGGCTCTTATAGGCGCAATTTTAATATTCCGGACAGTTGGGAAAACCGAAGAATCGTGATCCATTTTGGTGCGGTAAAATCTGCATTCTTTATTTGGGTGAATGGCGCAAAAGTTGGCTACAGTCAAGGGAGTAAACTTCCGGCTGAATTTGATATTACAAAATTTATTTCTACAGGGAAAAACCTAGTAGCACTTGAAGTATATCGCTGGTCGGATGGCACCTATTTAGAATGTCAGGATTTCTGGCGAATCAGCGGAATTGAACGTGATATTTATCTCATGGCGGAACCGAAAATTCGAATCCAAGATTTTTGGGCAAAGACACCGTTAGATGATGATTTCAAACATGGTGAATTCCAATTAGATTTAAATCTTGTAAATGATTCGAATGAAGATGAAAAAATCACCGTTCATACCGAATTATTCAAATCTGATGGTCGGCGTATTTTTAATAAATCAGACCGTGTAATTATCCCCGAAAATTCTTCATTAAACCATGTTGTGGAAAAAATGATTCGGAATGTGGATCATTGGACAGCGGAAAACCCAAATCTTTATCGGCTTCAAATCACAGTTAAAAAAGGATACGAAATTCTCTCATCAGTATCTGATGAAATTGGCTTCCGGACCATGGAAATAAAAGGTGGACAATTTTTAGTGAATGGCCAAGCCATTTTAATTAAAGGTGTCAATCGCCACGAACACGACCCAAAAGATGGGCATGTTATCAGCCGGGAATTGATGGAAAAAGATATTCAACTCATGAAAGAGTTCAATATTAACACGGTTCGTACAAGTCACTATCCAACAGATCCATATTGGTACGACCTTTGCGATAAATACGGATTGTATGTGATTGATGAAGCTAATATTGAAAGTCATGGAATTGGCTATCATCCGGATCGAACATTGGGCAATAAACCGGACTGGGAAACGGCTCATGTTACGCGAATCCAACGAATGGTGGAGCGTGATAAAAATCATCCATCCATCATTTTATGGTCCATGGGAAATGAAGCAGGTGATGGTGTGAATTTTGTAGCAGCATCCAAATGGATTCATCAACGCGATCCCTCACGACCAGTTCATTACGAACGAGCAGGGAATGGAGATCATGTGGATATTTACACACCTATGTATACCGGTGTGGAATGGTTGAAGAAATACGTTGAAAAAGAGCATGATCGGCCCCTCATCATGTGCGAATACATGCACGCCATGGGCAACAGTTTGGGCGGAATGGTTGACTATTGGGATTTGATAAGAAAAGAGCCCCAACTTCAGGGCGGCTGTATTTGGGATTGGGTGGATCAAGGATTGGAAAAGGTGTCAGATAAGGGTGAAACCTATTTTGCTTATGGCGGTGATTTTGGGCCAGCAGAAACTCCAAGTGATGGAAATTTTTTAATCAACGGATTAGTGCAACCGGATCGAAAACCAAACCCACATTTTTATGAAGTCAAAAAAGCTTACCAGAATTTTATTGTTAAACCTGTGGGTTTGAATGATTTTGTGGTAGAAATAACCAATGAGAATTTTTTTACCCATTCTGATGAATTTGAAATATCATGGCTGGTAAAATCAAATGGTGAAACGCTTCAAGCTGAAATATTAAAGGACTTTAACCTTGAACCCCAGGAAAGTAAAAAAATATTCATCCCTGTTGATGATTTTCATAGGGTTCCTTTCGACGAATATTTTCTTGAAATCGAATTTAGATTAAAGAAAAAAATGGGGCTATTGCCAGAAGGATACTTGGTTGCTTGGGAGCAACTACCACTATTGAATTTCAATACCATTAAAACGGAATTTTCCCACACTAGGAAAAAAGAACATCTCAGCTTTAAAGATGTAAAAGAGACGGATCAAGCAGTAGAAATCCTGGGTGATGAATTTGAGATTATTTTTTCGAAAACCACTGGAACTCTAGAATCCTGGATGTACAAAGGACATGACCTTCTTTTAACAGGTCCAAAACCCAATTTCTGGCGGGCGCCCATCGATAACGATTTTGGAAATCGGATGCCAGAACGAATGGCAGTGTGGAAACAAGCCACCGATGAACCAAAATTGAAAAACATTAAAGTAGATATCTATAGTAAAGGTATTGGGATCGAAGTCTTTTATGAATTTCCAGCAATAGAATCAACCGGTTCAATTCTTTATGTTATTTATGGCGATAGCCAAATCTTAGTGCATTATAAATTTGACGCCGGAAAGGCTGACTTGCCCAACATTCCCAAGGTCGGATTATCTATGCAAATTCCAAAAGAGTTTGATTCTATGAAATGGTTTGGCCGCGGTCCACATGAGAATTATATAGATAGGAAATCTAGCGCAAAAGTGGATATTTATTCTGGGACCGTAGCAGAACAATATCACCCTTATATCCGGCCTCAGGAGAGTGGCAATAAAACAGATGTTCGCTGGGCTACTTTTCGAAATGATGAAGGGGATGGATTGATGGTTCAGGGATTTCTATCTATGAACGCCAGCCATTTTACTTTAGAAGATCATGATCATGGTTTTGGTAAAGTAAATAGCGGTGCAACTGGAAATATTAAAACGACTAAACAACAGCGCCACACCATCAATATGGTGGAACAGGATTTGATTAATCTTGATCTGGATTTGATTCAAATGGGGTTAGGCGGTGAAGATAGCTGGTGGGCGCAGCCCCTGGAGAAATACCAGATTATGCCAGAAAGCTATGACTATTTTTTAAAGCTTATCCCAATCAGTGCGAAAGATGACCCTATAAAATTATACAGGAATGATATTCTACAATAAAGAACAAATTATAGAAAGAGTTTCCATGGCGGACGCTATTGATGCTATGAAGAATGCATTTATACAATTAAGCAAAGGTGAAGCAATTATCCCGCAAAGAACGACTCTGAATATTCCCGATAAAAATGCATCAGCTTTAGTCATGCCAGCCTACGCTTTTGGAAGCCCATATTATTCGGTCAAAACTGTTTCCATTCACCCTACAAACCCACAAAAAGGGTTTCCTCTTATCCATGCTATTGTTCACGTGTTTGATGCATCAAAGGGGAATCTTGTGGCAACCTTAGATGGGGAATCCATTACGGCAATTCGAACGGCTGCTGCCTCAGGACTAGCCACAGATTTGTTAGCCAAAAAAGATGCAAAGATTTGTGCAATTTTTGGAACGGGTGTCCAGGCAAAATCTCATGTAGAAGCCATGTTGGCTGTTAGAGATATTGAAAAATTCATGATTATAAGCCGGACAGAAAAATCAGCAAAACGGTTCATTAATTCCCAGGCGAGTAACATTACTTTTGAAGTTGGAACAATAGAATCTATTTCTGAAGCTGATATTATTTGTACAACTACCTCGTCTCAAATTCCACTTTTTAAACATGAATTTGTAAAAAATGGATGCCATATAAATGTGGTCGGATCTCACCAACCGGAGTTTCGAGAAGTACCCTCCGAAACTGTGGTGAATTCAAAAGTTGTGGTTGATTCAATCGATGCCTGTAAAAAAGAAGCGGGCGATTTGCTGATTCCCGTTAAAGAAGGGATTTGGGATTTTGACCAACTCTATGGTGAATTAGGACAAATCGCTTCCGGGGAAACCTTAGGCCGAGAATCGGATGATGAAATTACTTTATTCAAATCGGTAGGCATAGCCATCCAGGATCTTGTCATGGCCAACCTTATTATGGAAAAATCATTAGATTAATAAAGTGAATTAGCGACATATTGAAAATCTCTGTCATCATTCCCACATTCAACAGAAAACAAACCTTAGCCCGTGCGATTGATTCTGTTTTAAAACAAACCCATCCACCCTTAGAAATTATTGTTATTGACGATGGTTCGACGGATGGCACTTCAGATTGGATCAAATCTAATTATCCAACAATAATTTTTCTCGAACCTTTCAAAGGTTCAAAACCTTTGAAAGGTTTTTCAACAAAAGGCGTCAGTGCTACACGAAACGCCGGAATCAAAGTAGCAAAGGGAGATTGGATCGCACTCTTGGATTCCGATGATGAATGGTTTCCCGACAAATTGGCAAAACAGGGTCAAGCATTCAAGGAGAATTCGGAATTCTTGTTTTGCCATACAAACGAAATTTGGATTCGGAATGGCATCCGCGTGAACCAGATGAAAAAACACCAGAAATATGGCGGACACATTTTTGAAAAATGCCTGGATATATGTCGGATATCTCCCTCATCATCTCTTTTTAGTAAATCAATTTTGGATGAGGTAGGTTTATTTGATGAAAATTTGAAAGTGTGTGAAGATTATGATCTTTGGCTTAGAATCACCGCAAAATACTCGGTTTTATTTTTAGATGAACCCTTGATCAATAAATATGGCGGACACGAAGATCAATTATCCAAAACTCCTGAAGGGATTGAACAATATCGAATTCAATCATTGGAAAAGATTTTAAAGACTGTTTCTCTCTCAAATTCAGACTATCAACCTGCAAAGAAAATGCTAATCCATAAACTACAAATCTTTGCAAATGGATTGAAAAGAAGAGATAAAGTTGATGAATTTAAAATAGTTCAAAAAAAAATTCAGGATTGGAATTGTATAACAATTTAGAATTAAATTACCCATCTTTAATTTCCATCAAGGATTGATTGAGTTTAATTACTGGGAAAATCGTTTTAAAAGAGACAAAATTTTTATCAGACAAAATACAAATGAAAATCAATATGAAATCTTTAATCTTATCCACCTTTTTAATCTCCAGTCTTTTAGCGCGGGAATGGGTGGAAACCACAACAGCACAACCAACAGAACCAGTTTGGACGACTCAGGTAAACTCACCTAGCGAAATTGAAATTAGCTTTGATTTAGGTGGGTATTTTTTACAAGAATTATCAAATGGAAAAAAACAAATTTCATTCCCTGGAGGTGTTCCAAACCTTGAAGAAGGATCACCTGATTTGCCCCGAATGGCTCATTCCATTATCATTCCAGATTTGGCTCATATGGAATTATCCATTATAGAGTCGGAGTTTGTTGATATTCCCATGGAAGATATTGTATCATCCAAAGGAAATCTGACTCGAAATATTGATCCTTCAACTGTACCATATACATATGGAGAAGCTTATCAATCTGACGAATTTTATCCAGAAAATATTGTTTTCATGCGTGACCCATATATTTTGAGAACTGTCCGCGGACAAGCCATTGTATTTCAACCGATTCAGTATAATCCAATTCAAAGAATACTACGGGTTTATTCTTATATTAAAATTAATGTAAAAGAAAATGGCTTTAGTAAAATTAATCCATTAACACGTCGCCCTGATAAAGATGGGTCAAGAGAATTTGAAAATATATACGCAGATCATTTTTTGAATTATACCACAAATTCGCGTTATGAACAGTTGGGTGAACATGGACCCATGTTGGTGATCTGTTATGCTGATTTTATGGACTCTATGCAACCTTTTGTCGATTGGAAAAACTATAAAGGAATTCCAACTGAAATGGTGGATGTGGCTGAGATTGGTGGTTCTGACGAAATTGAAACATTTGTTGAAAATAAATATTATGAAAATGGCATCGCATTCGTGTTACTCGTTGGTGACATTGATGAAATCCCATCTCCTCGATATTCTGACGGTGCAGGATCTAATAGTCCCGCTGACCCATCTTATGGATTTATGGCTGGAAATGATTATTATCCAGAAATTATCGTGGGGCGGTTTTCTGCTCAAAATACAACACATGTTGAAACCATGGTGAATCGTACAATAATGTATGAAATGAATCCCGATCCAACAGCTGATTGGTATAAAAAAGGTTCGGGGTTTGCATCAGATCAAGGCCCTGGTGATGATGGGGAATTAGACTATGAACATTTAGATAATATTCGAGATGACTTATTAGGATTCACATATAGTGAAGTAGATCAAATTTATGATCCAACGGGGACAGTAGAAGATGGTGAAATTGCTTTAAACGATGGTCGGTCTATTGTGAATTATACGGGACATGGTTCAAATGGAAGTTGGGGAAATGGCTGTCCCATGAATCAAACAAATGTTAATGGTTTAACTAATGCTGAAAAATGGCCCTTCATTTGGTCAGTCGCCTGTGTAAATGGTGAATTTCACATTGGAACTTGTTTCGCTGAAACGTGGCTTCGTGCTACAGATTCGGATGGAACACCCACAGGTGCTATTGCAGTCTTAATGTCCACAGTAAATCAAAGTTGGGCGCCACCTATGGATGGTCAAGATGAAATGAATGACATCTTGGTGGAATCCTATGAAAATAATATTAAGCGGACTTATGGCGGACTTTCTATGAATGGTGTTATGCACATGGCAGATAGTTATGGTAGTGCCGGTGAGGAAGAAATTTTATACTGGACAATTTTTGGGGATCCTTCCGTGGTTGTTCGTACAGATACACCGACGGATATGTCAATTGCCCACAGTGAAATAATGATCATTGGTGCTACAGAATTTTATGTAGAAACAGAAGCCCCCGGTGCATTAGTTGCTATCTCTAGAAATGGTGAATTATTGGCATCCATGTTTACAGATGCAAACGGGGCCGCAACACTTGAATTTGGATCAAGTATTGATACCCCAGGTTCAGTGAATCTTGTCGTGACAGCATTCAATAAAATGCCGTATGAAACAACTGTAAATGTAATTGCCCCAGACGGTGCCTATTTGTTGTTGGGTGATTTAACCATTGCTGGAGGAACAGATCCATCATTGGATTATGGAGATGCAGCCACCTTATACACCACATTTGAAAACGTGGGGCAAGATCCATCTGGAAATTTGACTTTTACGCTTATTCATAATGACGATATGGTAACAATTAATACGGGTGTACTTGAAAATGGTTCTGTCGAAGCTGGAGAAGAACTCACGATTGGACCCTTTGAATTTCAAGTGAGCTGGAATGTCGAAAATGGTGCTATGATTCCATTCATTATTCAAGCCACTGATGGTGTGGAAACATGGGAATATGAATCGGAGATTCCTGTTGATGCTCCGGAATTTGAATTGATTTCAGTTGAGTTTTTAGATATGGGAAATGGAACATTAGACCCAGGCGAAACGACAACTATGCAACTGGTATTAAATAATATGGGTCTTTCACCTGTGGATTCTCCAACTTTTGATGTAACAAGCAGCGATCCGAATATTATACTTGGTGCATTAACCAGTGATAATGCATATTGGTGGGATAATGGAAGTCAGGTTACGCTTTCTTTAGAATTGACAGCAACAAGTGATGCTCCCATTGGACACACTGCATTGTTAGGGTTTATTATTGGTGCAAATGGTACAGATTATGAAAATGTTTTACCTGTGGCCATTACACTTGGTTTGCTAATTGAAAATTTTGAATCTATGTCTTTTAACACCTTTGATTGGATCTTAAGTGGAGATGCAGACTGGACTATAGATACTGAATTTTATTCTGGTTCCTATTCTGCAAAATCTGGTAACATTAATAATTCTGAAATGACAGAGTTATCTATTGAAATGAATGTTCTTTACGATGGAGAAATCACATTTTGGGCAAAAGCATCTTCTGAGCAAGGGGGCACTGGATCTGTCTATGATTATTTGGAATTTTTCATCAACGATCAATCGCAAGAATTATTGATTGGGGGCGAAAGTGATTGGACAGAATACAGTGTAAATGTGCCAACAGGTGGACATACTTTCAGATGGGTTTATCAAAAAGATGGAGCTCAAAGTTCTGGCGAAGATTGTGTATGGCTTGATCAAATCATTTTTCCAGCAGGATCAGTACCACCCTTAAATATAGATTTCGGTGACGTAAACTTGGATGGAATGGTCAGTATTTTTGATGTCATTTTATCTGTGAATTTTATGATGGGAAATTTTGATTTTACCGTTGAACAGGCTCAAAATGCCGATATGAATTTGGATGGCATTGTGAACATTTACGATGTTCTTCTTTTAGTTGATGCAGTTCTTGCTGAATAAAATCTTAAAATAATAAATAAGAAAGTGGCTTCTAAATCGGGGGCCATTTTTTTAGATAATAATGACTGAATCACTCACATTTACATCGATTTTTCTTTTGGGCTGTCTCCATGCTCTGGAGCCTGGCCACGGAAAAACTTTTTTACTGGCCTATACGATCGGTGGAAAACTTGATTTTAAAAAGATACTTCTTCTTACGGGAAGTTTACTTTTCTCACATTTTGCTGTGCTTGCAGCAATTGCAATTATTTTTAATTTAGTTTTGGCTGAATTTGTAAATGAATTCATTCATGACTTTTCTCATTGGTTGGGCCCTGCTATTATTCTGGTATTCGGTTCCTATATTTTAGGTCGAGCGCTTTATAAATCCAGACATATTCATTCTAATGATTGTGGTCATGCTCATGGCAAATTTCAGGATACAAAAATTGAAAATCCAATCACAGTTGGTTTATTAACTGGAATGCTGCCTTGTGCTTCATCGTTGGCAGTGGTGATGATGACGGGCATGACACCATCCATTAGCGCAATATTAAAATTCATTTCCATCTATGTATTAGGGATTGCATTGGTCCTTTTTCTGGTGGTAATAACTTTTAATTATACCAAAAATATTGTTATGGAAAAAATGAGTAATTTCCAATTCAATATTAACCCGGAATTGGTCAGCGGCTGTTTGATTATGACGGTGGGATTTATTTATTTGAGTTATAACTGGATGGGACACACCCATTAAAAAGGAGTCTGTATGAAAAAGTTTATTTTTGGAATTTTTTGTTTTTCATTCCTAATTGCAGGAAATGGGAAAATGTTCACGGTTGATGTTGAAAATACATCGCTGCGGTGGGAAGGGGTTAAAGTGACAGGCTCTCATTGGGGATATGTGACTATGCAGGATGGTTCAGTAAACATTGAAGGGAGAACAATTCTTTCGGGCGACTTTACAGTTACGTTGAATTCAATGACAGAAGATGGAATGGGCGAGAGTCCCTGGAAAGCAAAACTATTAAATCATTTAAAATCGGATGACTTTTTCGATGTGGCAAACCACCCAACAGCTCATTTAAAATTAACAAGTGCCGTGTACAACAATGGGGCATTTTCTATTAGCGGAGATTTAACAATTCGTGGTATGACGCATCCTATTGAGTTCCCAGCTGTAATACAATTTTCAGATAAAGGACCTAAGGCAACTGGTCAAATCAAAATCGATCGAACGCTTTATGGTATGAAATATAAATCGGGAAAATTCTTTCCTGAAATTGGTGATAAAATGATCTATGATGAATTCACTCTTGATTTTGAAGTAAAGTCTTTTACCTCAAAATCGATAAATTAATTTTTGTCTGAAAACAAATATATTTAATATTACTTCAACCACAGGACGCAAATAGAAATGCATATGTGGATGACGAGAAAGTGGTTTGTTTTTAAGTCCCTAATATTTAATGTGATTATCTTGGCCCTAAGTTTTGGACAATCAAATTATTTAACGGACTTTAATCCTGATTCTCTGAGATTCAAAACGACTACGGCAGTCCGGTGTTCAGAAGCACCTGTCATAGATGGCCTCCTGGATGACCCTGTTTGGCAATCAGCGCTACCGGTAGATGAATTTTTTCAGATTGGTCCATTGGAACTGGCTCATCCAGCAGAATCAACTATAGCTCGGGTCCTTTATGATGATGAATCACTTTACATATCATTTCGATCTTATGATTCGCAGCCAGACCGAATCAAACGAGCCCTGGTTCGTCGAGATAATTGGATGGAAGGATTTAATTCCAATTCTGACTGGGTTGGTTTCTCCATTGATTCAAGAAATGATGATTACAATGGCTATTTTTTTGCAGTAAATGCATCTGGAGCGAAGATTGATGTTTCTATTTCCGGTCATGAACAATATGACCCAAGTTGGGATGCTGTCTGGGATGTGGCTGTTGCGTTTGATGAGGATGGATGGACAGCAGAATTTGATTTGCCCTTTGCCATGTTTCAATTTGATAATAAACCAGACTTGGTATGGGGCATTGAATTTCTGAGAGGACTACACCGAGTTCAAGAAACTCTCATGTGGCCAGGGCGCACTAAATCAGTGCGTGGAACTGTGTTCCCGCTCGGTGTGCTTTTGGGTTTGGAAAATATCCCCGATCCAAAACAGTTAGAGATAATACCTTATACACTTTTGGGTCGCAGCGGCAAGACACGTCTTGATTTAGGGCTCGATGTTCGCTACGGGCTCACATCAAATTCGATTATGAAAATGACCTTTAATCCAGATTTTGGACAGATAGAAGCAGATCCATCCGTTTTGAACCTAACGGCGTTTGAAACATTTTATGATGAAAAACGACCATTCTTTTCTGAAGGAGCTGAATTTTTTGATCAAAGTCTATCCCTGTTCCATTCCCGACGGATTGGGAGAGCTCCTAGTTATAACCTACCGGAAGAAGGAGAATTAAAAGATGCGCCGGATTACACAACAATCCTAGGAGCCACGAAAGTTATGGGTAACACAGCATCTGGCATTAATTACGGTTTAATCAGTGCTATCACTGCTGAAGAATCAGCAATACTGGTCATTGATAGTGTTGATCAAAGTGATAGAAGAATTGTAATTGAACCCAGTACAAACTTTACAATTGGCCGCATTGAAGTACCATTAATCAATGATGTTTTCAGAGTAGGGCTTATGGTTACAAATGTTTCGCGAAAGAATAACTTTGGAGCAACGGTTGCGGGAATAGATTGGAACCTTGGTTTATATGATAATAGACTATATACTAATGGTCAGATCGTTCGTTCTGATGCTAAAAATATAACGGGGAACGCAATCCGCTTTAGATTGGGTTATGTGGATCCATCCTGGTGGAGCGCTCGGTTATGGTATGGATATTTTGATGATAAATTCGATGTGAATGATCTAGGTTATTTGCAACGTAATAACACAAACTGGGCTGGTGGAAAAGTAGATTTCCGAAAGCAGGAACCTTGGGGAAAATTTATTAATAACGATCTAGAATTTAAATACATGCAAGAATGGCGCGGTGATGGTTTGGTTTTAGAGCGAGAGCTTGAAATTGAGCAAAGTAATTTATTTAACAATTACTATACGGCTGGTTTTTTTAGTAAAGTGTTTTTACCTGCTTACAATGATGAAGATATTTTCAGAAACGAAGAAGCTTGGGCTTACAAAACAGAACTCTGGGGCTATGCCGGGCCAACCTTTAGTACAGATCGCAGAAAGAAGCTAGTTTTAAATTCAGAAATTGGTACCGGCTATGGGAAGAATAGAGGCCGGGGTTACCGTGTCAGTCTGGGGGCAGAAATAAAACCTATCGAACCACTTAATATAGAAATAAAAGCTATGCAAGACCGGGGTCCTACCTATATGCAATGGGTAGATGTTGTAGAAACCCAAAACGATACGGTCAGGGTTTATGCGAATTCTTTACTTCTAACGCGGGACGTTACCCTGCGTATGAATTGGACATTCTCACCTGATTTATCACTCCAATGCTTTGTCCAGCCATTTTATGCAAATATGAAATATGAAAGTTACTACCGGCTTTTAGCACCGGAGACCATGGATCTTGAAGATTATAATTATCTTAATGATTATGACAATCCTGATTTCATATTGCAGAATACGGTGGGCACTTTTGTGCTCCGTTGGGAATACCGTTCGGGGAGCACTATCTTCATCGTATATAACCTAAATAACAATAAATATTATTCACCTGTTGATAAAGCCTGGACATCAGAAGAGGCGAACGCACTATATTTCAAGCTGAATTACTGGATTAAAAACTAGGCTATGCGTCAAATTTTTGGATGATTGCTGAATGATTACTGATGTTATAAATATTATTGTAGCGCTGCCAAGTCAGCATGTGATTTTCGGAGCTATCAGTACCGTACTTTGCATCGCTGCAGCATGGGTTTACAGCCATGGTTCAAACAAATTGAAAACTATTATACTTGGAACAATCAGCTGGTTGGTGGTTTTCAATGAGATTGTTTTCCAGTTGAATATGGTCTATTATGATATCTGGTCTTATCGCACATCTCTCCCTCTGGAAATGTGCTACCTGTCTGCTTTGCTTATTCCTGTTTACACTCGCCTTCAACATTATCGTCCTCTGCAGAACTGGTTCTTTTTTGCCGGTTTTGGTGGTTCCTTTTTTGCATTTATTAATACCAATTTATCTGAGATGGCGCAAATATATATGTCTATTCACTATTTTTTTGCCCACGGTCTTGTCATTTTTGTAATGTTTGCACTTTTGATAGATGGCTACCGACCACGATGGGTTGACTATTTCAATGCCATACAATGGACAACGGCCCTCGTTGTATCCATCATTATCATTAATTTGATTCTTGGAAGTAATTATATGTTTACCTTTGAAAAACCACCTGGGGTTAATTTTACATTACTGATGCCGGAATGGCCCTATTACTTTATAGTTATATTGTCTATTGGTCTCATCTTTTATACTTTATTAATGCTTTTATCTTTGGTCCCTCAAAGAAATAAATAATATAATATTTCATATTTTTCATTAGCCAAGTAAGACTGGTGGCATCATCCTAAAAATGACAGTTAAAGTCGGTTTTAGATTAGTTTTCCGTTTATCCCTTTCACGGAATAATATTTAGTGGAATAATCAATAAATTAAGAAATTAAACGCTCATAACGCTCGTTATAGTCTTTGAATTATAATAATGATTATTTAAAATAATAGTATGAAATATCTAAATTCGAAAGAAGTTGCATCAATTATGGGCGTGAATGTTTCAACAATAAAACGATGGACCGATAGTGGTAAACTTGATTGTTATCAAACCGTAGGTGGACACCGGAAATTTCTGTTGTCCCATGTAAAGAATTTTTTAAAGGAAAAAATCAATCAAAAATTAAAAGTAAATATAATTCAATATCTGAATAAGGGCGAAAAAGAGCTTGTTCAACGAATTGATAGAATTGATTATAAATATTTAAGAGACTATTTATTCCAATTAAGCCTTCAGCAAAGTGTTGATTCAATCCATGATGTAATAAATTCCTTATTAATCAAAGGAGAACCGCAATATCGTATTTATGATGAATTGATTTTAAATGTTTTGAGTAGAATCGGGGATCTATGGTCGAATAATAAACTATCTATTGCAGATGAACATACTATGACAGAAACAATTAGGAATGTCATGTATCGAATTCATTCTGAAATCTCTAAAAATAATGTAAAAATACCCAAAAAAGTTATTTGTATGACACTGACTAATGATGAACATGAAATACCATTGGTCATGATTCAATCTATATTAGATGAAATAAATATTCCTTCTACCAATCTAGGTCCCAATATACCGGCCCCTGAAATAGAATCTAAAATACAAGTTGTGAATCCAACGCATTTGATCATTTCTTCAAATTATGTGTTGGATACAGATACATTTAATTCAGAAATATCTCAACTCCTTCAAATTTGTCATAAAAACGATATTGAAATACTCATTGGCGGTTCCGGAAATCATTTATTAATTGAAGAAAATAGGTCTACTACCATTGAATTAAAAAATATGACCGATTTATTTAACTATTTTAAGGTAGTAATGGAATCGTGAAAACTTTTGAGATTAATACAAAACAATACATTAATAAACCATTAGATGTTGTTTTCCAATTTTTTTCAAAACCAGAGAATCTTGAAATGATTACTCCTGAATCACTCTCATTCAATATTTTGACTCCGATCTCGATCAGGATGGAGACAGGAAGCCTTATTGACTATACGATTCGTTTATTTGGGATTCCAATTCATTGGCGTACTCTGATTTCCGATTATGAGCCTCCTTTTCGTTTTGTTGATCAACAAATTAAAGGCCCATATACATTTTGGCATCATACACATACGTTTCAAGCAGTTGAAGGAGGAGTTGAAATAATAGACAAGGTAAAATATTCTTTACCACTGGGATGGTTGGGCACACTGGCTCATTCAATTTGGGTACGAAAAGATTTGGAGAAAATTTTTAAGCATCGTAAAACCGTAATCCAGAATTATTTTGAAATTATAAATATATCTACTGAAAGGATGATCGAATCATGAAAGTCGCTCTGTTTGGTGCTACAGGGTTTGTAGGATCTTATATTGTAGATGAATTGATTTCTCAAGGCATGGAAGCAAACTTAATGGTTCGGGGATGGTCTGAGAATAAATTGCTTCAAAAGGAAAAATGTCGGATAATTAAAGGAGATATTGATGATAAAATTGCGATTAATGAAACTCTGGATGGTTGTGGTGCTGTAATCTACGCTATAGGAATTATCCGTGAATTTCCCAATCGCGGCATCACCTATGAGAACCTACATTTTAACGGTGCCAAGCGATGTATTGATGCTGCAAAAGAAAAAGGCATTAATCGTTTCATTCTAATGAGTGCCAATGGTGCAAAAATGAATGGAACCGGCTATCAAAGTACAAAATACAATTCTGAAGAATATTTAAAGTTTGCAGATTTAGACTATACGATTTTTAGGCCATCGTTGATTTTTGGAGACCCCCGTGGTAATGACCGTCCGGAATTCTGTACCCAATTAAAAAAAGATATGTTAAACCTTCCTTTTCCTGCGCCAAATTTTCATAAAGGGTTCAATCCATTAAAAGCAGGGGACTTTGCCATGTCACCTATCCACATTAAGGATGTGGCTTCTATTTTCGTAAAATCTATCAAAGAGATAAGTTTAGTAAAAAAAACATACTGTCTTGGCGGTGATACCTATTATTGGCAAGATATAATTAAAATTATTTCAAGTGCATATGGCAAAAATAAATGGACCATTCCTGCACCAGCCATCATCATACAAGGATTCGCATTCTTATTCGATCGGTTTCAATGGTTCCCAGTTACTAAGGATCAAATAACGATGTTACTTGAAGGTAATGTTTGCGATTCGGGGGAAGTTTTTAAGTTGCTTAATATAAAACCGATTTCATTTTCCCCAGAATCGTTAAGCTATTTAAGGGATTAAATTGCAGACCTTTTTACCTTACCCCGATTTTAAGCAATCCGCAGAATGTTTAGATTACCGTAGATTGGGTAAGCAACGTGTTGAGGGTGCTCAAATTTTAAAAGCAATATTGGGAGAAAAATCTTTAAATGGTAAACCATACAAAGGGTGGTTAAACCATCCAGCAACCTTAATGTGGAAACCTTATCCAGATGCGCTTAAGTTATATATAAATACCATGATTGATGAATGGGTAAGAAGAGGATACAAGAATACTATGCCATTATATAAAATTGAAAAGAATGTTCAAATGCCAATTTGGTTGGGTCTCAAAAAATTTCATGCATCTCATCGCTCCAACCTTAAAAGGAAAGACGAACTATATTATGAAAGGTACGGGTGGAGTGAATCGCCTGACTTGTCTTATCTATGGCCTATTAATAATTTTTAAAATTATATCTAATTTTAAAAAAAAAACTTAGTTGCATCGTCAACTAAATAAAATTATAAACCTATACCACTTATATATTTAGTAAAATATTTACAATAACTAATATCGCTCAAAGCGCTTATAATTTGATCCGGATTTATTTTAATTTATTTTAATTTTAGTTGAATATTCAACTAAATAATAGTTGTATATTCAACTAATGGAAAATAAAAATTCACTTCAATTTCATATGAATATGGGAAAACTTATTAGTTCGGTCCATAATATGATTACAAGAAGGTTTGTTCAAAACGCCCATGAAGCGGGTCTAGATATTTCACTTGATCAATGGATGGTTCTAGGTCCAATACATTATCATGGTGATGCTTCCCAAAAATTATTGAGTGATTTTTGTTTTAAAGATAAAACAAGTATTACAAGGATAGTTAACACCCTAGAAAAGAAAAACTTAGTAGTTAGAGTCCCAGATCAACTAGACCATAGAGTAAACCGAGTCATTTTAACTGCTGCTGGTAAACAACTATTTAACGATGTCCTCCCTATAATGGATAAGACAAAAAAAGAAGTTTCCCGTGATATCTCAGAATCTGATATTGAAACTTTTAAAGATGTCTTAACAAAAATTATATCAAACTTAGAAAATGAATAAAGTTAATCTCATAATTAAAAGTGAAATGAACATGATTATTATTTTATTCATAGTGCTTATCTCGGGATGTGCCAGTAACGCATTGGTAAAGGTAGAAGACATCGATGTCCAAATGCCTACAATATGGCAAACATCAATACCTAATAGCGAAAAAGTTACCGGCAAGTGGTGGGCGGTTTTTGATGATCAAGACCTAGAAAGGTTTATTTCTGATTTTCAAAAAAATAGCCCTGATTTGCAGTCAATTATAGATAATAAGAATATAGCATATCAGAGCTCAAAAATTAACAGCGCGGGAATTTTCCCTTCTCTAAATGGAAGTATCAGCGCTGACACAAGTGTTCAAAATTTATCGGGTTTTGGGGCAATCGGTAGTTTTCTAGGTTCTGAATCAGGACAAGAAGATAGCTCTTCTCAAGACTCTGAACCATTAAATGAAGTCATTAGTTACGCAAATTCGACTGCAAGGCTCGGGTTAAGTCTCCAATGGGAATTAGATATTTGGGGCAGGCTTTTAAACGGACGAAAAGCTGCTCAAAAAAACTATGAAGCTATCAGCTATGACCTATCATATATTGGATTCTCAACCATTATTAGAGCAACTCAATCCTACTTTCAGGCAGTTGAATCCTATGGACAAATGATGATTGCACAAGAATCTTATGATAGTTTTTTAGAAATAAGAGACCTTGTAAAAGATAGATATGAAAGAGGGTTAAAGTCCAGTCTAGACTATCGACTTGCTGAGACATCTGTTTCAACTTCAAAAGTTTTAATTGAATCTAGAACGCTACAACTAAAAAGCTTAAATCGTCGTTTGGAAATTCTTTCTGGTAAATATCCAAAAGGAGATTTAATTACCGGGAAAACCTTGCCTGTTTCTTTGCCTAATATAGAATCAGTTATCCCCGCAGATTTATTAACTCGTCGCCCAGATATTAGGAGCCTATTTTTAAAAACAGAATCAGAGGGTCTGCTACTAGCTCAGGCTAAACGAAATTTATTGCCGGGTATTTCACTTAACGCCTCCGTAGGAACATCAGCCCAAAAATTAGAAGATATCTTTAATGATGATTATGGAATTTGGAATATAGGATATAGTTTGACAGCTCCTATCTTCAATGCAGGAAGGTTAAGGGCTGCGGCAAATCTGCAAGAATCAGCGCAGAATAAATCAAAGAAAGATTTGTTAAAAGGTTTGCTGAATGCATTCTCTGAGGTAGAACAACTTTTAGAATTAGATAAGTCTTTGTTAATACAGCAAGAGGCGATTAACGATGCCGTACAGCACTCTTCAGATGCCTATAATTTATCAAAAGAGCGCTATGATAAAGGGGTAACAACTCTTGAGTCCGTTTTAAATACTCAAAGACAATACAATGATATTCGTTCTCAATATTTAGCCATTACTCGGCAACGAATTGAAAATCGCCTGTCTTTAATATTAGCCCTTGGTGGGGATACAAATTAAAAGAAAAAAAAGATGAAAAAGTATATTGGATTAATAATTTTAGTATTTAGCATAACTATATCGGTTATTTTAATAAAAGGTAGACCGCTAGCTGTTGCTAAAGAAAAGACAGAAAACATACCTTATGTTAAAACAATGATGATTTTGCCTAGGACGGTGAAAGCGTCCATCTCTTCTCAGGGCATTGTTCAACCTGAGTCTGAACTAATTTTGCTTTCAGAGTTGAGTTCAAGAGTCGAGTGGCTTTCGCCAAAAATGGAAGCGGGCTCAAGCTTTAAAAAAGGAGATACACTAGTCGTTTTAGATAAACGAGATTATGAATTAGCGTTAATCACTGCTGAATCTCAGGTTTTAAACGCGAAAGTTAACTTAGAGCGTGAGCAAGCAGAATCAGAGCTGGCAAAAAAAGAATGGAAAAGAGTCGGGGCTGGGTTAGGAAGCGATTTAGCACTCAGAAAGCCTCAAATGGCACAAGCTAAGGCAACGTATGCCGCTGCAAAAGCAAGTCTTGAACAAGCAAAAAGAAACTTAAGTCGAACCATATTTATTGCACCTTTTGATGGGCGTGTCCGTACCAGCGGAATCGACATTGGAACCACAGTGTTTCCTGGAACGTCTGTTGGAAATATATACGCTACAGACGCATATGAAGTTCGCTTACCGATTGCAGATCAGGACGTTCCCTATAGCGGTCTAGAATTTAATGGTCAAAAAATTGAAGAAAGAAAGCGCTTAGACGTAATTATCATTCAGGGTAAGAATAAGTGGCCAGCAAAAGTTGTTAGGACAGAAGCTGAAATTGACCCCGTTACTAGAATGATGGCTGTGGTTGCAAGAATTGATAACTCAGACAAAAAAATGTTTACTACGCCATTAGCCGTTGGTCAATTTGTTCAAGCAAAGATTTCCGGAACTAATATTTCCAATATTTCTATTTTACCTAGATCTTCTGTTAGAAATGAAAGCGTCTGGGTTGTTGATAATCAGATGTCAATGCAAAATAGATTAGTTGAAGTTCTAAGAAATGAAGATGAGTTTGCGTTAATAGGAGAAGGTTTTGAGCCGGGAGACAGATTACTTATTTCTCGTGTCTCTTCTTTAGTTAATGGACTTAAAGTCACCCTCGAGCTATAATAGAGAGGCCATATGGAACGTATAATACGATGGTTTATTGACAATGGGGTGGCCGCAAACCTCATAATGGTTTTTATTATTTTGTCAGGGGCTTTAACCATTCCTCTTTTAAAAATGGAAGTTTTTCCCAATATTGAAGTTGACATTATTAACGTAACCGCTGTCTACCCTGGCGCTACTCCGACAGATATAGAAAGTGCTATATGTATTAAGATTGAAGAAAGACTTCAGGGGCTTGATGGAGTGAAAAAGATAACATCTACGGCCTCTGAAAATGTTGGAAGCGTAAATGTTGAAATCCTATCTGGTCAAGATGTTACTGAGATGCTCGACCGCGTAAAAGCAGCCGTAGATGGGATCGATAATTTTCCAGAGGGAATGGAGCGCCCAACAACAAAACAGTTTATAGCTATAAATGCAACAATTAGTGTTGCAGTTAGTGGCGAAATGGATGAATTCACCCGCGCAACTCTTACAGATGAAGTTAAAGACGATATTGACGCTCTACCCGGAATAACCTACACATCAATTGTTGCTAAAAAAGATAAAGAAATTTTAATTGAGATTAGTGAAATTACACTTAGGAAATATAATCTGACTTTTAACCAAATCTCATCAGCTATTCAAAGCTTATCAATTGATATTCCTAGTGGTAGTATTGAAAATGTAGGTGGAGAAATTTTAATAAGAGCGCAAGGGCAAGGATACACAGCTGATTATTTTTCATCAATTCCTATAATATCAGACCCATCAGGTTCTGTAGTGCGATTAGGCGAAATTAGTGAAATAAACGAAACTTTTTCAATTGATTATGACTTAGAGTTTTTATTTAATAGCCAACCTACAAACCTAATTACAGTTTATCGAGTTGGACAACAAAATGCAATAGATATCGCATCTCAAATAAAAGAATATGTAGAAATAAAACAAAAAAGTCTTCCCGAAGGTGTTAGTATTGCAGCTTGGGATGACGAGTCCAGGCTTCTTGTTGGAAGAATCGACACAATGGTGAAAAATGCTTATTTTGGACTACTGCTTGTTGTTATTGTTCTAGCTCTATTTTTAAAACCAAAGCTTGCTTTTTGGGTTTCACTTGGGATTCCTATTTCCTTTATGGGTGGTTTTTGGCTGATGCCAGTATTAGGCGTCTCTATAAATATGCTGTCCTTATTTACATTTATTCTCGTTCTCGGTATCGTTGTTGATGATGCAATTATTGTTGGTGAAAATGTGACATTATTTCGTGAGCGAGGAATGGAGCCAAGAGAAGCCGCTATAAAAGGGGCAACTCAAGTTGCAAAACCTGTTTTCTTTGCTGTGTTGACAACAATGGTAACTTTTTCGCCTATGCTGGCTGTAGAAGGAACAATTGGAGCGATATGGCGAATCTTCCCATTAATTACAATTTCTGTTTTATTCTGGTCTTTATTTGAGAGCTTGACGATTCTTCCTGCTCACTTAGCACATAGCTCAAATGAAAAGTCAAAAACACCTTGGATTAGATCTATCTCTGATAAATGGGATAATTTTCAAACTAAAATAAAAGATAAGTTGTCATTTTTTATTGATTCTTATTATAAGCCGGTTTTGCTTAAATCATTAAGCAGGCCTTTTACATTTTTATGTGTTGCTGCCTCAATATTTATTTTAACCATTGGTATAATTGGTGGGGGTATAATTAAGTTTTCTTTTTTCCCTCCCATTGAAGCCGATTTAGCCATTGGGACTATCGAGTACCCACCCGGAACCTCGATAGAAATTACTCGGGAAGGGTATCTCAAACTTGAGGCTGCAGCTAAAACTCTTGAAGAGCGCTTAAATCAAGAGTTTCCCGGAAGTCCGATTATAAAAAACAGACTATCCACTATTGGATTTCAGCCCATGAAAACTAAAACCTCTCGAGGCCCAGGTAATCTTAACGCTTCTTATGGCGGGCCTCACCTAGCAGAGGTTGCATTGGAGTTAATCCCGGGGGAAGAGAGAGTTATCGGAACAGAGGAAATTGTTCGACGCTGGCGTAAGCTAATGCCATCAGTCCCAGGTGTAAAAGAAGTTGGCTTTTTCTCGAGCTTATTTTCAGCTGGAGATCCAGTCAATATCCAACTTTCAAGTAAGTATATGGATGACCTTTTGGAAGCAAAAGATGAATTAAAAAGGGAGTTGGTTTTATTCCCTGGCGTATTCGATGTAAAGGATAATTTTAATATTGGTAAAGAAGAAATTAGTTTAAAGCTTCTTCCTGCCGCCGCAAATTATGGTATAAATATGATGATGCTTGGAGGTCAAGTCCAACAAGCATTTTATGGCCTAGAAGTGCAAAGTATCCAACGCGGTCGAGATGAGGTGAAGGTAATGCTTCGATACCCAAGTGAAGAAAGAAGCTCCATCTCTAATTTAGAAAATATGATGATAAAAGCTCCAAATGGATCTACAATACCCGTTCGTCAAATTGCAAAATTAGAAATAGGTGAAGGCATCTCTTCAATTCAGCGTAAAAACCGAAAACGGGCAATAAATATAACTGCAGACGTTGATTTAACTGTAACAACCGGAAATGAAGTAATTGCCGCTGTTACTAATTCTATATTACCAAAAATATTAAAAAAATATGATTCAATATCATATAGTCTTGAAGGTGAGCAACAAGAGCAGGGCCAAAATTTAAAATCCATTGGTAAAAATTTTTTATTGGCTATGATTGTAGTTTATATGCTTCTTGCAATACCTTTCAAGTCATACTTCCAACCTCTTCTAGTTATGTCTTCCATACCATTTGGATTAACAGGCGCCATGCTTGGGCACCTTATAATGGGTTTAAATTTCTCAGTCCTTTCTCTTATGGGGGTTGTCGCTCTTACTGGAGTTGTTGTAAATGACAGCCTTGTAATGGTTGATTTTATTAATCGATATCGAAGCGAAGGGAATACTATTATGGATGCTGTTTTAGAAGCTGGCCCCAGAAGGTTTAGGCCAATATTTTTAACTTCTCTCACCACATTTGTAGGCCTTGTTCCTCTGTTATTTGAAAAAAGCACTCAAGCAAAATTCATGATTCCAATGGCCGTCTCACTTAGCTTTGGAGTGATTTTTGCAACAGTAATTACATTATTATTAGTCCCTGTCGGATATTTAGTTTTAGAAAAATATATTTTAAAGACTGAAAAGGTGAAAATATGAAAGTTCATCTAATTAGGGGAACAGCACTTGTGCCATCTTTTAGAGTGGATGGGTTAATAACAAATCAATTATATCTCGTTTAGTTCTTAATCTGTACAACTTCTCTACTGGATATATTTCTGAAAATTTAGGTAAATATTAAATGAAACGTAATCTCATATTCTCTTTTATAATTCTTTCAATTTTAAAAGCCCAAACATCTATCATCTCAGGCTTTGTTTCTGATTCTTCTTCGGGAGAATCGCTAATTGGAGCAAATGTATTTTTACGAGAGACAGGACAAGGTATGGCAACAGATATCAACGGCTATTACATTATTCAGGACATTGTCTCGGGTAACTATACTATTATGGTGTCCTATATTGGGTTTGATATGTTTAAGCAGAAAACGACTTTAGGTGATAATGAATCAAAAAAAGTTAATATTAATTTAGTTGAACAGCTTGTACAATTAACAGAAATTGAAGTCACAGCCGAAAAATTGCAACGTAGAAATAATATTCAGCCTAGTAAGATAAACCTAAGCCCCAGGATGATGAAAGCAGCGCCTGCTTTAGCAGAGCCAGATCTATTTAGAACGATACAAGCATTGCCTGGTGTCTTAACAACTTCTGAATTTAGCACAGGCTTAGTAATTCGTGGTGGGAATACCGATCAAAACCTGATAATGCTAGACGGGATCACTGTTTACAATCCATCTCACTTGGGTGGTTTATTTTCTAACTTCATTGTCGATGGAGTTAAAGAAGCAGAATTGATAAAGGGGGCCTACAATGCAGAATATGGAGGTCGACTTTCAGCTGTACTCAACATAATAAGTCGAGAGGGCAACAAGAATAAGTTCAAGGGGAAAATGAATTTATCTCTTTTATCAGCCCAAACCACTCTTGAGGGTCCATTTTATAAGGGAGCTTGGGTTTTATCCGGTCGAAGAACATATTTTGACCTTGTCCTTCCTAAGGTATTACCTGATAATATTAGTGAAAATATTCCACCCTATTATTTTTATGATATTCAGAGTCATGTTTTTTCAGATATTACATCAAAAGACCGAATCTCATTTAGTTATTATTCAGGAATAGATGATTTACTTTTTGATACATTTGGTTTAGATGGCCGCTGGGGTAACAACACTGTTAGTGGGCACTATAGAAGGGTTTTCAATGAAAAATTAGTTGGAAATTTTTTAATTGCAAATAGTCGCTTTTTCACTGAATTCAGGTTGGGAGGTGACAATGGTTTAGTGAGTTATAACGAAATTGATGATAAAACATTCTCGGGTGATTTCTCATGGTTTAAGTCATCAAACTCAACGTTAAAATTTGGAGCGCAATTAAAAAAACTTGGCTTTGAATACACAAATAAATTTGGGGACTCGACACAGTTTCAGATAAAAACTGATCCTATTGAATTTTCTCAATATATCAAGTTAAAATATAAACCGAATGATCTCTTTATTATTGAACCTGGGTTAAGGCTTAACCTTTATGATGTATATCCTGATTCATTATTTCCGGATCTTCGATTAGGTTTAAAGTATATTATCACTGATAATAGGTATCTTAACTTTTCAGTGGGTAATTATCATCAATTTATAAGCACCTTTCAAGATGATTTTAATCCTTCTATTTTAGATAATTGGATCGCAACTGATACCTCTGTAAGTCCTGGAAAATCTATACAAGTTGTCCTTGGATACGAAGAATATATAAAAAACATGTATAAAATACAGGTAGAAGGTTATTATAAAGACTTAAAAAACCTTCTCACATATGAGGAAACAAGATCCACAACAGATGCTCAAGTATCTGATGAAAGCTTAGCAAGTATCGTTACGCCTGCTGATGGCTATGCATATGGGCTTGAGCTTTTTGGACAAAAAATGTCAGGTAAGCTAAGCGGGTGGGTGGCTTATACTTATTCTGTTTCACGAAAAATAATGAATAGCGTCTATGCAGATGGAGAGCAAGAGTACTATACTAATTGGGATAGGACCCATGCGTTTAGTGTACTAGGAAATTATAAAATTAATAAAAAATGGGAAACTAATTGGAGATTTGCACTTCAATCTGGTCAGGCCTATACTCCAATAATGGGTTATTATGTCCAGAAATTTCCAGAAAGCCCTGAGGAACTATTCAGAACTATTCCTGGAACACGAAATTCGGGAAGATATGAACCATATAGTCGGTTAGATATTGGAGCCGTTTATCACGGAAAGATTGGTAAAACAAATGTCGATTTTTTCTTTCAGGTTATAAATACTTTAAATCGAAGCAATACGTTTAGAAAAACTTATTCACTCGGTAGTCCATATAATGGATTAGATGACGATGGTGACTGGGATAAAGACCTTCATGATACGAATGGCAATGGTGAGCCAGATCCAGGAGAGACCAATGTCGATGAAAGCGATGAAGGTAAAATAAGAGAAAGAAGCATAAGCCTCTTTCCAATACTGCCAACTATTGGTTTTACATGGGAGTTTTAAAAATGAAAATATCTTTTCTACATCTAATAATACTTTTCAATATTATATTTTATTCATGTGATTTTAACGATCAAAGTTTAGAGTATGAAGAAAAATTAGTCGTATTCGGCTCTATTGTCGCAAATTTACCAGTTAGCGATACTGTTTCAGTCTCTAGGTCAGCTTCTCTATTAGAAGATATTCAAGCTCAAGATCTATGGATTAATGATGCCAGCGTATTTATGATTAACGATTCAACAAAAGACACTCTTCCTTTTTTTAATGTTGGTGGTGGTAAGTATTTTCCTTTACAAGCTGAGTCGAGCCCCGAGAGTATTGAAAATTATCTGGGGTATGTCATTCAGCCAGGTCAAACCTATCACCTAGTTGTGAACCACGACATGGGTTCTGTTATTGCAACAACAACAGTTCCAAGTGAAATGAATATTTCCCCCTATGATATGGGAGACTATGAATGCCCAGATGGTACAATCTTACCAACTTCAACTATAGATGTAAACAATTTAGAAGACTTATCATTGATGCAATTAATAAGTTTATCTCAAAACCCAGATACTTTTATTTCTGATAATAATATTAACGTAGACAGCGTGACCTATAGGTTTGGTGATTGCTTTACACAAAGTTTTGCTAGTTATCCTATGTTTGCTGTTGATTTTGATGCTGATAATATTAAAACTGTTAAAATTCTTTCATATGCTTTAGATGCAGATATGAGAGGACTAGAGCCACTTGATTCTCTTAGTAGTACTTTAGATCCAGATAGCGGCGGTTTTTTTGATTACAATTATAACGAGATCAGAGATAGTGTTTTTACAAACTTAATTTATAATACATCCTTAGGTTTTCGAATATGGAAAGGGCGTTATCCTAGGGATGACGAGAATACTCCCTACAGGTATAATCCTTGGCAATGGAATGTTGAAACGGCCCCTACACAAATAATGTGGTTATACTTTGATTATTATGGGCTACAGCTAATGACTTTTAGATCTACAAGCGAATCTTATTTTAATTATTTTAGTGGAGACCCCGTAGGCCAAAACATTTATTTTTTACCAGGTTCAAATGTGGAAAATGGTTTGGGGGTCTTTTATAGTAGCTACTCTTCTTCTTTTTTGGTGTACGTCAAAAGAGATGAATAGATGTCACGTATTCCATTTGTGAACTAATTCACCTCCAAGATATCCGGTTACACAAACGCTAATAAATATTAGAGTTAAAAAAGCGAGAAATAGTTTTTGAACTTTTTGATTTGAATTCCCTTTTAAGACCACCCAAATCCAGATAAGGGTTAAGCCAAGAATTCCCCAAGTTGTCATATTTGCAAAAAGTTCATGATTCTCTAATGTATTGTGGGCTTCTTTACAAATCTCACCCAGATTCTCTTCGGCATTTTCACCAGATAAAACAGCCGGTAATGTGGAAAGTGCCGCGGGAATCAATACCCATAAATTCAAATTATTTGGGACTATATTCGGTTTTAGTACTGTCACCCATTGAAAAATATAAGCAAGTGAGATGAGCGCTATGGGAAAATGAACAATTGCAGGATGTAGTTCGATATGCATAATATAAATTTACTTCAAAACAAAAAACTCTGCAAATGCAGGGTTTTTTATATGTAGCCCGTATAGGAATCCCTGCCAGCGCTCTCCGCTTTTAAGCGTTTCGGGAGCAGGCTGGGAACTCCTGTTACTAGGATGAAAACCTTCCTACCAGTTTTATTAATAAAAAAGCCCCATCTTTCGACGGGGCTTTTAGTGTAGCCCGTAGGAGAATCGAACTCCTGTTACCAGGATGAAAACCTGAGGTCCTAACCACTAGACGAACGGGCCAAATACTAATTACTTAAAAGCTGTAGTCTTCCAAAGTAAATCATCCCTTTACCAGGATGAAAACCTTCCCGATGAATCGGGATAACCACTAGACTTGTCCGCTTTAGGCGGGCGAACTAGAAACATTTTTTTCAAAAACAAATTCAAATGAATTCTTTACAGAATCGGCGGAAAATTTATTGAAATGCTGAAGGGTACACCAACCCTTTTATTAATGTTTGATTAAAATTTCAAACCTTCATATTTCAATCAATACTAGGCAGCGAATCAAAGGTATCATGATTGTATTGACGATTGTCAAACAATGTACCATTTATCATTGTGCTTTGATCAATATAGTTATGGTGATCCAGAATTAAATAATTGTCTAAATTATCTTTTACAACAAAGAAGTTTATGTATTGCAAGGTATACAATTGTGAGACAATTCACAATACAGCAGTGTGGAGGTGAAGCACCTCCAACACCCGTTTAATCCTCAGTATTCGCCTTATCCAACATATCTAAAAGTTGCCCATTTTGGTGTAGCTCCATTGCAATATCTGCACCGCCAACCAATTCACCTTTTACAAAGAGCTGGGGAATGGTGGGCCAGTTGGAATGTTCACTTAATTTCACTCGAATCATGGCATCTTCCAAAATGTTCACATCTTTGTATTCCACACCATAATGATTTAGAATTTTTACGACTGAATTAGAAAATCCGCACATGGGCATTTCCTTGCTACCTTTCATGTAAAGAATTATTGAGTTTGAGTTTATATCATTTATGATTTGTTCTTTTAAATCCATTTGTTTTCCTTTTATCGTTTGGCCATTTTAATGCCTTTGTAATCGCACGCTTTACAATGATAATGTTTAACAGTAACAAAGTAAATCATACTAGTAAATCTTTGATTTTGATTTCGTTGGATCCGATGCAAATTACCCCCACATTCCGGACAGTCACTTAAACTAGAATAACGTTCTATCGTTCTTTCCCGCCAGCGATTTGCCACAAGAAACAGCGCAAACAGAATCAGTGAAATTCCAACCATGTCTGACACTTCAAATATATCAACTATGAAAAGAGTTCCATCTCTCATCATTTTAATAAAAGCGCCAATACTGAGTAAAATCACTTTAACGAATTCATAGATATAATGTTTGATTTCTAAATCTTCAACAAGAAGAAAAACCCCAAGTGCAATTAGGATTATAACTGTAATCTCAAAATTGTATTCTTGATAAAACGACTTACGTCGTGGCTTTACTATTCCTTTTCGTTGTTGGGGCATTTGTTCGTCCAAATTTTCGCGGGGGAAGTTAAGCAAATCAAAATGCTCCACCAAAAATTATTGGAATTAAAATCTTAACATGGGTCTTTGTGTCTAAGGGTTAGTTCATTTAAACTTGCTCTAATTATTTAGGACAAATCAATGAAACTCATCTCATGGAATGTAAATGGAATTCGCGCTGCGGTAAAAAAAGGATTCTTGGATTATTTAGATCAAGAGCAGCCAGAAATTTTATGTATTCAGGAATCAAAAGCACACAAAGAACAACTCACGTCAGAGATTTTAAAGGATCATGGGTATTATACTTATTGGCATTCCGGCGTAAAAAAAGGATATAGTGGTGTTGCTACTTTTTGTAAAAATGAACCTTTATTTGTACAAGAAGGCCTCGGAATTGAAAAGTATGATAATGAAGGACGAGTATTAATCACGGAGCATGAAAATTTTCTACTCTACAATATTTATTTTCCGAATGGTCAAAAAGATGATATCCGTTTACACTATAAATTAGATTTTTATGATGAGTTACTTCCTATCATTAATGAGCAAGTTGAGTCGGGAAATAACGTAATTGTCACTGGGGATTGGAATACGGCTCATCATCCCATTGATTTAGCTCGACCGCAGGCAAATATAAAAACATCTGGATTTATGCCCATAGAACGAGAAAGATTAGATACCTATGTTGCCCATGGATGGCGGGATACATTCCGTGAATTCCATGAAGAAGGTGACCGATATTCCTGGTGGTCCTACAGAACCGGTGCACGCGATAGAAATATAGGCTGGCGCATTGATTATTTTTTTGTGAATGAAGGCATGTTAGACATTTGCCTTAATGCAGATATTCATTCAGATGTTTTTGGCTCAGATCATTGTCCGGTTTCATTAACTTTAGACTTATAAAATAACCCAAAAAGTTTTTTTAGGAAGGCTCATGATAAACAAAGAAAAAATTACACGTAATTGGCTTAAGCGATATACGGGCACTAATCCTGAAGATTTCGGTGATTGGATTCTTATTACCAATTTCCAGAATTATGTGGATAAATTTGCAGAAAAATTTGGTGTTGAAGTGAAAGGACGCGGAGGCGCAATGACGTCTGCAACCAACCATGATGGATTATCTATTGTTAATTATGGGATGGGCAGTGCCAATGCAGCAACGATAATGGATCTTTTATCAGGGATTGAACCGAAAGGTGTTTTGTTTTTGGGTAAATGTGGTGGATTGAGAAAGTCCACTGAATTAGGACATTTTATTCTTCCAATCGCCGCCATCCGTGGCGAAGGAACCAGTGACGATTATTTTCCCAAAGAAGTTCCAGCCATGCCATCTTTTAAATTGCATAAGTATGTTTCTCAATTATTGGTAGAGTCTGAATTGGATTATAGAACTGGAGTTATTTATACAACGAATCGTCGCGTATGGGAACATGATGAAGAATTCAAAACATATTTAAGAAAAGTCCGAGCCATTGGAATTGATATGGAAACTGCTACTGTTTTTATTACGGGATTCGCTAATGGAATTGATCGGGGAGCACTACTCTTGGTGTCGGATACTCCAATGACACCAGAAGGTGTAAAAACAGAAGAATCAGATAAAAGAGTCACACGAAAATATGTGGATCTCCATTTGAAAATGGGAATCGAAGCCATGACGCGAATTGGGGATGAGGGAGAAAAAATAAAACACTTTGCGTATTAGATAGTGTTTTGAAAATTAAGCCTTAATTGGATTAAATATTTAATCCAATTAATCCACCATCAAATCCACCCCAATCGCATCACCATAGACCATTCCGGTTTTTGTTAGTGATATTGACTTTTCAGTTTGAATAAAACATCCTTCCCATTTTTTTTCTGCAACAATAAGATTCCCGCTGAATTTATTTTTGAATTTCTCAGGAATTTTTGAAAGATTAATTCCGTCTTTCATTCTCAATCCAAAGCCAATCATTTCATTCAATAAATCTTTTTGGGTTAATGTTTCTTTCATGGAAACTGGAGATTTATTCGATTCAATTTGTTGGAGATAGTGATCCATAGATCGAGAATTATTCCAGCGGTTTTGTCCATCAAATCCATGAGCCGATGGTCCGAATGCTAAATAGGGATGAATCCGCCAATAATGGAGGTTATGTTGGCATTCCATTTTTGGTTTTGAAAAATTGGAAATTTCGTAAGAACTATATCCATAAGATTCCATAATCTCATGTGTTTTTAAAAACCATTCAGCAGTTTGTCCATCCTCAGGCATGGTAACTTTTTTATCTTTAACAAGTTTAAAAAGATCAGTTCCTTTTTCTAAAGTTAAGGTATAGGCGGAAATGTGATTGGGTTCCAGTTCTATAATTCGTTCCATATCTCGTTCCCAAATATCCCATGTTTGCCCGGGAATTGAATAAATTAAATCACAATTCACATTATGGAATCCCACTGATCGCGCATTTTCATAAGTTTCAAAAACTTGCTCCACAGAATGAATACGCGTCAGAAATTTCAATAAGGTTGGCTCCAAAGATTGAACGCCCATAGATATTCTGTTTATACCAAGACTTCTAAAATCCATTAATCGGTCTTTCGGCGATTCCCCCGGATTAGCTTCCATGGTAAATTCTTTAACTGACGAGATGTCAAATGAATTTTGCAGAGATGTTAGAATACTTTCAATAAAGTGACCGTCGATTAAACTCGGTGTTCCGCCGCCGATAAAAATAGTATCAATTCCCCAGTCTGAAACATCCATGTTACACCGTTCAATTTCAGTCGTAATAGCGTTTATAAATCTTGGAATTGAATCTTCTCTTTCAGCGATTGAATAAAAATCGCAATACATACATTTTACAGCGCAAAATGGGATGTGGATATAAATACCAGCTGGTGTTTTCATGTC
>Ga0209041_1000209_pt1 | contig 48649 bp, 41 predicted proteins | sample SaaInlV_100m_DNA_4_FD_184647 | JGI IMG/M metagenome (GOLD analysis project Ga0209041, IMG submission 184647) | Marine microbial communities from expanding oxygen minimum zones in the Saanich Inlet - SI037_S2LV_100m_DNA (SPAdes) (version 2) | ecosystem: Environmental > Aquatic > Marine >... | reverse complement strand
GGATGTTGAACCCGGATCAGAGGTGTGGAATCTGTTCGTCCGTGAGGTTGCGAGGGAAGTGACCCAGAAGAGTGGCCAGAAGTGCACTGCGATTCGTCGAATCCTCTCTCCGATCGATCGGATCGACCCGTTGCAGGATGCGCTCTGCGAAGAAATGCAATCGCGAGTGGTGGGGAATCCCTTCGAAGAGAAGGTCACTGTCGGCCCGCTCGCCACTGCAGATCAACTCTCCAGCGTGCTCGATGGAACGGCTCGATTACGCGAGGTTGCGGAGTTGATCCACGGTAGCGGCGAAAGGATCGAGGGAGTTGGGGCAGAGCAGGGCAAGGGTTACTTCTTCGGGCCGACCTTGCTGAAACTGAGGGAGGGAGCCACCGATGAGCTGGTTCACGACCTGGAGGTGTTCGGTCCGGTTTCGACGATTTGCCCCTACGACGGAGAAGCCGCGAGCGCTGCCTGTCTCAATAGCAAGGGCAAGGGGACGCTAGTGACCTCGGTCTACAGCGATTCAGAAGAATGGACCTTTGACCTGCTACAGAGGTGTGGTTCCTGGAGTGGTCGCTTTTATCTGGCATCGGAAAAGATGGCGAGCCAGGCCCCAGGATCTGGAGTCGCCTTACCACAGTCGCTTCATGGGGGCCCCGGAAGGGCTGGTGGCGGTGAGGAACTGGGTGGAATCCGTGCGCTGGATCTGTACACCCAACGAGTCGCTTTGCAAGGAACTCGGCGTTCGGTCGAGCGCTTCATCGGAGAGCGCTAGACGGAGAGCGCTAGAATTCAGATGAAGCGTGGATCTCCACTGGCCATGAAGAAAGCCCGAGTCCTCTCCAGTGGAGAGGACCCGGGCTTTTCGCTATTGCTGCTGGTCTCTTGCTCGAAGCGAGAGCCGATCGCCTCAAGATCGAGGTGGTTACTTCTTTGCCTCACGCTCGGCTCGGTATTCCGCCACCAGTTCTTCCTGGACATCGCGGGGCGCTGAAGCGTACCGTTTGAACTCCATGGTGAACTCCGCCTTGCCCTGGGTCACGGAGCGAAGTGCGGTGGCGTATCCAAACATCTCTGCGAGGGGGACGTCCGCATCGATGCGGACGAATCCTTCCTCGTCCACCGTGCCGTTGAGGACCCCTCGTCGCTGCAGAAGGGTGCCGACCATGTCTCCCTGGAACTCGGTCGGCCCTTCCAGGCTGACCGTCATCAGGGGTTCGAGCACTTCCGGTTTTCCGGCCTTGTAATACTCCCTGAAGCAGCCCTTGGCTGCCGCCTGGAACGCCATGTCAGACGAGTCCACTGCGTGGTATCCACCATCGGTCAAAGTCACCTGCAGGCCGTCGATCGGCGCACCGATCAGCATTCCCTTGTCGAGACTCTGAGAGAATCCCTTCTTGACCGATGGGATGTACTCCCTCGGAACATTTCCTCCTGCGACCTTGCTCTCGAAGTTGTATTTGCCGTCTTCGCTGGGAGACATGGTTCCGATGATTCGGCCAAACTGACCCGATCCACCGGTTTGCTTCTTGTGGGTGTAGTCAAACTCGACTGTTCGGGTGATCCGCTCCCGGAAGGCGACCTTAGGCGCTCCGACCTCCACCTCAGCCTTGAACTCGCGCTTCATTCTTTCGACATATACCTCGAGGTGGAGTTCTCCCATTCCGGAGATGATGGTCTCGCTACTCATCGGATCGAAAGCGACGCGGAAGGTCGGATCTTCCTTGGTGAATCGCTGCAACGCCTTGGACATGTTGTCGGTGGCTTTGCGATCGATAGGCTTCACTGAGAGGCTGATCACTGGTTCCGCTACGTGCATCGATGAGAGCACGAGATTTATCTTCTCGGAACGGAACGTGTCACCCGAGGCACAGTCGATTCCAAACAATGCGACGATATCTCCAGAGCCAGCACGGTCGATTTCATCCATGTTGTCCGAGTGCATCCGCACGATCCGACCCAGTTTCACCTTCTTACCGGTTCGTGCATTGTAGACGAAATCGCCCTTGACCAGTTCACCCTGGTAAATGCGGACGTAGGTCAACTGACCGTAGGCTCCGTCTTCCAGCTTGAATGCGTAACTGAGCAGTTCGTCATCGTTGTTGTTGGTGACGGGATACTGCTCCTCCTCGTTCTCTGGATTCAAGGCGATGTTTTCGACATCAGTGGGGCATGGCAAGAAGGAGTTGACCGCATCCATGAGTGGCTGGACGCCCTTGTTCTTGTAGGCGGAGCCGCAGAAGACCGGGCAGAGATCGAGGGAGATGACTCCATTGCGGGTGGCCTCAATGATCAGTTCTTCAGTGACTTCGTCGGCCAGCATCGCTTCCATCAGATCGTCGGAGAACATCGACACTGCGTCGAGTAGAATCTCGCGGCGGTGCTCGGCTTCCTCCTGCATCTCAGCAGGAATCTCTGCGATGCGGACGACCTCGCCGTTGTCTCCCTCGAAGTACATCGCCTTCATCTGGATCAGGTCGACCACTCCTAGATGGTCATTCTCCAGACCGATGGGGAGTTGGAACATGATCGAGTTGAGTCGCAGCTTTTCTCGCAACTGGTCACAGACCTTGATCGGATCTGCACCGGTTCTGTCGCACTTGTTGATGAAGGCGAGACGAGGGACATTGTAACGTCGCATCTGGCGATCGACGGTGATCGACTGGCTCTGCACTCCAGAGACGGCGCACAGCACCAGGATGGCTCCGTCGAGTACTCGCAGCGCTCTCTCCACTTCCACGGTGAAATCAACGTGACCCGGTGTATCGATGATGTTGACGTGATTGTCACCCCACTTGAGATAGGTCGCTGCGGATTGAATGGTGATTCCGCGCTCGCGCTCAAGTTCCATCGAGTCCATCGTGGCTCCGACACCGTCTTTTCCTCGGACCTCATGAATCGCGTGGATTCGATCGGTATAGAACAGGATCCGCTCGGTGAGCGTCGTCTTACCGCTGTCGATGTGTGCACTGATGCCGATGTTGCGCATCATCTGAATATCTTGGCTCATTCCATTTCTCCTCGGGACGGTGTCCCGCTTCTGTCTGGCTCAATCGTTCCCGGCAGCGATGCCGGAGGGGTGGTGACTCGCAGCGCGAATCACGAACTACGAGGATATCGTTGAGGTGCCGCTCTGTGGACAGATTCTGATGGGTTTGATCGATGGTTTCCGGGCTTGGTTAGAATTGGTCCGGGACAGTCCAAAGTGAAGCCACAGCAGTGGTTGCGGCCTCGGGGGGGGGCTTAACTGGGATCTGTGGTGGCCGTAATGGGCCATTGGTCCCTGGGAAGGACGTTTTTTCCGTCCTTTTTCCCCTGATAGCGCAATCGAGGAAGCGGCTTGTCGGCGAGGATCGGCCCCTCCAGAAGGGGCTCGACATCATCCGCAGTGACAGCGCAATACCACTCTCCCGACGGCTCGATCGCCACCATCGGCCCATGACCGCACTGCGCCAGACAGCCGGATTTGACCACTCGAATCTGATCTTGAATTCCCAGTTGGATCACTTTCTGGCGGAAAGCGGCACAGAGATCGAGTGCCCCCTGCTGTGGGCAACTCTTCCCATGAACGCAGATCAACACCAGTTTCTGATAGGGACGGGACATGTCGTTATTCTGCGTTGTGCAAGAGGCGAGTGATGATGGAGCGGAACAATCCCTCATCCCAGAACATCGGATCGATCATCTCCCATTGCAGAAGCCCCTCGTCATCGATGGCCAGCAGTAGGGTTCCTCCGTGTGATCCGAGGTGCCGTTCGACGACTCCGGCTTCGATCCCCGGCTGAACACCGTATGCCCAGCCGAGACGATTCTCTACGGCGATTGCGGTCATCGCGGCCGCTTCTGTTTGCGCACGAGGACTGCGCAGCACTGAACTGATCCAGACGACCCTGAGGCCGGCGGCGGAGTACTCCATCTCCAGTTTCTTCAGCAAACTGATGAAGCGAGATTGGCGGCTGGTCGCACGACTTGAATCACAGAAGAGACGCAGTTCCATTTTCTTCCCTGGGTCATTTTCTGGAGGTGCTTGGATCCAGCTCAAACCAGCGAGAGAGGGCGCAGGTTTTCCGTGCAGGACATCGATACGATGTGACATCGGTAGAGATTGGAAGTCGAGGTAAGTCTTGGTCGCCATCGAGATGGTCTCGCCGGAGTTGATCCGCTCGGCGAGTTTTTCATTGAAGGAGAGCAACGCCTGAAGAGCCGCCTCCTTCTCTCCCATCGCCAGCTGGAAAAAGCCCTCGTAGAATCCGGATCGGTCCGCCATCAAGCGGAAGTCCGACTCCTTGCCCGCCGGGACCTGCCACTTCTGATCGGAATTGGGCAGGGAGATCTCTCCACCGAGGGCTCCCGCCTCCAGCACCGGCCCCCAGGTGCGCCACAAGTCGCGCCCCTGACGAAGGATGCCCAGATGGCGATGAGCCTTGTGGGTGAAGTAGACCAGGTGTGGCAGAAATTGCGTTCTGGGATGATCTTTGAGGGCCAGGTTTCCGGCCGTCATCATCTCTTCATATCTTTCGGCAATCTCCAGTGCCTCGATTTGTTTGATGCGAATCTCGTCAGCATCTTCGAGGGAAGTGTCGAGTTGTAATGCTCTGCCGAATGCGTCGGCGGATTTCGATGCGCTTCTCGTCTTCAACAGGCAATCTCCGAGGATCACCTCGGCTCGGCAACGAAGTGCTGGTGAGATCTTGGCAGCGAGTGCTCTTTCGATGTTTCGCACTACTTCGTCGAGGTAGATGAGTTGCTCGTCGAGTCGCTGTTGCGCTGTCAACGGGGCACCGAAGATCTTGGCTTCTTCATTCAATTCACCGAGGTGTCGATCGACATTGAGAATCAGCATCCGGCCCAGGTCGCAGGCCACGGTCGGGAACTCGGGGCTATCTGCGTGGTGGGCGATGTAGTTTCGCCCAGCGGCGATGCCCTCATCGAGAATCAAGAAAATAGCAGGGAGATCATCGCGAGTCAGGGTCCGAGGATCGGGAATCGATTGCAACTTGGCAGCGACCAGCGCCGCCAGTTCCTCGGCAGATGCACTCTTCTGGGAGTCGTCGGAGTGAGGAGTGGTGTCCTCGGTGGTGGTTGGATCCTGCCCGTGAAGGAGAGGCGATCGCAATGGGATGGCACAGCAGGCCAGTAGGATGATCGCGCCGATCGTTCCACGACCGAGGGTGACAGGTCGAGAGGATTCAGCGATGGGAGTTCCGAAGAGTCGGGAGAAGTCCATTTCAAAGCCTTCCAGCTGGGCATCTTCAAGGGTTGCAAAGTGGGGCCTTCGCCACCGGAGAAAGGGATTCACGATCTCAGGTCGATTCCCCTGCAAAGGGTATCACATCGGCAGGTTTGTTCGGAATCGGACCTTTGCAGGGGGGGGCATCGAATTGAGTCTGGAGGTCCTGCTGAAGGAATCGTCCCTCGATGGTAAGATATGGACTGAAGAGTCCTCTCACTGAGCCGTTGAAATAGCCTGGAGATGGGGGTGGAACAAGCCCCCCTCACCCGGTGAATTGGAAGGCGCAGTGGTAGGATTCGGCAGCGATGTAGAGGATTCCAGTCTGCCAGAGGTTGGATCGATCACTGGACTTTCTGGGGCGGGCTGATCTGGCCTCAGATGAATGGAGAGGAACGGATCATGGTCACTTTCCTGGCCTCAGGAATACTGTTGTTTCAATTGTTGATCTCGGGGCAGGAGGCCCCTTCACAGAGCTCTTCACAGAGCCCTGCACCGGTTGAGGCGGAGGCTGACCAGCCCGAAAGTGCCGTCACCCCACCGATCACCCTGATCGGTAAGGAAGCACCGGAGTTGATCCTTTCCGATATCTCGGGCAAGAGTTTTGATCTCTCCAGCCTGTCCGATCAGATCGTGGTGATGGAGTGGACCCTGCCAGAATGTCGTTTCAACCGCCGCATCTATGCCCAACACAAGATGATTCCGATGATGCGCCGCTGGGGCAAGCAGGGCGTCAAGTGGGTCAGTGTCAATTCGGCTTTTTTTGCCCATCCGGTGAAGGTCCAGCCCTGGATCGACAAGTACAAGATTAAAAATCCCTACCTTTTCGATCCTTCGGGGCACTGTGCCGAGGCGTTCGGGGTCAAGAATAGCCCGACCTATCTGGTGCTGGATCGGGGAAAAATCGTCTATCACGGTGCGCTCGACGATGACGTCTGGGGTTCTAAAGCGGATCGGAAGCACTATCTCGATCAGGCGATCGGTCAAGTGGTCGAAGGAGTCCCGGTAACCCACCCGCTGACCCGGACCTATGGCATGGAGATTCGAACTCGCAGGACCGAGGATCTACGCCGCGCTGCGCTGGAAAAGATGCGCAAAGAAGCCCTCGAGCGTGAAGCGAATCCAGGCACCCCGCCCGCGGAAGAGGAGTCTTCCGAGGAGGAGGGCCGCCAGTGACATTGCCGCAGTGACATTGCCGCAGTGACATTGCCGCAGTGACATTGCCGCAGTGACATTGCCGCAGTGACTTCGACTACTTTTGCCATCCTCTTCTCTTAGGGAAAATTCTAGCCGCTTCCACACCTTGTAAGAGGCCGCTATCCTGCTGCCGGGATTCACGCTCAAGGAAGCGGAGTTCGGGGGGGACTGGATCAGTGCTGTACTGGGTCGGGCAACAATTCGAAAGTCTCTGGGGACCGATGCGACTGCTCCAGTCGCATCTGGTGCTCTGCACTCTGGGTGCGATGTTTGCGGCGGTCGGGTCCTTTATCGTGCTACGCCGTTGGGCGGGGACTCTACCTCTCGATCGTGGTCGAGAGCATGCCGCCCAGGCGACGGAGGCGATCGGGAAACCGACCGGCGCTGGCGCTCTGTTCATTCCCGTCACCGTCCTGGTGGCGTTGCTGGTGAGCCCATGGGACCCCTTTCGAGCGGTGATCTTACTCTGCGTGCTGCTGGCCATGGGCGCCGGATATCTCGATGATCGATCTCCCAATTCGTGGGGAAGGGTGCGCAAGGGCCTGATCGATCTGGCGATCTCGATGGTGGTCGCCTGGGCGATGATCGGTGGAGAGTCGTCGATGGAAATCTGGTTACCCTTCTTCGCACCGAAGATGGGACCGGAAGCGCTGCTCGATGGAACCACCGGGATGCTGGCACCGATCTTGTGGCAGCCATGGCAGTACGGATTGATGGCCACCCTACTACTGTGGTTCTCCATCAACACCACCAACTGTTCCGATGGAGTCGATGGACTCTCGGGTAGTTTGCTCTCACTGGCCCTGCTGGGACTGGGTGGGGTTCTCTACGGCGTGGTCGGGCACATCGACTCGGCGCATTACCTGCTCGTTCCCTTCTATGAGGATGGAGCCAGTTGGGCGGTGGTGGTCGCCACCACTCTCGGGACGCTGGCGGCCTACCTCTGGTTCAATGCTCATCCATCTCAATTGATGATGGGAGATGCGGGTTCTCGGGCGCTGGGATTGTTGCTGGGAGTGTTCGTGCTGGCGACGGGGAATCCGTTCCTGCTGCTGGTGGTGGCGCTACTGATCCTCGCCAATGGAGGCATCGGTCTGTTCAAGATCGGGTTCATCAAGTACCTCAAGATAGACCTGCTCAAAAGTGTCCGCTGTCCGCTGCACGATCACTTCCTCAAGAATTGTGGTTGGTCCAGCACCCAGGTACTGGTCAGGTTCGTCATCCTACAGGCGGTGCTGGCACCCTTGCTGATCGTGATCCTGTTAAAGGTGCGCTGACCTGGAGGATGGATCGGCACCACGGCAGAAAAAGGTTGCCTGGCGGCTGGTGAGTTCGGTCGCGCTATTGTTGCCGGCGCTCACATCGATCGCTTCTGTCCCTCGGCAGAGAGAACCCTGGCAAGCGGCGGAAGCGCAATCCTCACCGTCGTCACCGTCGTCGCCCGTCGAGATCGCGACCTCCTTCTCTGGGATCAGGGACCCTGACCAGGCGCTGGGTGGAGCAAAAGGAACCAGAGCGTCAGAGTCCAGAGCGACAGAGTCCAGAGCGACAGAGTCCAGAGCGACAGAGTCCACCACGGCGTTGATGTGCGTGAATTGATTCGACCGGCAGGAATCCAGCCGCAGAAATCCAGCAGTTGTGGGCATCGGATGGAACTCTATCGGATGGGTTGAACATCCAGAAATATGCGGTTCAGCAGGGCGATTGGGGCTCGATTAGCAGCCGGAGAGATCGCACTCCAGGCTATCGGCTGCGGTCGGATCTGCGCCGCAGCCACTCTGGAGATTGGGCTCGGGAATGCCGGGGGAGTTGGGAACAAACAGGCTCCCTAACAGGAATATTGCATCGGCGACATTGACCCCACCATCGTCATTGATGTCGCCAGCATCTCTGCAGGAGAGGGGAGGCTCCCCGGGGACAAACAGGCTCCCTAACAGGAATACCGCATCGGCCACATTCACTCCCGTGTCGCTATTGCAATCGCCTCGGATGAACTCATCGCCGACCGGGCATGGCACCGCCACCTCGATCAGGGCGAGGCCATTGATGTCGTGGTCGAAGGTTCCGAGGAAAGTTTCATCGCCGTTGACGTTTACCGTGTAGGCGGAACGAGCGGTATCCCCCTGCGCCCAGAGAAATGAATCCTGGTCCGCCAGGTAGGACAGGCTGCGGATCGGTTCACTCGAGAGCTGAGCAGAGATGTTGATGTTGGTCGTATCGCAGCTGTTGGAGCCAGGCGCAGAGGAAGGTTCCTCAAAGCTGGCGGGCTCTCCCGTGACATATCCTCCCGAGGCGCGGAAGATGGCTCCGCCGGAGCCGAGGCTGAGACTGTCGCCGCCATTACTGCCGGGGTACTGACACAGATCGGTGGGGCCGCCGGTGATGGTGCTCAACTCACACAAGTTTGAACTTCCGGTACTCAGTTGATTGGTGATGGCGCGAATCTCGCCAGCCGAGTTGAAATCAAGATCATTGAAGTCGAGTACGGTGAATCCGACGATGGCTAGCGTATCATCGATGGGATTGTATTCCATCAGCCAGGGGGAGGGCGCAGGAGAGGGGGGAAGGGAGGTCAGCGTCAGCATGTACCAGTTGCCGCTGGTGGGGTGAACTGCAATTCCTCGAATCCCATCGATCTCGATGGCTCCGGGAATCGACATGGCGAACTCCTCCTCGACCTCGAGGGTGAGAGGGTTGACCCGTCGCACCACATCGTCTTGATCGGAAACGGTCAGCCAGCGAGTTTCGAAGCAAATCTGGGCTTCGGTGCATGTCGGAGCCAGCGTCATCCACAAGGCGAGAAGAGAAAGCACACCCAGGATTCGACGTGGACAATTCCGTTGCATGGCTCGCTCCTCTGATCACCGGCAAATGAAAGGGCCGATAACGGCACTTTCGCCTCCGATACTGACTACTTCAAGGCTTTCTGAAGGGACTTCTCCAGTTGCTCATAACTCTGATAGCCCGCTTCTCGGCCGACCACATTACCTTTGCGGTCGATGAAATAGACCGTGGGTAACCTCTTTAAATGATACTGTTGAAATCCAACTCCATCGCCCCGGATCAGCATTCTCTGCTGTAACTGGTTCTCCTGAACGAACTCCCGGATGCGGGTCCGGCCGTCATTGTCAGCATTTATTGCCAATACCTCGACATTTTTGCTCCTGAAGTCCTTCTGGATCTTGCTGAGGTGCGGAGACTCCGCACGACAGGCACCTCACGAATAACCCCAGAACGCCACCATCAAGGTCTTCCCCTTGAAATCGGACAGGTTCACCATCTTCCCGTCGAGACCCTCAAGGGAGAAGTCGGGGGCTGGCTTCCCCATCATCTTCTTTGCTCGAACATCTGGATCGAGCGGTTGGGACGCGATCTTTTTGCTCGATTTGAGCAGAGAAGCGACCTCCTCCACGACTTCAGCCAGGGGGCCCTTCTTGTGGTCCTTCCGTCCCTTCTCGAACATCTTCTCCGCCATCTCGACCGCCGCCAGCGACATCCCCTTGCGCAGGACTCTCACCACCGGGGCGAGGAATTCATAGGCCTCTTCGACCTGCTGCGATTCCTCCTCCTCGATCAGTCCCGCTTCCAGTCTCTCGACTCGCAAGGTGCGCTCCTCGGAGGTGGCGTTCTCTTCATCGCCACGCAGCAAGGTGGCTGCCCATTCCGCTCGCTTCAGCGATCCGCCGCCACTCAGGTACAATGTTTCCTTGAACGCACTCAGGCGCAACGCTCTGGCGCCTCCGCGGATCTGGATCTGGCCCCCGGCCAGCAGGCCCGTCAGGATCAGTTGCCCATCGTCGTCGATCGCTTCGGTTCGTTCGACCGAGATCTGCCTTCTCAATCCGACCGGGGTGCCATCGGCCCAGCCCAGCCCAGTTCCCTCGGATCCCGCCCCGTGGACCGAGAGCAACATCTCCAACACTGCAGGGGAGAGGGGATCGAACAGTTCCGGTCTCGGTTTGCCGGAGCCGCGGATCATCATCGAACCGATGGGGAATCCGCCCGGATAGGTGCCATTGGAAGCGGTCGCACGCCAGACCCAGCGGTTTCCACCGGGTGCTGGGATCTGGAAGATGGTGACCTCGAATTCGAGGACCTCTTCTCCCCGGGTTCTCTCGACCTTCCAGACCGCTTTCGCCGAAGGATTCTGTTCCTCTTCATCATTGCCAGCCTGGGCCGGAAGGGAGGTGGGTTGGAGCAGAGACAGCATCAGGGATGCGAGTAGCAAGGTACCCAGATGAGCCTTGAGTCGATCAAATGTCATACAGATCACTCCTCGTGGCGGAAGATCGCCAGATGTGTCGAGAATTCACGGAAACCCAGGAAAATCAGTGGGACCGCAAATCTCTCGGTCCACGGCCTGAATTCACGGTAATCGGCGGCCCCCTGAGGCACAAGTGGCAGCCCCCGCCAGATTCAGACTGGTTTACACCGGAGATGCCTATTACACTGGAGGCAGTACGCGGGGGGGACTGGGCCCGATTGAGGATTCCATGGGGGATTCTTGAATTGGAGTCGTCCTCAAGATACTGGCTGGTCCAATCATCCCGGAACCAGCGCTGAACCTCTCGAGAGGAGGCTCGATTTGTCGAACCGAATGAGCAGTTTTCTAGGACTGGCCCTTTTACTTCTCTTCACACCTGTCGCTCTAGGCGTGGCCTTTGCCGCGGATGACGACGGTGGACTTCGCAAGCCACTCGATCTTCCTGCCGGTGGTGCGGGTAGTGATGATGAAGAAGAAGACGCTCCGGAAGCGATTCGCTTCTACGGATCTGAATTCGAAGGAGATACTTTCGTCTTCATCGTGCCGGCCTATGGCTTCTGCGGTGAGACTGACATCTTCGACATGATTCGTCAGGAAGTGTCGACCACTCTCAACCAGCTCTCGGCATCGGTCGACTTCGCCATCGTGGCGTACAACTCGACCACCTACATCTGGCGTCCTGATTGCTGCCATGCCTCACCCGGTCACAAGGCATCGGCTCAGGCATGGATGGGTACGCTCGCTCCGATTGAGAACCACTGTCTCCTCGACGCTGCCCTCGCAGGTCTGGGCCTGGCCCAGCAAGCTTCGGGTGCCCACAAGCAGGTGATTATCTGTGGTGCTCGTGAGCCGTACTGCAACGGTGCCGGCGGTGGAAACTACGCAGATATCTGCATGGAGTCGATCACGGCAGCCAACTTCGAGAACCTGCCGGTTCACACGATTTACTTCACGAGTTCGTTCTATTCTGGTGAAGAGCAGTTCTACGTGAACCTCGCCGCCATGAACGGCGGAACCTTCCGTCAGGTCGACTACTAGACCTCGACGGTTAGAGACTCGACACGAAACAAGATGATGCAGGCCCCAAACGTGAAAGCGTTTGGGGCCTTTTTTTCGCCTCATCCTGGCGACTGAAGAGTCCTCTGGATCGCCATCATCCTCGGCGACTGCTCCCCCTGCTCACTGCCGGAACCCACTGGCTTCGGGTGTCACCGTCGATCGGATCGGATATCCTCCGGGGCAAGGGCCGCCAGAGGGCGAGGCGATCCCGGGAGGACTTCCATGAGTGAAGTGGGACAGAGCTTCGAGTTTCCGGAACCACCGCAGTCTCCAGATTTCCCCAATCTGGAAGCTCAGGTCCGGACTTTCTGGGATGACAACTCCATCGAACAGAAGGCGCTGGCACTTCGCCAGGGAGCAGAACGCTTCGTCTTCTTCGAGGGACCTCCCACCGCCAACGGCATGCCTCACCCCGGTCACGCACTGACCCGTGCGATGAAGGATCTGTTTCCCCGCTACCAGACGATGCGAGGTCGCCTCTGCGAAAGAAAGGCGGGCTGGGACACCCATGGATTGCCGGTCGAAACCGAGGTTTGCAAGGAGATCGGAATCCACTCGAAGGATCAGATCGAGGAGTATGGCATCGAACCGTTTGTCCGGCGCTGTCAGCAATCGGTATTTCGCTATGTCAAGGAATGGGAGTCACTGACCCGTAACATCGGTTTCTGGGTCGATCTCGATGATGCCTACGCCACATACCATCAGAGCTACGTCGAAAGCGTCTGGTGGGCACTCAAAAGATTGTTTGATCAGGGGCTGCTATACCAGGGCGAAAAGATCGTCTGGTGGTGGGCCCAGGGAGGTACGGGTCTTTCCGCCGGTGAAGTCGGGGAAGGATACAGGGAAGTGGATGATCCGAGCGTTTTCGTTCGGATGCCTCGGTTGGATGCTCAGGGGCAGGCGGACGGGGTCGACTTCGTTGCATGGACCACCACGCCCTGGACCCTCATCTCGAATCAGTTCATCGCAGTGCATCCAGAAGTGCAGTACAGCACCGTCAAGGATGCCGGGAGTGATCAGAGGTTCATCGTCGCAACCGATCTGGTCGAGAAAATGGCGACCAAGTGGAAGATGGAACTGAGCATCGAGGAAACCGTGTTGGGAGCGGACCTGGTCGGCACCCGTTATCGTCCTCCCTTCGACGGCTACTGGAAGCAGTATGGTGAGAGGGTCGCTGACCTGGTGGAAGGCGGCGAGGTTTCTCTGATGTGGAGAGTGGTCGCTGCTGATTTCGTGACCACCGGGAGCGGCAGTGGAGTGGTACACCAGGCACCGGCATTTGGTGAGGTGGATCATGAGGTCTTGGTCGCCGAGCGAGCAAAACTGGTGGATCCTGAAGTGCTGGAGCTGCTCTGTGCAGTGGAACCGGACGGTAGTTTCGGGGAGATTGCAGGGGAGCAGTTCCACGGACGCTGGGTCAAGGATTGTGACAAGGAACTGATCCGCAAGTTGAAGGAAGAGGGGACACTCCTTCATCAGGAAGTGTATCGCCACGACTATCCCTTCTGTCCGCGCGCGCGTGAGGATGCGTTGATCCAGTACCCGCGTCGATCCTGGTTCATCCAGACCACTCGATTCGTCGACCAGATGCTGGAAAACAACCAACAGATCCAGTGGCAGCCGGAGCACATCCAGGACGGAAGATTTGGTAAGTATCTCGAATCGAATGTCGACTGGACCCTCTCGAGAGAGAGGTTCTGGGGCACACCGCTACCGATCTGGGTCTGCGAGAAGACCGGACAGATGGAAGCGATCGAGAACTACCAGGAACTGCTCTCGAAACCGGACGTGGTGGGGCAGGAAAAGTTCACCGATGCCAAGGAGGCGGATCCAACCCTGGATGACCACCTGAGAGTCCATCGGCCCTACATCGATGCGGTCCACTACGCCTCTCCTTACTCGGAGGGCGCGAGGATGCGAAGGGTTCCGGATGTCATCGATTGCTGGTTTGATGCCGGCTGCATGCCCTTCGCGCAGTGGGGATTCCCGCATCAAAATGTCGACCGTTTTTCAAGCCAGTTTCCAGCAGACTTCATCAGCGAGGCGATCGATCAGACTCGCGGCTGGTTTTATGCGCTGCTGTCGATCTCGACCATCCTGTTCGGCCCGGATGGGGCGGCACACGGAGATGAGCGGGTCCCGGAGGAAGCGCATGCCAGTTGGCCGCATCCATTCAAGTCTTGCATCGTCCTGGGCCACTTACTCGGCGAAGACGGCCTCAAGATGTCGAAATCGCTGAAGAATTACAGGACCCCCGATTACATCTTCGAGAAGGAGGGCGCCGATGCGATGCGCTGGCTCTTCTATGCCGGCCAGGCTCCGTGGACCAGCCTTCGCTTCCAGGAGCAGTCGATCACCGAAGGGCAGCGGGAGTTCCTTCTGCGGCTGTGGAATGTCTATTCCTTCTTCAGTATCTACGCCCGCATCGATGGCTGGCAGCCGACCGGAGACCTGAGGGCGGCTCCCGCGCCGGATGTGAAACTTTCGGAACTCGATCGCTGGGTCCTGGCAGAGTTGAATGCCACGGTCGATCAGGTTCGAACTGCGCTCGATGCTTTCGATAATCTGACCGCTGCGACGGCATTGAATGATTTCGTCGACGCACTGTCCAACTGGTATGTACGCCGTGGCCGTGATCGCTACTGGAGTGAAGGGATGAATGCCGACAAGGAAGCGGCCTATTCGACCCTCTATCACTGCCTGGTGACCACCACCATGCTGGCGGCACCGTTTGTTCCCTTCATCACCGAGCACCTCTACGGCGTACTGGTCAAATCTCGTGGGGACGATTTTCCGGAATCGGTCCATCTCTGTGATTACCCGGAATCTGAAGCACAACGCTGTGACGATTCCTTGTGTAAACGCATGGCGATGATACGTGAGATTACATCGCTCGGACGGGCCTGTCGTTCGCGTGAGAAATTGAAGGTGCGGCAACCGCTTCCGGCGGTCCGGATCGTGCTGGCCAACTCCAAAATGGTCTCCCAACTGGCGGCAGATACAGAGTTGATCTCCGAGGAACTGAATGTCAAAGGGGTCGAGTTCGTGGAAGATGCTTCGGAGTATGTTTCCTACGAGGTGAAGCCAAACTTCAAGGCGATCGGGCCCCGATTCGGACAGGATGCACGGGCGGTCGCCAAGGCACTTTCTCAGCATGACGATCCGTCCGCGCTGGTGCGAGCGGCGAACTCGGGTCAGACGATTCCACTGATGCTCGACGGAGATCGTGAAGTGACTCTCGAAGCGACGGATCTCGATGTACGAGTTCATCAAAAGGATGGATGGAGTGCTGCCGAAGCGAAGGGAGTGGTGGTCATCCTCTCGACCGAGGTTTCTCCAGAGTTGCATCGAGAGGGCCTGGTCCGGGAAGTGATCAGCCATGTTCAAGGGATCCGCAGAGATCTGGATCTCGGATATGACCAGAGGATTCGTCTTTCGGTCGCTGCTGAAGGAAATCTGGCTCTTGCCATCGATGAACACGCTTCACACCTGCAGAAGGAAACACTCTCGGTGGAGATCTCGATGCAGGCCATCGACGGGGTGGGGTCGAGAGATGTCGAGATCGAGGGTGCATCGGTTCGGATCGTGGTGAATCCTGTGACCACCAGTTAGCGCATGACCTGGATGTATCGAACGACCAACGGAGGAGGGTGTCATCGGTTGGCATGAAAGCCTGAAACAAGCTCAAGAGGAAGCGCAGGTCGATGAACGACCGATCCTGATCATTCTCGAGGCACCGGGCTGACTCGGTTGCAAGCGCCTGGATACCGTGACGTATTCAGATCCTCACTTCATCGCTGCCATCGATTCGCTGGTCGCGCCGATTCGCATCAATATCGCCGATCGCCACGAGGACTTTCGTGAGGCTGCGGTGATGACCAAGATTTCCTTCTCGCCGCGGTTTCGTCTGTTCAGTTCTGATCGCAAACGCTTGTTGCGAGAGTGGACCGGTTGGATGGCGACAGAAGAACTGATCGCCGAATTTTACATCGCACGTGGTGTGGATCTGCTGGAACGCAAGGATCCATCCGGTGCGGTGGAGCAGTTCGATGCCGCGCTGGCGGCGGCCGAGGGTGGACCCGCTACAGCGGAGATTCTTTACCGACGCGGGATGGCTGCCTTCATCGCAGGGAAGTTTGACTGGCAGCCACTCAGGCGCGACTGGAACCGGGTGGTCAAGGATCACGCCGGATCTCGCTGGGCCAGCCACGCATCGGTCATCGAGGATGCGCCAGAGTGATGGATTTACCGCAGTGAGTGGATCGATGCCGGAGGCGATCGGTCGGTTAGTGCAGCGGAGAAACGCTCTACTCTTCAGGTTTCCTGGCGACCATGATGAGTTTTGGGCCGAACAGTAACGCAGGACTGAGAATCTCCTTCTGGATCGCTCGCTTCAGCGATGTAGAGGTCTCGAAGCGGCGATTACGCCACATGCGTCGAGTTCCCCACCACACCAGCGGAAACATCAGCGGAGCCAGCAAGATCGAGTTGAGGGAATATCTGGTGGCCTCGACCCCCAGTACATCCAGTCCTACATGGGTCAGGTAGAACCTCAACTGAAAGGCGTTGATGAGGAAGACATGGCCGTAGTAGGTGTCTTCTCCGTAGGTTTTCGATCCACCCCAGTATCCGTGAGATTCGGTCACTAACCATCTGCGCGGGCGCGGATGTCCGGACAGCATGGTGTCGGCCCTCGCAGCGAGAAACAGAATGTTCGGGGTCGTCACGATGAGGACCCCGCCCGGCTTGAGCACCCGCTGTAACTGTGCCAGCACCGCGACCTGGTTATCGACATGCTCGATCCCCTCCGAGTGGAGAACTCCCTCGAAGGAGTTGTCCTCGTAGGGAAGTGGGGCGGTCATGTCACATCGGGTGCAGGAAAAACCGTTGGCCCGGGCTCGGTCGGGAAAGAGGTCGGCACACTCCACTTCGAAGCCTGAATCGACCAGATTTCTGGCGTTGACTCCATCACCGGAGGGGATGTCTAGAATCTTGCCGGTATCGATGTACTTGCGAAACATCTGGCCGACTTCATTACGGATGTGTCCGTCATGTTGGAGACGCTTCAGCAGAGCCAAGTTGGAGCTTCCTTACATCAGAGTTGTGGAACTGGACGGTGAGAGGCCGCTACGGAATGATCTCAGGAAAAGAACTGTATCGTCAACGGGTAGCGCCAAACCTCGCCCTGATTCGCCTTCAAGCCACCGATCAGTGGGAAAACGATGTTGCAGATACCGAGGGCGGCCAGCATTGGAATCCCGATGACCAGAAAAATCAGGAAAAATCCCACGACGCCGTAGATGACACTGGAGATGAGCCAGTTGGCGACCAGTCTGCCGTGCTCATCGAGGGATGGTAATTCATCTTTCTTGATCTGCCAGATGATGATGGGGCAATGAAACCTGCGATGGGAACGAGGTAGCCGGCAAACATCGAGAAATGGAGAATCATCGCCCATTCTCGGGCGGTCTTCTCCTCGAAACCATCCTCGATGGAAGAAGAGGGAGATGATCCTGCTGTAGATTCTTCATTCATGGCCATCACTCCTTCAGTGAGCATCCTGCATGGGGCTGACCCCCGCCGAGTATACTCCAGTGTCGATCATGGGCAGTTCTGAGTCGGTTGGTCGCAGCCCAGTGCGTCATCGGTGGGATCTTCACCACACAGTTCGGGTCCCGGTGGCGCCGGCGGAGTGGTTCCACTGAAGAGGCTTCCGAGCATCGAGATTCCGTCGCCGATGTTGAGATCGCCATCGTCGTTGCTGTCACAGGAGTCGTCGCAACCGGGCGCTTCAGCACTGGAGAAGAGGTATCCGAGCAGGAAGATCACATCGCCGATGTCGAAGGTGCCATCGCCATTACACAGTCCTCTGCGAAATGTCGGAGGCGGTGGGGCGGTCGGTGGAGTGGCGATCTCGACCTCGATGGTTGGAACTGCAGAGGGGGAGTGGACGCCGAGGATTGCCGTGCCGGTTTCCGGTGCAGCATCCGCATCGAAACCAAAGTTGTAGAGGAATCCCCATCGGATCGGATTGGCAGAGGCGCCGCTGGCATGATCGGTGGTAGACCAGGTGATCCCATCGGCATCGCGAACTGCCGACCAACTGTCGTTGGAAAAGGAATAGCTGAGAATCTCCGGTGCAAAGAAATCGATATTGCTGACCTCGACATCGGCCGCGACCGGAATCGAGAAAGACCCCGCATTGCGTCCCATGTCATGGTTGTACAGTGAGTACTCGTAGTGCCATGTGCCGTCTCCATTGTCGGAGACCTTGTGGGCCAGGTAACAGCGGCCATCGATCTGTGGGAACGGTTGCACCATCTCGATGGAGGCTCCGGGCCAGGCCGCCTGTACCGTCCCCAGTTGGCTCGGGGCGGACATGTTCATCGACCAGTTGCTACCCGGGGTACCGGAGACACCGATCGGTTCCCAGGCATGATTGGTGGTGTGGTCGATGTCACCCGGATGGACCACCGAAACCTCGGAGATCCAGATCGAGCCGGGGTGCAAGGTTGGATCGAGATCGTCATCTTCGACCCACAACCGTTCTTCCACCTGGTCCCAGGGGCCCGAGTCGGACTGCAACTCCGATCCCTCGTAAATGAATCCACCACTCCAGGGATCGATCTCACTACGAGGCCCCATGGTGTTCTGGTTGGCATTGCCGCTGGCGCCGTAGGTGTCGGAACAACCGACACCGGTATAGGTACTGGTGGGACTGGGATTGCAGCCGAATCCGCAAGCGTTGGCCTGGGCCGAGGACCAGCCATGCTTGACCCATGAGCCGCCGATCTGGATCAGACGATCGGCATCGAGGCGAAACATGTTGAACGCCATCATCGGGTGCCGTGGGTCGGGGTTGGCAAACCAGTCGAGTGGTTCGGTTCCCCCGTTACACATCACCGACTCCGAGCCAAAACTGGCCTGGGATCCCTCACGGCCGACCATCACCAGGTTGTTCGAATCACCGATGATCAGGTCCTGCCCCGAGTTGGGCATCGGTGCCGTGTCGTAGATGCGAAGACACCACTCCTCGAGCATCCCCGTTTCACCCGTCATTTCATCGGAGACGGTGAGGGTCCAGCTTCCGATCGGGTTGGCACCCTTGAAAGATGAAAGATTTCCCACCGGTTGCATCCATCCGTCGGAATCGTAAGGCGGTTGGTTGGGAGATCCACTTTGCCACCAGGTCAGATCGATCCCCCCGGAAGCACCGGTCGGTTGATCATGAAGTGTCACGGTGATGCCATCGGGTGAAGAGAGTTCGATCAGTAGTTGGCTGGCATCGGGATGATTGATGTGAGCCTCGACTTGAAGATCCCACAGAATGGTCGCGGGATCGCCACTGATGACGACGATGGAATCGACAGGCTCTCCGCCATCGGGAATATCGAGGAGCGGTGCACTACAATTTTCCAGAGTGATTGGCCCGGTGACGGCGACTTCATCGCAGAAAGGTGTACCGGGGGCACTTCCGATATGCGGCGTGGCGCAGACCTCGATCATCGTCTGGATCGACGATACCGGGAGCGCTGCTGTGACGACGTTACCCGCGACAAAAGGACCGTTCACGGTCACCTGGCTGGAGCCCACAAACCCTGCTGCGAACAGCACTGAATCACACGGACCGGAAACCACTGCCTCGCAATCGATCTCGGCACTGCCGGGTACCGAACTGAGGGTCAGTGATTCGATGAGCGACTGGACAAATTGAACATTGACGTTACCGGTACCGTTTTGTCCATCTCCCCAGCCTCCAATGCGGATTAAATACTCCTCGCCGGCGGAGACTTGCAGACCTTCGACGACCGATGCGTAGGAAGCGCCGTTACCCTGCATCTGGCATTCTGGCGCGTCGCCACTACAGGCGACTTCGACCTTGGATATGCAATCGCCGAGATAGATCACCAGGTCGGTATCGAAGTTGACGATGTCACACATGCTGACAGTGAGAGAACCCTCACCCGGTGCGGTCCAGCGGTACCAGACATCCTGGTTCATCACTCCGAGAGCATTGCAACTGGCGCCGCTACTGTAGAGATCGATACTGTCGCTGGCTGAAGTGGTATCGATGGGGTTGTCGCCGATCACCGCTTCGATGGCACCGCTGCACTCATCATTTTCAGGAGCTCCGGGTGGCGGAGGTGGGGCGCTCGTCATCGAGATGTCGAAGGTACCTCCGCCAATGTCATAATCGTTATAGCCGCCGATGCGAATCAGAATCGTCTCGCCGACAAAAACCGGCACATTTTCAAGGGTGGTATTCCAGTTGTTGGTGGTTCCCTGGACCAGGCAACCTGCCGTGTCGCCGTGGCAGGAGATGGGGATCAGTGATCCGCAAGCACCGCCATAGACGATGACGTCAGTATCAAAATCGACGGTGTCACAGGTAGTGATGGTCATCAGACCATCTTCTGCAGGAGTGAAGTGGTACCAGACATCGCCATGGACACCGCCAAGTGCGGTTCCAGGACAGGTGCTGGTGGGGATTTCCTCCAGGCTGTTGGTCGCATCGGAGGTGTCGATCGCGTTGGTTCCGAGGAACACCTCGCTGGCACCGGTACATTCGTCGTTGAGTGCCTGTGCGAGCAGTTCTGAATTGAGCCCACACAACATCAGAAAGATCAGCAGAAACTTCATGGCGAACCACCTTCCCATCTTCTTAGATTGTACACTTCCCACAGGATTCGGTCAGTGGGTAGATTCGGTTGCCGTGAGAGGCGGGGAAGTTCGATGAGAGCGGTGACGGTACTGGGGGGCGGAATTGTCGGACTCACTCTCGCCAGGGAGTTGCGGCGTCGTGGGATTGAGGTCGATCTTCTCGATTCGAGAAGTGTCGGAACAGGCGCTACTGGTGCTTCCACCGGAATCCTGACCCCACCTCAACACGCACGAACTCCCTTCTACCAGCTACGAACCCGAGCGTGGCAGATGTGGCCCGAATATGCCGCGACACTTTCTGCAGAGTCCGGCATCGATGTGGGTTATCTCCGATGTGGCGCCATCGACATTCGCGAAAGGACCATCCGGAATCCACAGCGGGAGTTGAGGAAGTTGCGAGATTCTGGAGGCCGGGTCGAGGTGCTCACGCGTGATCAAATTCGCCAACTTCTGCCGGATCTTGTCAGGAGTCCAGAGGCTGGATTACTGGTCGAGATGGAGGCCCGTATCGATCCCCTGGCGACCATCGAGGCACTGCGTCGAAGTTGCCACGGTGCGGGAGTGAATATTCGCGAAAACCTCGGTCCGATTCGCATCGAGCCGATCGGCGATGGAGGAATCACGCTGGTCGCTACAGCGGGCATCGAATTGTCTCAGCCATCGGAGCAGAGAAGTGTGATCCTCGCAGCGGGATGGGAGAGCGTGTCTGCGGCACTGGCGGTGGCTCCATCGCCGCTGCCACTCGAGCCGGTCCCCGGCGAGGCGATCACACTCGATCTCGCTGCACCGGCTCACCTGGTACATTTTAATCTCCTGCGAGACGGGTTCAGAGATCCCTCGGGGAATCGCTCGATCTACTCGTGGATTCCCGCTCCCGGTGGAGGATCCTGGCTCGGCAATAGTGTCGCCAGTGGAAATCGAGTGGAGCAAACAGTCGGGGACCCGTCATCGGATGCGGTGGCACCGACTGCAGAAGGGCGCGATGAACTGGTCGAGGTGGCCCGCTCCATCTTCGGCGAAGATGTGGAGTCGAGAATCACCGGTCACCGGGCGGGCATCCGTCCGAAAGCGACGCGTCATGGCGGCCCCTTGCTCGGAAGATGGCCCGGTCGACCGCAACTGTGGGTCGCCACAGGGCACTACCGGGCTGGCTTACTGATCGGACCTGTTACCGCCACCATGGTGGTGGATTCGATGCTCGATGGATCGCCGATTCCCGAGGAGTTCCAACTGCCCTGCTAACTTCAACCGACATCACAGGGAGCGACGGAGAATCCAGGCGACCTGTTTCTTGCCGTGTCGAAGCAGTGCCAGGATGAGGTCGCCACCACTACCGCGGAATTTGCGAGCCAACTGGGCCGGGTTCTCGGAGATTCCCCGCGTCTTGACGATGGAGATCCCTTCTCCATGGGCTCGTAACCACCGTCGTACTTTATCCTCACGCCAAGGCATTCGTTCGACCACCTCGTAACTCTTCAGCCATGGCGAATCGATCCGTTGATGACCGGCGAGCCAGCCGAGTCCTGGATGCAACTCTCCGATGGAGTGCCGGGAGAGTAATTGCGCGACCAGCCCCGCCCTCTCGATGACCGAAACCGGTTCATGGATCCATGCGGGGTCGGGGTCAGTAAAGAGGTCGAGCACCTCCTCCTCGCCGCTGATCGATTCTCCACTCGGCAGCAGGGTGGCTCGTCGCCGCTGACCTCCATCGAAGGATCCGCGCCACAAGGTGGCTTCGACCAGGTCTCCACTCTCCTGGATGAACTCCACCTCGCCCGCCGGCAGTTGAGAGACATCCACTCCGGGGCCGCACTTGAGGGCGAGATCCGGGTGTTTTTCCATCAGTACCTCGAGAACATCGGGGCCGGGGAGCATCTCCGGGTAACTGTGACGGCGCCGACCGTCGAGGCGTCGGTCTGGATCGATATGTAGCGGTAAGGGAGTGAGGGGGAGTGCCGCCGCATCGGCAGTGACGGCCTCGCCTTTGCCTCCGGTCAGCCGGACATTGGCCCTGGCCAGGGTCAAACGAAGACGATCATGATCGACCATCACCACCGGCCCTCCCTGCGACAGAGCGATCGAGTCACTGCCGATTCCGCAGCACAGGTCGATCACCGGGGACTCGCTACACGCCTGCCGGATGCGAGCGGCCTTGTGTCGGGCGACCGCCGAGCGGGTCGCTTGTTGAACCGCCTCGGCGGTGACCCACAGCCGCTCCGCCTGGTCGATACGGCCGGTGGCGCGGCGTCGAGCGTCCCACAGCGACAGCACTGCGGCGACTTCATCGCGGCTGCCATACTTGCGCAACTGCGACAGTTGCGACAGGCGACCCGGCTCGACGCCATGTGCGGCGAGCAGTAACGGATCAAGTTCTCCAGCGAGCAGTCGGGTCCAGATGGGGTCCATGCTCAAATCCTAGGGAATTCCGCTGCCAGGTGTACGAATTGGAACACTATTTTTTTGTTTGGGTTGCCAAACAAACAGGTTCATGGTCCCTTGTGGAGCATGACGGGCTCCTCGATACACCGCTGGAACGCCGCAGGGGTCGAGCAACTGAGCGATCGAGGAAGGGATTCAGATGGGGCAACAACATGACTCTCCCGTGGCGAAATGGCTCTGCGGGCTGCTGATGGTCGCCATTCTGACCTCGGGGTGGTCACCCGGCTGGGCCCAGCAGGGGGATCTCGCGGGGAATCTCGATGGAGATCTCGATGGCGAGTCGGGGGGCCAGTGGGTGAGAGATGTGCAGATCGGTGGTTATCTCGATCTCGAACTCTTCATCAATTCGAATCGCTTCGATTTTCGTAATCATCGATTGGTGCCGATGCTCGACGCAGTGGTCACCGAGCATGTGCACTTCTCCTGCGAGATCGAGTTCGAGTACGGCGGACCGCAGGTGGCGACCGGTGACGGAGAGGTCAAGGTCGAGTACGCCCATGTCGATGTGGATCTGGGTGGTTGGCAGCTGCGCACGGGTGCCATCCTGGTGCCGCTCGGATCGACCAACCTGCACCATGATTCACCGATTCGTCCGCTGACCCAGCGACCGCTGGTGGCGCGCACAGTGGTGCCGACCACCCTGACCAGTGCTGGAGTCGGAGCGTTGTTGGAGGGAGCGGAAGGAGATTGGCTCCTCGAGATCTATACCCTCAATGGTTTCAACGGTGGGGATGCCATCGATGGCTACAATATCGATTCGACCAGCGGGATTCGTGCTGCACGTCCCGGATTGAAGAAGAATGGCGACCGATCTCCCAGCCTCTGTGGGAGATTTTTGTGGAGACCAGAGCTGGGAACCGAGGTGGGATTGTCCGCCTGGAACGGAAGTTGGGATGCGCAGGGGGAACTGGACCTGACCATCGCCGTGATCGATGTCACCACTGAGGTCACCGCTGGCATCGACACCGTCGGCCCCATCGAGGTGCAACTGGAAGTGGCCAGGGTCGCCATCGAACTCGATGCTCCCGCTCGGTCCGCCGGGGTTCCTGCGGAACTGGCGGCCAGTTCGATTCAACTTTCACGCCGTTTCTATCCGGCCATCCTCGAGCGGTGGTTCGGAGCGGAGTCCTCCTCCGGCCTGACCCTTCGCTTTGAAGGTGAAGATCTGGGAGGCCATCGTAAGCGCCGATCGACGATCGGTTTCAACATCCGTCCTTCCGATGAGACGATTTTCAAGTTTGATCTCGAACGGGTGAAGGTGGAAGACCAAGCCGACCCAGACGCGACCATCATCTGCTCGATGGCGACTTACTTCTAGGAGAAGACACGTTGACGCTGACGATACTACTCTCACTACTGCTGGCGGCTCCCACTGCGGAGGCCCAGATGTTCGGGCTGACTCCAACCAGCATCGAGCAAGCGATCTCGACCGCATGGCCACAGGCTGCCAGGTACGAATCGGTGGTGCTGGAGATGAAGGGCGATCTCCGTCAACGGATCGCCCAGCGTTGTGGAAGCGCAGTACCCTCAGCGCCAGTGATGCTGGTCCGGGTCTCCGATGCCAAACAACAGTGGATCGGAGATGCAGTGCTTCTCGATGAGATCGGGAAGTACCGTCCCATCACATTTCTGGTGGCGATCCATCCAGAGAAGCGGGTCCACGACCTTCAGGTTCTGGTTTACCGGGAGCACATCGGCAAGCAGATCGCATCGCCCAGATTTACCCGACAGTTCAGAAACCGCGCTGCTCAACCACCCTTCAAACTACACCGAGAGATCCGAAATCTCTCCGGGGCGACCCTCTCGGCGCGCGCCTCGGTGCGTGCCGTACGTAGAGCCCTCGCCACCGTCGCAGAGGTCTGCGATGGGAAGAGTCCGATCCGCTGGAAGCCGTGGCCCTCTCCGGTCTCTTTGACGGTCGAGGGCGAGGTGGAGGCGGATCGATCGGTCTCGGTGGTTCGAGTTCGGCCTGCGATGGGTACAGTCCTGCGGGTCGAGGTCTACGGACCCGAGGCGGAGCAGGTCATCTCCGAGGTGTTCGACGAGGTGCGACGTCTCGAGCAGTTGTTGAGCCGCTGGAATCCACACAGCGATGTGAGTCGAGTCGAGCAGGCACCTGCGGGTCATCCGGTGAAGGTGTCCACGGATACGATCGAGTGTGTGAGTGCAGCGTTACAGATCGCCAGAGAGAGCGGTGGTGCTTTCGATCCGACTCTGGTGGCGGACGGCTACTCGCAGATCGATGTCGATCGGGCCACGGGTACCATCACGAGACAACGCGACGATTTGATCCTGGACCTCGGCGGGATCGGCAAGGGATATGCTCTGGATCGAGCGGCCGAGATCCTGAGGGAACTCGGTCATTCGAGAGCTTTGCTCGACTTTGGCGGACAACTACTGGCACTGGATCCTCCCCCGGGAGAATCGTCCTGGCTGGTCGGGATCCATGATCCAAGGGTGAAGGGGAACGGGGCGAACTCGCTGTTACGCTCGATCCCGCTGGTGGGCTCCAGTCTCGCCACCAGTGCGACTTATGAGAAGGGAGATCACATCATTGATCCCCACCAGGGTCAGGCTGCAGTGGTGGCGCTGTCGACCACCGTCCTGATCCCCGATGCCACCCGGGCGGATGCCTTCAGTACCGCACTGGCTGTGCTCGGTCCCGACCATGCCGATCCGTTGCTGGATCGAGTTTCCGGGGCAGGAGCCCTGATCCTGGTCGCGGGCGAGAAGAGCGCGCGCGGCTACGGGAAGTTAAAACCCTGATGGCCAGGGAATCCGCCGGTGCGCCGGTACACATCACCCTTGTGGGGAATCCCAACGTCGGAAAGAGCACTCTTTTCAATGCTCTGGTGGGCGCAAATTCGAGAATCTCCAACTACCCGGGGATCACTGCGGATTCGGTGATCGGTGAGTTTTTCGGGGCAGAGCAACTACGCATCGTCACCGACTTGCCGGGAACTTATAGCCTCCAGCTCGATCTTCCCGAGGCTCAGTTGTGTCACCAGCACCTGAAATTCGATGTACCGCTGCAAGGTCAGCAACAGAATCTGATCATCGTGGTCATCGAAGCGGTGGGATTCCCGAGAAATTTTCAGCTTCTGGCACAGTTGATGGCACTGGGAGTTCCGATGGCTGCGGTGGTGACGAAAACTGCCGAGGCACAACTTCGTGGTTACCAGATCCAGTTGCCGGCGTTGGAAGAGTCGCTGGGAATCCCGGTGGTCGAGGCTGCGGAGAAATCGGCGATGCGGACCCTCGATGTGGAAGCGCTGATCGCTACTGCACGGATTCCCACACCGGTTCCCGGAGATCAGCAATCGATCGAGCAGTGGAGTTCAGATCTGCTGGCGAAGACAAGTCTTCCGGTTCGTCCCGAGCAGGCCCGCAGGAGGCGAAGGAGAGATGATCGACTCGACCGTGTGCTGGTTCATCCTATCGCCGGTTCTCTTCTCTTCTTACTGGCGATGATCATCATGTTCGGATCGGTCTACTGGCTGGCTCAGGTACCGATGGAGTGGATCGATGTGGCGTTTGGAACCGTCGGGGAGTGGATCTCCACTTCGATGGAAGATGGTCCGTTGCGTGGACTGTTAGTGGACGGGGTCATCGGCGGAATCTCGGGAACGATGGTCTTCTTGCCGCAAATCCTGCTGCTCTTCTTTCTCATCTCCTTGCTGGAAGAAACAGGGTACATGGCGCGAGCCGCATTCGTCGCGGACCGCTGGCTTAGGCCCTTCGGCTTGCCGGGACAGGCGTTCGTACCGCTCCTTTCGAGTCATGCCTGTGCGATTCCAGGAATCCTCTGTACCCGACTGATCCCTGATCGAAGAGATCGGCTCGCCACCATCCTGGTGGCGCCGTTCCTCTCCTGTTCGGCGAGGTTACCGGTGTACATCTTGATGGTCGGGATCCTCGCCCCGGCCAACCCGCTGGTAGCGGGCTGCGTATTCGTCGGCTGCTACTTGCTCGGAGCGGTGGTGGCAGTGGGATCCGCTGGTCTGGTCCGCAAGACCTTGTTGACCGGACCCAGTCTGCCGATGGTTCTGGAACTACCACCCTACCGCCTGCCGTCAGTCCGAGACGCGGCTCGCATCGCCATCGATCGAGGATGGACCTTCTTGAAGAACGCCGGCTCGGTGATCCTGCTGATCTGTATCGTCTTGTGGTGGCTCAGTGCTTATCCGTCGACGCCAGAAGGGCCGGAGATCCAGGCACTTCGTGTCGCTGCAGAAGCACACTCCGATCCGGGGGAGTCGCAACTGTTGCTGGACCAGGCGCAGTCTCTCCATCTGAGGGAGTCGGCGAGGGGATCCTACGCCGGGCAACTGGGTCGCTGGATCGAGCCTGTTCTGGCCCCGATCGGTGCTGATTGGCAACTGTCGGTGGCGGTCCTCGCGAGTTTTGCTGCGAGAGAAGTGTTCGTCTCTTCACTCAATGTGATGGTGGGGGTCAATGCAGAGGAGGCGGCAGGGAGTTCCATCGCTCGAATTCGCGCATCAAAACGAGATGATGGATCGCCGTTGCTTCCTCCTGCGGCTGCTGGAGGACTGCTGGTCTTCTTCATCCTGGCGATGCAATGCTTACCGACCCTGGTGGTGACGAGTCGTGAGGCGGGAGGAATCCGCTGGGCATTGCTGCAACTGATCTGGATGACATCCGTAGCGTGGATTCTCGGGGTGTTGACACGTCAGTGGATGCTGGCTGCGGGATTTTCTGGATGAACGAATTCCCCCTCTCCGATCCTCAGTTCTGGTGGGTGACGCTATTTGCTGTGGCAGCGGTGGTACTTCTGATCGTGAAACGAGTTCGTCAATCGGACGATCAAGATCAGAACGGTTCTTGCGGTGGTTGCTCCTCGAAATAGCTGCGATTGGCGCTGGAACTCGATCACATTCAGTGTTTGGATGCCGAGGGTTCAATGCTCCGAATCGTTCGGGAAATCAAGTTAGGGGTCCAGTCCAATGAAGAAGATTACTACTCATGCATTTCTCCTGCTGAAGGTGGCCATCCTCCTTTTCCTCGCACCGATATACGGTTTCGCATCGACTGAGGTGATGCTCGACGATCCAACTCCCACGGTTGTGACCAAGGCACAGGAGACTTCCGCACGCGATGCGCTGGACAAGTTGCAGGAGCGGATGGATGAGGCATGGACCGAGTACCTGGCCCCGATGAGAGAAGCGAAGACTGCCGAGGAACGAGATGCCATCGAACTGGATCCAGAAAAGGATCCAGGTGTGATGTTCCTGCCTGAATTGTTCAAGTTCAGCAGTGACCATCCGGGGACTGCTGCGTGTCTCGAAGCTCTTTCTCAGGTGATCTCGATGGCCTCGCGGGATGAAAAGAATGGCTGGATTCTCGAGAAGGTGGTGGACCGGATCCTTGTCGATTACATCGAGCATCCTGACCTCAAGGACCTGGTTCGCTTTGGCCACTACAATCCACCCTCCGCACAGAACCTGTTACTGCTGAGAGCCGTTGCAGATCGATCACCCCATCGCAGTGTTCAGGGCTCGGCCTTCTACGCCCTTGGAAAATTGCTCGGATCGACAGAAGAGACGAGAGCCGAGGGGAAGCAACTCCTCGAACGGGTCCAGAAAGAGTTTGCGGATGTGCTATTTTTTCGGGAGACCACCTATGGTGAGAAGGTCGCAGGAGATCTGTTCGAACTGGATCATCTGCAGGTCGGGCAAGTGGCACCCGAGATCATCGGGACCGCCATCGATGGCAATCTGATGCAACTCTCGGCATTTCGCGGCAAGGTGGTGCTACTCGATTTCTGGGGCGATTGGTGAGGCCCTTGCCGGGCAATGTACCCACACGAGCGGTCGCTCGTGAAGAATCACACAGCAGATCAGTTTGCCATCGTTGGTGTTAATTCCGAGGATTCCATCGAGGCGGCTCGGGAAGCGGTGGAGAAAAATAAGCTGACCTGGAAGAGCTTTTTCGATGGAGGTGGGACCAATGGCCCCATCGCTACTCGCTGGAATGTCAGCGGCTGGCCTACCACCTATCTCCTCGATGAGCACGGAGTGATTCGCTACAAGGATGTCCGGGGTGAAACTCTCGACGCTGCGCTCGAAACTCTGATCGACCTGTGGAAGGCGGCCAGGGAAGCGGAGGCGAAACTCTAGCGATCACTCAGGCGAGTCGTCGTCGGTCGAGGAGCGAGGATCTTGGTGCCCCATGGGGCAACGATCCGATCGAGCCCCATGACCCGGATGGAGTGGGGAGGGAGCAGCCGGTTCCGGCTGTTTCCTCCCCTTTCTTCGAATCGGAGCCCACCACAGTTCATCGAGACAAGCGATCGAACCGATGGAGAGACTCAGCAGCAGCAGGCTGCCGCCTAGCATCATCGATAGCGGAGTCATCGAATCGCTGCCGGGGGTTTCATGCTGTAGCCACCAGGGAGCGAACAGGGTGAGTAGCAGGGAACCGTATCCGAGCAATGACAGCGTGATCTTTGGACCTTCGGTCCAAGGGGTCAGTTCAACCAGATGCAGCACCACGAAGAGCAGCACTGCGAGTGAGAAGATGTGGTCGTGGATGATGGCGAGCATCTCGACAGAACTCTTGCTGGGGATCAACACCTCGGCATCGAGTTGCTCTTCATTTCCCTGAACCCACTGGCGAGCATCTACTGCGGTGAATCCACCGGATCGTCCCGAATACTGAAGAAGTGCCACAAAACAACCGAGCAGGACCGTCAGCAAGAACAGGGTCAGGAGTACTCGGGTCGATGGATTGGCCCTGGCCAGGGTGAAGTTGGCTTGCTTGTAGAATCGAGTCACTGGACCGGCCCGCCCGTGAAATTGAAGCTATGAAGAGACGGGAATGGCGAGGATCGAGGAAGCGACCTGCTCACTGATCCCGACACGGCTTCCATCGATATCGAGGATGCAGGTACCTCTCGATTGACACAGGTGAAGATCGCAGTCGTTGCACAGCCCCATCGCTTCGAGCAGGGGCCGGTGAGATTCGGGCACCGATTCGCGGACCAGACGGATCCGTTGGCCCCGATTCAGATCCCTCAGCAAGCGGGGGGCGACTGGGGGGAACTCGCTGGCAGCGGAGTCGAGTGCAGTGGAACTTAGTGCAGTGGAATCGAGTGCAGATGAGTCGACAGACCGGGACTGCTGCGGGAGGGGCGTGGAGCCCCGCTGATCCTGGTTGGAGATTTCTCGAAACATCAATTACTCCTCGAAAGGCCTGGATCGCCAGAAATGGCGGATTGTCTCGCCGCTCCGCTGCGGCTACCCTTGTCAGGTGCTCTGGCACCGGCGCCAAGTCCGCTCTCATGAATGAGAGTGTAGCGATCTGTTCGGGGGGGTGTCAACATGTTTGGGTTGCCAAACTTGTCGGCTGCGAAAGCCCCCAAGGGTGCCAATGCTGGCCTTTGCGGCGAGTTCTGGTTCTGACTTTTCAGGAGGAGTCGTGAGCGACTGGCGAGAATTCGAGCAGAATCCCGTGAGCCACTCGGCTGCGCATCACCTGACCACCATCCAGTGGCTCCTCGATGACCAGGGATATGCCCGCGTCTCCGATGTGGCGAGGCACCTGGGCATCACCCGAGGCAGCGTCTCGGTCACACTCAAGGGGCTGCGCCAGCGAGGGCTGGTGGTCGAGGACGATCACAAGCACCTTTCTCTGTCGGAGGAAGGAATTCAAATCGCCCGAGGAATTCGTACCAAGAGGATCCTGATCCAGGCACTTTTTCGTGAGGTACTGGGAGTTCCCGACGAGGTGGCGGAACAAGATGCCTGCAAGGTTGAGCATCTCATCAGCGATCAGACCGCAGAAGCCGCTGGCGGTTTCCTGGTCGGGTTGGAGAAGATCTCCTTGGACTCGCAGTGGACCCTCTTGCTCGAATCTCTCCAGCGGCAAGCCGCTGCCACTCCTACTTCATTTCCAGGAAACGAGACGCAAGAGTTGGCTCTTCGACTCGAGAAGAAGGACCCCCAAGGTGAGGATCATCCGTCATGACCCAATTCTTCTCTCGTACAGAAGCGATTGAAAAACTCAATGCCTTGCTCGCCGAGGAATTGGAGGCTTCGATCCGCTACCTGCACCTCAGTTCGATGGTGCAGGGGATCGATCGATTGATCGTTCAAAAGGTCCTGCAAGAGAATCACGAGGAGACGATCGAGCACGCTCAACAGGTCAGCGAAAAGATCCTTCAACTCGGTGGCAATCCGACTCCAAGAATCCAGCTGGATCTCGATGGTCGGCGATATTCTGGCCCGCAGGCGATTGCCGAGGCGCTGATCTTTGAACAGGCAGCGCTCGATGGTTACCGCGACCTGCTCGACCATGTCGACGGTAGTGGGGATGTGGTGCTGGAGGAATTTGCCCGACAGCAGGTGGCTGTCGAATCGGAGCACGTCGCTCAACTACAGATGCTGCTGGTGGAGGCTCCTGTTGGCGATCAGTGATCGTCCTGGCGGATTGACCGCATTAGCCGCTCTGAACGGTTTCTTTGCCATCTCCTGCGGTTTTCCGGGGCTCCAGCGCATCCTCTCCTCCTCCCGCCTCCACGCTCATCTGCAAGACCCTGAAGCCACCGCGGATCGCTGGAGCAACAGGGATCTGGAATCGCTGATCGCTGCCGATGTGGATCCTCAGCAGATGGAACTGCTCGGCATTCTGGGCCTGGTGGTCGCCTTGTTGCTCGCCGTATCGGTGTGGGGCCTGTTGAAACGAAATCACTGGGCTGGAAAGTGGGGTTCGACCCTGGCTGCAGTGGGGATGGCTTCGATATCCTGGCTCGCCGTCGAGGTGTTACCGACGGATCTTGTGAGAGGAGTGGGTATGAATCTGGTGCGTCAGATGTTCTATCCGCTGTTCTTGCTCATCATGATCCATGGGATTTTTCGCAAGGATCTGAGGCTTCGATGATGGGCCGATGGCAGATTCTGCTCCATGCGAGGAACTTCCTTTCCCAATCGCTTCGTTCAGGATCGGGAGTCGCATTCATCGTTCTTACGGTGACGGTGGGGCTGGGCTGCGCCAGTCTGGTGTTCTTTCCCATCGAGTCGGAGTTGGTCACAGCGAAAGAGTTCAAGGAGAATGCAGCTCAGGGAGTGGGCACCTTTCTTGCGGTGGCGACGCTTCAGCCCGGGAAATTCAGTACCCTCAGTGAACAGATCGAGTCGGAAGAACTGGTCGAACTGGCAATGTGGGGCCGGTACCTGGTGCTGGATCATCCGGTACTGCTGTCATTGACGGTGATGTTGCTGGGGCTGCTGCTGCCAGTATTGTTGCCACTGGGCTCCTTTGCGTGCATCGCCGGCGATGTTCAGCATCACTCGATCCGCTACCTGCTGCCCAGAACCACCCGAACATCGCTGTTGCTGGGGCGGCTGCTGGGGGCACTGATCCTCTCCTGGACCGTGATCACCTGCTTGCAGGGGGCGGTCGTCATGTATCTGGGAATCGTCTTGCCCCTCGATGGGTGGGGTGCCTTGATCACGTGGGGGTTCCAGACTCTGGGGGCTCTGGTCGCCTTGACTGTTCCCTATGTGGCCCTGGGAGTGCTTTGTAGCACCATTTTTCGCTCACCGATGGTCGCATTGATGGGATCGGTCGGCTTCACCCTGACGGTGCCGTTGATCGCCTTCAGCTCCAGAGAAGCGTGGGAACCACTCGGCAATCTGCTATATCTTTTGCCCTGGGGATATGCCCATCACTTGCTCTCTCCTGACGGAACAGTGGTCGTGAAGACAGCGCTCTACTGTCTGGGGCATGGTTTGATCTTCACCGTCATCGCACTGCTTCGACTTCGGAGGGCAGACCTGTGATCGATTCCCCTTCGCTCCTGAAGATCGAGCAATTGAGCCATCGCTTCGGCGACAAGGTGGCGATCGACCACGTCGACTGGAAACTCGATCAGTGCGGCGTGGTGGGGCTGGTCGGCCCCAACGGTGCCGGCAAGACCACCCTCTTCTCGCTGATCGCCGGGTTCCTTCGCGTGCAAGGGGGCTCGATCGAAGTGCTGGGAGGTGCCGCACCGGGATCTCGATCGCTGGTCAGCCGGGTCGCGGTGATGCCGCAGGATGCCATCTTCGCCCGCGATGTCTCGATCGTCGATCAGATGCTGTTTCTCAGAGCGCTCGATGGGGTGACCGGGACCATCGCTCGCCAGGAGGTGGTTGCAGCGCTCGAGAGCGTCGGGCTCGCCGACCAATTGGATCGAGGTGCGGCGGTTCTCTCTCACGGGATGGGAAAAAGACTCGGTGTCGCCCAGGCGATCCTCGGGTCACCAGAACTGATCTTACTCGATGAGCCGACCGCCGGGCTCGACCCTGCCAATGCGCTGCAGGTGCGTGAACTGATTCGCAGTCTCGGAAAAGACGCGCTGGTCATCGTTTCATCCCACAATCTGCTGGAGTTGCAGGACCTGATCGACGAGGTCGCGGTGATCGTCGCTGGAAAGATGGTCGCCAGTGGCCCGATCGACGAGGTGACAGGTTCCGCTCGCAGGTTCGAACTGCGGCTGGGTCGGGTGATCTCCCCCGGGGAACTGCAACAGATCCTCGATGAGGAACTGGTGCGCGGAGTCAGTCAGGATGGGACTCAACTGACGGTGGATCTCGATGCCAGTGCCGATGGGGGTCTCGATGCGGCGCTGGATCAACTCCTCCATCGATTGTTGAAACTGGCAGCCGCTCCTCGGCGATTGAGAGAGGGCGCGAGTCTCGAGGAAGCGTATCTGAGACTCACGGGCGAGTCGGAGCAGGCAGCCGCGCCGCTCGATGATCGAACTGAAGATGATCGAACTGAAGATGATCGAACTGAAGATGATCGAACTGAAGATGATCGAACTGAAGATGATCGAACTGAAGATGAACCAGATGAGTCCGATGCTCCGGCAGCAGCAACAACTAGCGACGATCGGTAGTGCCCGCGGGGGGCGCTGAGTTCTGTTCGCTGAGCTGAGCACGTTGGCGAAACGAGGTTGCTTCCTCGGAGATCCCGGCCTGGTCGAGCAGATCGGCGATGTTTCGCAGCAATTCCGGTTCCTCGCCGATCCAGCCGATCAACGCCTGCAGGTGACGTGCCGCCGCTTCCGCCTGTCCTCCTTGAAATGCTGAGAGGGCCTGACGGCGGGCCAGGTCACCTCTCAAGTTCACCAGTGTGAGACGGTTCCCGAGTCGTTCTCGCTGACTGTCGAGCCACCGGGCCAGTGCCTGTGGCCCCTCTTGCAACTCCACGAGTTGACCGTAGCGAACCAGCAGGTCATCGCTGCTCTTTTCCTCCAGTGCCAGTCCCCACCACGAACTTGCACCGATGAGGTCACCACTGACCGCACTCATGTAGCCCAATTTTTCTTCGAGGATGGTCCCTGGTGGTTCCAGCAGGGCGAAGCCACCGCGCGAGAAGTGGCGGCAGCGCTGCAGATGCTGCACTGCTAGAGCTGCCGACTCCATCAACTGCGGTGAGATGGGCGGCTGGCCTGGAATCAACACCTGATCGAGATTGACCTGGGCTTCGTTGAAGTGCCGGTCGGCCTGGACTTCATTCCAGCGAGTGTGGCCCGCCGACAAGGTCAGCAGGATGCTCGAGATGGTGATCGCCAGCAGGATCAAACCGGGCGTGGTGATGGCGCCCGTTCGTCGCAATTGCTGCCCTTGAAGTGAAACATCCTCGAGGCGCAGTAATTGAAGACTCTTCCAGATCAGGAACGAGACGCTGATGGCGATTCCGGTCGCCATCAGCATCGGGATCTGAGCGTAGACACCTCGCCAACTGAACCAGATCAGTGCACAGAGGATGGCGAGGCTCACCTCTCCCTGCAGTGAAAGGTGCGTATTGCGGGTCGGCGCGATGGCTTTGGCCAGAGGATTCCAGGCGCCCCTCCCGAAGGAGAGGACCCCGTTGGGACACACATCGACGCAATCGAGACACTTCATGCAGCCCGGATCGACCACCTGGGAGTGTATCTTGATCTCTCGTGAGATCTGAACATTGGAAGTGCAGTTGGCGGTGCACAGTCCGCACGATTCACACGCATCCATGTTGGCGACGATGGCCATCGGAGAGATCCGATCCGCCACCGAGAAGAAGGCACCATAGGGACATCCGTAACTGCAGAAGCCCTTGGATCCGAGCAGGTAGACGGTGGCGAAGCCACACACCAGGAAGAAGGGGATGGCGATCCACCAGGAGGGGAAGGTGGCCCAGAAATCGGCGACCATCAGGTGATCGGTGAATCCAACCCACGGGCGAACGGGATCGATCCAACTCGCCACCGTTGCGAACTGACCCTCGAACCAGGGCAGACTCCACCGCTTCAGGGTGGGCCACAGGAACATGTAGAAGGCGAGTAGAAACGGCACCCAGCCAAGCAGTCGAGAACGAAACGGCTGCGGGCGAATGCCGATTTTTCTCATCATCCAGCCGCAGAGATCCTGTAGAGCCACCATGTGGCAAGCCCAGCCACAGAACCATCTTCCCAGGAGAGCAGTGGAGAGGATCGCCACGATGAAAAAGATGAATCCCGCATTCACCTGGCCATTCTCGAGGGTGTACATCGACTCGGATGGCTCGACCGGGGAGAGGGTGGTACCGGTGACGACCCAGTGGAGCAGATGAAGTCCGATGAGCAGGTGGACGGCACCGAGTGCGATCGCTCGACGGCGACCCGATCGGCCAGGGAATCGAGAAGCAGGCCTTCTGAATCCCTCGCATCCCTCACGTGGTTTACCCGTTCTGGCCAAACTGTCCTCCGTCGCCGAGATCATAGCCTGCCGAGTGCTTCGGGAGAACTGCACCGATCGGATCGAATCGATGCGGCCTGGAAGGGGAATCGAACCGATAAAAAAGGTGGCCGGGTCGATCCCGACCCGGCCACCTTTTGATAGATTCTCGAACTTTGGCGTCAAGCGGCTCTAGTGATCGGGTTTTCCGTCGCCGTCGTGATCGTGACCGTCCGTCGCATCATGATCGATTCCATGGAGAGCATCTTCGATCATCTTGCGACCGCGATCGTTCTCCTTGACCAGCTCGCTATTCAACATCCGGCTGAGGAACAGTTTGGCCCCATCCTTGTCTCCCTGCTCAGCCATCCAGCCCTGGCAGAACCAGAGTGCATTGAGCACCTCGGGGCCGTCCATCTCTGAATTGTCCTTGAGAAACTGCACCAGTGTCGGGAAGTCCGGCTCCTGGGTGTTGAGCAATTTCAACAGCTGTCCACGAGCACGATGGGAAGCGGCTCTCTTGACCAACTCGGGGTTGTCGGACTTCTCCGCCAATTCGAGGTACTTTCCGAAGGCGGGAAACCCGAGCAGGCCCTGGTCTGCCATCACGTCGAAAGCTGCAGGAAGCATTTCGCCCTGTTGAGCCTCATCTTCGGTGGCGAGCAACGCTTTGATCTTGTCGCCCTTGGCACGCAGTTCGACGATGTGCTCGAGGTACTTTTCTGGCCCGCCCTGCTGATATCCGGTCTTGGCATAGGGGCGCATCTGGTGGTCAGCGAGGATGATGGTGGGGAATCCGTCCACTCCCATCTCGTCGCGGCTTTTGCCATTGAGCGCCTCATCCACGACTAATGCCTTCGCTTCTTCACTGCGCGGGAAGTCGAGGTACAGGTAGATGTACTGCTTTCCAGCGGTTTCGTGGAAAGCCGGCAGTGAGAACACCTCGCCATCGAGCTTCTTGCACCAGCCACACCAGTCACTGCCGGTGAAGTTGATGAGGATGTCCTTACCCTCTTTGCGAGCCATCTCCTTGGCGGTATCGATATCCAGCACCCAGGGTAGGCCAACCTCGACCGCCGGAGTTTCCGGTTCGTCACCGATGGCCAGTGGAGAGCAGGCCAGGAAAGCCGTTAGAAAAATCATCGACATCGAAAGACTCCTTGCAATGGGTCGAGGTGGAGGAAGACTCCCGATCGGGGGAGTCCTCTTGAAGTGGTCAGAATAACCGATGGCGAGTGGATCTGGAAGACGATCAAAGGCGCTGGTGAGCCACTTGGGGCCGATTCTGGTGCTGAAAGGGGTGACGGTTGGCAATTTCTCGACGATGATCTACCCGGGCCATCGAGACGGAAGAGGCGCTCCAGTCGTCTCACCGCTGGAGGGGCCAGAAGAGGGCCCAGAATGGAGAGCGCCGGGGAGGAGTTCGAGATGTCTCGCAAGGTGGTGTGGCGGTCGGATGGGAATTCCCCCTGTGGCGGCTGTGGGCAATTGCCAGGGCGCTGCCGCTGCTCAGCGGCAAGCCCCTCAGCGGTGCCGACCGGGCCAGCGAGGATCCGCATCGAGAAGCGTCGTGGCAAGACGGTCACGGTGGTCGATGAGATCCCGCTGGTCGAAAAGGATGTGAAGGCGTTACTGCGAGACCTGAAGAAGCGTCTGGCCAGTGGCGGTACCTGCAAACAAAACACCATCGAACTGCAGGGCGATCATGTCGACGGGGTGCGGAAGTGGTTCGAGGGCCACTCGATTCCTCACCGGGGCTGGCACTGAACCATCAGCAGCGGGCTTCAGGGTCGGTAGCGAGATCCTCTGGACTCCAGGGTCGTGAGATGACGCAGGCATTGATGCCGCCCACTCCCATCGAGAGTTTTCCGGCGAATCCCTCCGGCAGAGGGGCTGCAGTCTCCCCGACGAAGTTGTCGTGAATGCGAGAGATCTCGGGGTTCAATTCTGACCCGGTCAAGGCGGTGGGGGGAACGCTATTTTGCTCGGCGGAAAACATCTGGGCGGTCAACTCCCAGCCGCCACAGGTACCCATGCCGTGGCCAAAGGTCCCCTTGCGCGCCGTCATCAGAACCGATTCAGGGAGTAACTTGCGGGTATTCTCCACCTCGAGGAAATCGCCGGGAGTGGCGGTGCAGTGCAGATCCCAGGTGGAGATCTCGGAGGGCTCGGCTCCGGCAGTGGCCATGGCGCTGCGGATCGCTTCCTGTGGTCCCTCCTCGCTCGGGGTGATGATGTGATCCGCATCGGAGGTCAGGCCGACCGAGATCGGCTCCATCCCGAGCGGTTCGAATCCTCGTGCGCGCATCTTTTCGAGGTCGCCGATGATCCATACGCAGGCGCCTCCACTGACATGGGTGCCGCGCAATCCGGTCAACGGTTTGGAAACCTCTCCATCGCTGGAGAGTACCTTGGCGGCACTGAAGGCTCCCACGGTGAGGGAGCAGGGGGCCGGGTCGGTGGCTCCGATGACCACCGCTTCTGCCTCGCCACTGTGGATCGAATCGATTCCCAGTTTCAATGAAACACTGAAGGTGGAACAGGCGGCCACCGGAGCAAAAGAGGGCCCGGTGATCTTTCCCATCATGGTGATCTGCGTTGCCGGAGCACTGTGGATGTTCCACAGCACATTGGAACTGACTGCTGCCCACGGCTCGATCGGAGCACTCCAGTCCTTTCGCAACCGGGCAGATCGTTTCATCTTCTCCCGTAGTACCGATGATTTGCCCGTCTCGACTTCTCCTTCGATGCTCAGGTTCTCGATCTCCCGCAGGGTGGACAGATAGGATTCGAGTTGGGTTGACTGGCTCGCCCAGAATCGATTCCAGATGCGTCGTCCCTCTTCTTGCCGGGCCGCATCCAGATCCTCGATTGCAGGTGGAACCAGATCGCGAATCGCTGCTGGCGAGTCTCCCGCATCGTGTGCCGCTCGGGCGGGGCATCGTTCCGGATGAGCCCAGAACGCATCCCACTCTCGCTGGGCACGATCCGCCTTGAGGGCGATCTCCGAGATGGTCGGAATGTCTCCGAGGCCGGTACCGACATAGACGTGGGCTCGGCTACCCATCTCCTGCAATGCGGATTCGATACCAGGATTTTGTTCGAGAGCCTGGATGAAGGAACCCACCGCATAGAGGGTCGGGTTTCCCATCTTGGCCTGTAGTTGGGTGAATCGACGGGGGGGGAAGCGGTCCTCAACCCACTGGTGGTACTTCTCGAAATCGAACTCGGGATCACCCACCAGAAAATTGCTGGGGCCGAAGTCCTGAAACGGCTCCAACCAGCTGCCGCCAGCGGCCAGTTTATCCCTGAATTGATCGACATCCTGGCAGCCAGGAGCGACCACTCCCCAACCAAAGATACCGATTCGTCGGCGAGTTTTCGTTTCTTGCGAGTTCAACCGGGGCCTCTTTTCTCAACGATATCCTCCCCATTTCCAGGGGAAGAGGAAAGCGATCATCGAGCGTGATTTCCAGGATGGCGATTGCGGGCCACCTGAACCAGATCAGAGCCGAAGAAACCACTGATGAATCCGATCATCCCCGGTCAATTCGGGATGAAAGGTGCAGGCCACGCACCGGTCCTGGCGTACCGCCACCGCTTCCGATCCGAGGGTGGCGAGCACCTCGACCGCAGGGGAGGACAAGCCGATGCGAGGAGCGCGGATGAAGATCCCCTCCGATGTCCCGAGATCAGGGCCAGCGATCCACTCGATCGGTTCGATGAAGGAGTGGACCTGGCGACCAAAACCGTTTCGTTGGAATTCGACATCGATCAGGTTCCAGCGCGGTGGCGACTCTTGACACTCTCGGCCCATCAGGATGGCGCCGGCACAGGTACCCAGCAGAGCCATTTGTCCAGTTGCGACTCGCTGTGGAATTTGACTCGAGAGGGAGTGAAGTTTCAGCAGATGGTGAAGGGTCGTGCTCTCCCCACCGGGCAAGACGAGGTGTGTGATCTGATCGAGCTGGTCAGGGCGACGCAACTCGACCGGATCGACCCCGCAACGCGAGAGTGCCCGAAGGTGTGGTTCGACCGACCCTTGAAGTGCCAGTACTCCGGCACAAATTGCCGCCAAAGCTACCAGCCTCGCACCTGAAGGCGCTCGTCCTCGGGCAAACGGGTCGCATCGATGCCAGCCATCGCTGCACCCAGTCCGCTCGAAGCTTCGGCGAGTTGCACTGCATCATCGAAGTGGGCGGTGGCATGAACGATCGCCTTGGCGGTGAGCAGCGGGTCTTCCGCCTTGAAGATACCGGATCCGACAAAGATCGCTTCGGCTCCGAGACGCATCACCAGTGCGGCGTCGGCAGGAGTGGCGATGCCACCGGCAGCAAAGTTAGGAACTGGAAGTCGACCTTCCTTTGCCACCTGGCAGACCAGTGTATAAGGGGCGCCCAGTTCCTTGGCGATGCTCATCCACTCTTCCGGGTCCGCCTGGGTCAGTGATCGAATTTGGCCTCGGATCAGTCTCAGGTGGCGTACCGCCTCGGTGACATCGCCGGTTCCCGCTTCGCCCTTGGTGCGAAGCATCGCGGCTCCTTCACCGATGCGACGCAGAGCTTCACCGAGGTTGGTGGCTCCACAGACAAAGGGCACCTTGAAGCGACTTTTTTCGATGTGATGGGCATGATCGGCAGGGGTCAGGACCTCGGATTCATCGATGAAATCGACCTCGAGTGCTTGCAGGATCTCACCCTCGATGAAGTGGCCGATCCTGGCCTTGGCCATCACCGGAATGTCGACGGTTTGCTGGATCTCTCGCACCTTGTCGACCGGCGACATGCGGGCGACTCCGCCATCTTTGCGGATATCAGAGGGAACTCGCTCCAGTGCCATCACGGCGACAGCCCCGGCCTGCTGGGCAATTCGGGCCTGTTCTGCAGTGGTCACGTCCATGATGACTCCGCCTCGGAGCATCTCGGCGAGCCCGACCTTGGTACGGAACTCTTCGGTGGATCCGATGCCCCGCATCGGTGTCGAGAATTGATCGTTCAAAGGGGCCCATCCTCTCTTTTTCGATGGGCGGAGCCACGAAGCACTCCGCCGGGAGATCCCGATCTTGCCCCTTGGGAGGCACAGATGCGAGTGGATCGATGATCGATGGAGTCTCTTTCCGAGGGGCATACCATCCGATACTCTGAGTGCCAGACCTACCGGACGAGGGGAAGATCTAAGGTGCCTGGGGGAATCTTCGGATGAATTCCGGAGCTGGGGACCAAGATGGAGGCCGATCCCCTGTGATCTGGCGGCGCGTGGTCGCTGGATCGATGTCGACGACTGGACCGCTCAGGAAGCCCAATTCAACGGTCCGCGTGGATCAACTTTGATGATCCATCGCGGTCGACAACGGTTCCGCCTCGCAGGTGCCCGAGTGAATCTCGGATCCGGCGACGACTGCACCGCTTGGGTCTTCTTCGAGCCAAAAGACCGAAGGAAACTGCCCAAGATGAAGTGTAACCGACTTTTCTCCAGAGGCGTCTCGAAGCGATCCGCTATCCAGCGCGGCGGCCATCTACAACCGCTGCCGAGATGGCTCACCCTGCTCCTGGCCTCGCTGACGATGCTGTTGGTCTGGGGCCATCCTGGGACAGTGGAGGCTCAGTTCTTTGAACGGGCGCTGGTGCTGGAAGGGGTGCATATCCCCGGTCCCGACGGAAGGGTGCTGGAAGATTCCAACATCGTCTTGAGGGGCGGACGGATTGTCGAACTGGGACCCGATTCAGACGCTCCCATGATGTCGAAAAAACTCAAGGTGAAGGGACTCTTCGCCACTGCTGGACTGACCGATCTGTCTTCCACCCTGACCCTGGATGATGTCCGATCAAGCAGTGCGATACACAGTGCCTGGGATGGTTTCGATCGATACGATTCCCAGCAGATTCTGCGCACCCTTGCCAGCGGCGTGACCAGGATCCACCTGATACCGATGGGACCTGGTGGCATCGTTGGACGAGTCAGTTCTCTGTCCCTTGGCAGTCGCGACGAGGGTGGTTACGGCATCTTGCACAGTGAAGATGTTGCGCTCTGCATCGACCTGAGCAGTGGCACCCCCCTCGAGCGGATCCGCACCTATGAAAAGGTTCGAGGCGCCTTGAAGTCGGCGCTGAACCGGCGCGAGACGGTCGACGATTACACCTCCGATCTGGAGGAGTACATCGAAGATCTGGTGGAAGCCGCCAAAAAGAAGGCCGAGGAGAAGGACGAGGAAAAGGACGAGAAGAAGGGCGAGAAGGAGAAGGGCGAGAAGGAGAAGGGCGAGAAGGAGGAGGAGGGCCCCAAGAAACCGGATCGGCCAGAACGAGACCCCGCAGCGGAGATTCTGCTGCAAGTCCTCGATCACGAATTGCCGGTGATGATCACCGCACGTCGCAGTGCAGATCTGCAAAATGCCATCGATTTGATCGAGGAGTTTCAACTTTCAGCCATCCTTCGTGGTGCCGATGAAGCTCACCTGGTACTCGAGGGGCTGGCAGAACTGGAAAAGGTCTCGCTATTGCTCGAAGTACCGCGCCTCTCGCTGACGCGCGGTGCGGGCCCCCGCAGAGATCCTCATCTGATCGCACAACTCGACGAAGAGGGGATTTCCTGGGCGGTGGGAAGTGGCGGCGAAAGTACTTCGCTGTGGCGATCGATCCAGCAACTCTCCGGACAACTGTCCACAGCATCTCCGCTGCCACTGGCTCTCGCTCAGGGAGCCCAGGGGCCCTTTGGAGGTTGGCTGAGAAGAGGCGCAACAGAGGTGGTTCTGTGGGAAGGAAATCCAGCGGAGGATCCGCTGGCCCGACCCAATCGAGTCATCATCAACGGAACGGTGGTCTGGCAAAGACCCTCCGGTACCCGTGAGGGGAGTTTCTGATGAAGAGTGGCAACCTATGGTGGCTGATACTACTGACCGGATGGATCGGTTGGTGCACGACGGTCGAGGGATCTGAGAACAGTGTCGTCATCCGCCCGGTCGCAGTGGTGGCTCTCGACGGCAGCATCTGCGAGCAGATGGCGGTGGTGATTCGCTCCGATGGAACCATCGCTGCGGTGATTCCAGCGGACCAGGCCGATCCGGCACTGCCCACGGTCCACGCTGCGGCGGGATCGGTGCTCACCCCGGGGCTCCATGACTTGTTTGGAGCCCTCGGTTGCGGCCAGGACGCTTTGATGGCGGGGACGGTCCTGTTCGATTCTCAACTCGACGCGGCGGCGGCCTTCGATCCGACCACTGGCGCACTCGACCAAGCGGCACGACACGGGATTCTTTACACCACGGTGGCGGCAGTCCCGAGCGGGATCCGCAATGGCAGCAGTGCCACATTCCTCTGCAAGAGTGATGCTACTGCTCAGTCGGTGGCGGCTGGAAGACCGATGTACGCGCTGGCCGATTCGGTCCTGCTGTCATCGAGAGAGCCGACCAGTCGATCGGCGATGGTCTCGTTGTGGAAGGACTTCATGGTCGAGGGTGCGGGCAAGAACAGGGATCCAGGAGTTCTCTTCTGCCCCGATGCGATCGATTTTCGTCAGTCCCTCTCTCTGCGCTGGAAATCCTTGCCGGTGCTGGTCCACCAGGGGGACGCACGATCTCCGGTGGAGCGGCTCGCCGGCAAAGATGCATTGATGGTGGTGGGGCCCTTCCTCGAGAACGGCAATCCGGCAGCGGTCGCGACTGCAGTGCGGGCGGCGCGAACCGGTACTGAACTGGCCTTTCGCGGTGGATTACCCGCCGCTCCTGCAAACCACCTGAGAGGCAGCGCAGCCATCGCCGTGGCGGCTGGACTCGATGGAGATGCGGCACGTAGAGCTCTCTTCAGCAACCCCGCGCAGGTGGTGGCGGGCCACGGCATAGGGGTGATCGAGCCGGGGGCTCGTGCCGACCTGGTGCTGTTCTCCGCCGATCCGCTCGATCCAGCAGCCCGGGTACTCCGGGTCTGGCGCGGTGGCCAGCAGATGGGGATGAAAACTCACGGCTCGATCCGGGAACTGGGAGGAATTCGATGAATCAGCAACCGAGGCATCTGTCACCGATGAAGACTTCTCTGATGAGATGTGCAGTGTGGTTCGCCATCGCATGTTGGTCGGGAATCCTCGCTTTGCCAGCGGTGCTGGCAGCGGAGGGAGAAGACGCGGTCACACCCGCAGAGGTTCTCCGGGATGTGACGATCCGGGCGCAGCGGGCTCATGTCGGCGATGGCCGGGTCCTCGAGAATGCTCTGATCCAGGTCCAGGATGGAATCATCGTGAGTGTCGTGGCCAATGGCACCGCTCCCGAGGGTGTCAACCTGCTGGAAGTTTCCGACATCACTCCTGGTTTGATCGATGCGAACGCCAGGATCGACGTCGCTGATGCGATCTATTTTCCAGGAGAGGATCCGCGTTTGCGAATCCTCCGGGCGATGGGACTTGAAGAACACTATCACGGTGGCGATGTCTGTCCCTGCGGTTCTGTTTGCCCTGCCATGACTCTTCATGTCGCCGATGTGATGTGTCTGTACTGTGGCTGGCCCGATCACGATCCTCACCCGCACGATCCTGCCGAAGAACTGATCGCTGGATCGCTCGGTGGCGACCAGGCTGCAGGTGTCCCGGCGCCCAGTGGAGTCATCAACGAGCAATCGAGTGAGGTGGTCCCACACTTCGAGGTACTCGATGCCATCGATCAGGGATCCGATGATTTCGATCGACTGCTCAAAGAGGGAGTGACCACCATCTACGTCAGCCCCGATTCCTCGGCGGTGGTCGGTGCGCGAGGATCGCTGATGAAGACTGGTGGCCCACTCGCCTCCAGATATCTCGGTGCCGGAGCGGTGAAGGGGGTTCTCGGGAGCGACGCCTACCGCTATGGGAGTCGCAATCGCAGTCCCTTCCGTACCAATGTTTCGGTCTACACCAGAAGACCTGATTCTCGCATGGGTGTGGCGTGGGTCTTCAGGAAGGCGTTTCACGATGCGCTCCTGAGAGCCAAAGGGGTCACTCCCAGCGGTGCGGATACTTCCAGTCCGAGTGCTTCCCGTGTTCTTTCGAGTGTGCTGGCGGGGGAGATCCCGTTGCGAATCCAGGCTCGTACCGGTCCCGATATCGAGACGGCATTTCGTCTCTGTGGAGAGTTCGGTGTCCGCTTCACCCTGGAAGATCCGGTCGAGGCGTGGAAGCGGATCGACCTGCTTTCCAGCAGTGGAGTGGACGTGGTCTTCGGGCCGGTGTTTGACGTACCCAGCGGCATCCTCGCGGGAACCAACGAGAGCCGCGAATCGAGACTCCACACCTTGCGAGATCTGGTCACTTCCGGAGTCGAGGTGTCGTTGAGCGCCCAGGATTTGAGGGGTGAAGAGGGTCTTTCCCGTCAGGTGATGCTGGCGATCCGACACGGGGTCGATCCGGCGATGGCGTTGAGACTGGTCACACAAAACCCGGCCAAACTGCTCGGGATCGATCAGCAGGTTGGAACGATTGAAACGGGTAAGAGAGCGGATCTGGTGGTGTGGAGTGGAACTCCCTTCTCCTCCCTTTCGAGAATCGAAAAGGTATTGCATGAGGGAGAGTTTTCCTTTGTCCGAGGTGGAGTCAAAAAATGATGTCGAGAGTCTCAGGAAGCAAGGAACCGATGTTGCCTAATAGGATGTTGTCTAAAATGATGCTGACCCCACGTCCAATGGTGTCCCTGGTGGCCGCGCTATTACTGTTCTTCAGCACACAAGTAGTACCCGCTGGAGAAGCCAAACTGGCCTTGACCGGAGGCACGGTGATGACCGTCTCTGGCGAGAGTATCGCTGGCGGAGTGGTTCTCATCGAAGATGGAATCATCACAGCAGTGGGAACTGCCGAAACGGAGATTCCATATGATGCAATGGAGGTGGACTGTACGGGGATGATCCTGGCACCGGGATTTGTCGATCCGCACAGTTCCGATGGACTCGATATCCCCAACGAGAATCTTCCTTCCGCACCCTTCGTTGATGTCTTCGATGCGCTCGATCCTTCTCGCTTCTTCTTCGAGGATTCCCTGCGCAATGGAGTCACCAGTATTCATGTCATGCAGGGCAACAACTGCGTGGTCGGCGGCGTCAGTCGGATCGTCCATCCGATTGGGCTCACACCTCATGAGATGTCGAGGCAAGCAGGAGTGGCACTCAAACTCTCCACCTCACCACGTCGGGGTTACGGCCGGATGCGTCAACTGGCAGAACTTCGAGAGGTATTCGAGGAATACGATCGGTGGCGAGAGAACCTGGCCGAGAGTCGTTACGAGCAAGAAGCGGACAAGGAAGATGACGATGACAGCGATACACTGCCACCGGAGGAAAGTCGTAGTCAGGGGCAGGAGCTGATCCGTGACGAGGATCTCGATGACCAGCACCGTCATCTCGCACACTTGATCGACGGTCGACTCGGCGCCTGGATCTACTGCGGGTCTGCCACCGATGTGGCTCCCGCGCTGGCTCTGGTGGCCGATCGAGATTGGAAGGATCGTGCAGTTCTGGTGCTGGCAGGGGATGCCCACCTGGCGATCGAGGAGATCAAGGAGGCGGGCATCGATGTGGTTCTCGATTCCGATCTGATCCATCGCAAGCGAGATCTCCTCACCGGGGATGTGGAAGAGACCTTCATCCCCGATGTGTATCGTCGTGCTGGAGTTCGATTTGCCATCCAGCCTTCTCGCTCTGGCGCCATGCCGGAGAGATTCATCGGTTACCAGGCGGCACGACTGGTTCGATCCGGGATCACGCCCGCCGAGGCATTGCGAATCGTCACCCTCGGTGCCGCGGAGATCTGTGGCATCGATGATCGTTACGGTTCGATCGAGGTCGGCAAGATCGGCAACATCGTGCTGTGGACCGGCGATCCGCTCGATCTGAATTCATGGGTACAGAAGGTCTTCGTCGAGGGGATCCTCGCCTATGACCTGGAGAAAGATGCTCGACTCGAACGTCTTTTTCCCGAGGAACCTGAGCCAGAGGAAGCACCCGCTCCACTTGATGATGAGGGCACCTCCGAGGAGGGCCAGGACGCAAAGCCTGCGGAAGGGACTCCGGAAAAAACCGCTGGAGAGGCACCCGCCGATGATGGCGAGCCTCTGGAGGAGAAATCCTCCGAGAAGGGGGAAGCCCCCGCCGACAAGCCGGTGGATCCGCCCAAGGAATCGTCGGTTGCGGGAGGAGAATAGGATGCGCATTTCTCCGATCTGGCCGGCAATCCTCTGCCTGCTGATGTGGCTACCGTCCGTCTCACTCGAGGCGGCAGACGGCTTCATCTTGCGGGCGGCTACGATACACACCGGTGTTCGGGTCATCGAAGATGGAGCCATCGTGGTGCGAGATGGAAAGGTGGTCGAGGCCGGTCGGTGGGAGGATCTGGCGCCGTCACTGGCGATCAGCGACTTGCCGCTGATCCACTGGCCCGACGCCTACGTGACGCCGGGCTGGGTCGCGGCTTCGAGCAATCTCGTGGCCCCACACCCCGCGCCGGAATCGATTCATGCAGACTTCAGGGCGGCGGATGGGTACGACCGTTATGGCGACCATCGTCGGCTACTCGAGACCGCAGTGACCACCGCCCATCTGAGTCCAGGAGAGCATCGATTGCTCAGTGGCCAGGGTGCCGTGGTGAAACTGGTCGGCGCTGCGGATCAGCGAATCCTTCGGGTCAGTGCCGATCTTTCCCTCTCCTTGACCGATGCCGTCGATGGAGCGAGGCCCTTGCTCGAGGTTCCCTTCCCTGCATCCAGCGATGTGGCCATCACCGCCCCGACTCCCCAGCGACCGAGGAGTCGCATCGGTCGACTCCTGGCGCTCAGTGAAGCGCTGGAGAGGTCGAACCAAGACCCGGCCATCCATGGAGGGCTAGGGGAAGTGTGGAATTCTGGATTGCCGGTGCGGGTCGCCGCCAGCAAGGCATCCGAGATCCTCGCAGCGATCTCCTTCCTTCGTGGGAAAGATCGTGACGGATACATCGTGGGCGGTACCGAGATCGGGCAGGTAGCCGCGGCTGTGGCCGCCGCAGGAATTCCACTGGTTTTACGCATCCAACCGGTTGGCGGGGATGTCGGATTCACCGATCGTGAACCGGTGGAGGGCTTGACCGACTGGCCACAGTTGGGCACCGATGCCCTGCTGGCACTGGCACCTCCGAAGGATGACCTGAGTCAGTTGCGTTGGGCGCTGGTGCAGGCGGCTCCTCACATGGAAAGACCCGATGATGCGATTGCTCTGGTCACTCAGCATCCGGCTCGAATCCTCGGAGTCGAGGATCGGGTCGGGAGCCTCGAATCAGGGTCGGATGCAGACCTGGTGATCTGGAACGAAGGGCCGTGGAAGGTCACGGCCCATCCTCTCGAGGTGATTGCCGACGGGGCGGTGGCCTGGCAACCGCAGACGGAACCGACCACGGTGATCCGTGCGGAGACGATCTGGCTCTCTCCGGAGGATCGTATCGACGGCGGTGAGGTTCTGATCGAGCAGGGCAAGATCGCCGCGGTGGGGAGAAGAGTGCCGCATCCACCTCACTCGAGAGTGATCGACGCGGGGTCGGGGAGTTTTCTCGTGCCCGGTTTTATCGATAGCTACGGACACCTCGGGTTACGAGGGGATACGGGTTCCTACGGCACTGGAGATCGCCTCTACCGTCTGATCGGTGCATCCGATGAGCCGGAGCACCGTGTGGCGAGATCGGGTGTGACCTCCCAGTTGCTGACCCCGATGAGATTGCAGCGCGGTGCAGCCACTGCGGTGGTGGTCAAGACATCCGGCAGAACCCGATCGCAGCGAGTGCCACAACCGGTCTCTGTACTGTTACTGGAGGCCAGTGGCCATCCCGATGAAGCGCTTGGCGGAATCTCGAGACTGATGGACCAGGGCAAGAAATATCTCGAGTCGTGGAAGAAGTACGAGAAGAGTCTCGCCGAATGGAGAAAGAAGAAGGCCGCCGGAGAAGAGATCGAACAGAAGGAGGAAGAGGGCGAGGAGGTAGTGGTCGAGGAGCAGGGGCCGGATCCCCTCACCGGGGTCTGGGAATTGACCATCTCCGGTGGACCGATCCCGGAACCAGAGACGGCCAAGATCTCGATCAAACTCGATGGTACGGAGTTCGAGGGCCGAGTCGTCGATCCGATCCCTCCGTTCCCGGTGAGAG
>Ga0209041_1000207_pt1 | contig 49138 bp, 73 predicted proteins | sample SaaInlV_100m_DNA_4_FD_184647 | JGI IMG/M metagenome (GOLD analysis project Ga0209041, IMG submission 184647) | Marine microbial communities from expanding oxygen minimum zones in the Saanich Inlet - SI037_S2LV_100m_DNA (SPAdes) (version 2) | ecosystem: Environmental > Aquatic > Marine >... | reverse complement strand
AAATAAAGAAAGTCCAATGGCGGCTCTTAACAGACGCTTAATCATTTGGGGTGAAATGCCCCAACAAACAATATAAGGATAAACAATGGAACAGCGTTTAGATCATTTAGAGAAAGGCGGTACAGCGACACGATGGTCAGATAGCCGCTCTGTTTGGTAAGAGGAAAAAGGAGTAGTAATGAGCCAGGATTTAGAAGAACGTGTTACCGCTCTTGAAAAAGAAGTGGCAGGTATTCAAGGGCAACTAAAGTCCGATATGAAACATATCGATAGACGCTTTGATGAGCTTGAATCTGATATGCGTAGACTATTTGAGAAGTTAGAGATAGTCAACACGAGTATATCAAACGCGAATACAACAGGACAGCTAGCAACACAAATGGCTACAGGCAATGAAAAAATGTTAGCTACGGTTATTGCAGTAGTAGCTGCAGTGATTGGTTATTTTGGAGAGAGGATATTACAATGATGGACCTTATTTTATTTTTAGAAGTATCCCAAGCAGCTTTAGTAGGTATTACTTTTACTGGGTTAGTCTACTTATTCTGCCATCGAAAAATGTATTCGCCTAGAGACTTCGGCATTGTTGGCGCGATATTCGTGTCCTTGTTAAGTAGATATGTAATGGAGTTGCCTCCAGTTTCTCACGTAGGAGGGATCACCTTATTAAACTTGATATTTCTAGCTGTATTAATTATGGTCTGGTCTAGACCTTCTAGGATACCTCTCATCGATCGATATAATGAGTGTGGTTGGAAGAGGTGGGCGTGCAAACTATTTGGAGGAGAATGTACATGAACAATGAAGTCAGACCTTGGGACATACTAGGAGTTCTTTTTTTAATCTTTGGGAGTTTAGCACTTATTATACTGTTATCTGGGTGCCAGTCGCAGCAGTCTACTAAGCCAGTAACTGACAGCGAGCGGTTTTTCCCAGATAAAAGAATAATTTTAGACGGGGAAGAATTTTTACACGTAAAAGTTGAGATAGATGGTAGCTGCCGAGAAGACGACGAAAAATGGGTATGTTAGGTAGAAAGGTAAAAGAGTATGTACTAAATAAATGGGTACTAGTGTTAGTTAGAGTAGACACGTGGGTTAAGTATGGAGTATGAAATTAACAGTAGTATTACATGCCCTTACTGCAATACTAGGATAGTCTGGTGCTATGATAGAGGCAACATTCACGGAAGACAAATAGGGGCTTGTCCTCACTACCCTCTAAAAGAGGTTGGAAAGGTCTTTTTTAATTATCAACAGAGTTTAAGCGATGTAGGGAGATAAATTATGCCAGATGAATTAGTGGTTTTTCTTTTAGTAGTGACAGTAGCTTTAGGTATTGGATGTATATACAGCAACTGTGGGGAGGGCAAACAATGAATTGTAGAACCTCTTTAATCAAAAAGCGGATATGAAGCTATAATAAGGAAATCAAATGAAATTTAGTATAGAGAAATTAGGTACACTTTTAGGTATCGCAACGGCACTAAGCGCTTCTGTTGGTGGTTATTTTGTGATAGAGGATAGACAAAACACTTTAATCAATTCTGTCGAAACTTTGTCTCAAGAGATGAAAGAAGTTAGAGAGAGTAGTGACCTACTACTGAGAGTGGGGGTACTAGAGACTAAGAGTGAGTTAGCTGAGCCATATGATGATAGATGGATTAAAAAACTATCAGACGATAATATGAACAAAATCATAGTAATAAATGAGCGTATGCGCAAAATCAAGGATATGGAGAAGATTATTGAGGAAGAGATACTACCCTCAATTGATGATATATTCGATGATATAGATAAATTTACAGGACGATAGATATGAAATTAGTAACAGCAGTACTTATTCTATTAGCGTTTGGAGCTAATAGTGCAGAAACCCTTGAGTGCAAAGATGGGGAACTAAACCTAGGTATAGACAGAGCGCAGGCAGTTAATGAGAACACTTTTCGACTTAGTTGGACAATGCCAATTAACTCTAATTGTAAACAAATCAATAGGGACCAAGCTAGGGCTAATCGAATTAACGATGAAACCAATCTATTAGCAGCCTGTGCAGACTATAGAAGCCTAACGGTTGACCCAACTAAATTTCCTGAATTAGAGAAGGCTTGCTCTCTTATGTACATAAAGGGTAAGTAATATGTTTGGACTCCCTATCGAAGCAATATCAATGATTGGCTCTACAGCTATGGGCGGTTTAATGAAAATGTGGGGGCAGGCTCAAGCAGATAAAGCATCGCAGCATAAAATGCTTCTGCAGCTTAATACTCAAGCAGAAAAAAGTGTAAACTCGGCTCGAGAGATGCAGAGTCCTAACGCTGCTTGGATTCGTAGATTCATTGTGGTATGTGCCTTACTAGCAGGAGTTGGGATAGTATTCGCAGCCCCTCTGTTAGGAATAAGTACTAATATACCTATTGAAGTCACTACGGGATTTAAGTTTCTATTCTTAGATACTACTCAAACAACTATAGAATATATTAAGATGCAAGGGTTTGTAACCCCCGAATGGCTGCCTATAGCTATTATGAATATACTGGGGTTCTACTTTGGTAGTGCAGCAATGAAAAGATAAATAATACTTGACATTTTAGGTGCCTAGTGTTATAATATAGGTTCAATTTTTGGGATACCAAAAAATTTTACACAAGAAAAAAAGGAATTAAAAATGAGTGAGTCACAGACTATTAATATTGACGGCAAAGACTATGAGTACGAGGATTTATCTGATGTAGCTAAGGATGCTGTACGTCAGTTATCTACTATTCAGACTAAACAAGCTAATGTACAGTCTGAGTATAACCTATTAGAGATGGCTAGAACAGGTTATATAGCTACTCTTAATACTGAGATTTCAGAGGAGGCTTAAATGCCTAATACTGCTTTACAATTAAGAGAGGGGACCTCTGTAGAGCACGCCAGTTTTGCAGGTGCTAGCGGGGAGCTAACTTACGATTCAGATAAGAATACGGTAGTCATTCATGACGGGGCCACCTTAGGGGGCTTCGCTTTAGCTCGTGCAGGACAACTTAGCTCAGTTACCCAAGTAGCAAACATTACCGCAAGAAACGCTCTAATCGCAACGAGTGGTGATATGGCGATTGTTATTAGTAATAGCACTAACTATATTTATGACGGCACAAACTGGGTAGAACTACAGACCCCTGCTGATACAGTATCAAGTGTTAATACTCAGACGGGTTCTGTAGTATTAAATGCAGGACATGTAGGTGCCTTAGCAAGCACCCATGCAGCAAGCAGTGTAACTACTACAGGTATTAGTCATTGGAACTCTGCGTGGGGCTGGGGAGACCACGCTAGTGCAGGGTATGCTGCTAACTCACATGACCACGATAATGACTACTATAACAACGATTACTCAGAAACTCTAAACACAAACGTTGTTCAAGTAGAAACCCCTGATAGTGTTCCAGGTGTAGATCCTCCTAGAAACCTTAAGTTGATACCCTCCGCGGGGGGCATGGAAAGAGGTTCTGTAGAGATACACCCAGATTCCGGGACCTGGTACGAGGCGGGGGGTTCCTTAATTCTAAAAGGTGCGAAAGATATGTATGCGTCAGGCACTGTTATGTATGACGACGTAGAGATATCAAATGAGTCAGGTTCTTTTAAGATAAATGGGCAGACGTATTACACAGCAGCCCAGGTGAACGCACAAATAGCTGGAGCGGGGCAGCCCCCCGTTAGCAGAGACGTAGAAGGTACTCATGCGAATGGCCAATTGTTCATATCTAGTACTAATGTGGCCTACTGGAAACTAGATGGACAGTGGTTTGAGGTAGGGCCTTTAATTAGTGCTACAACTGCATCAGATCTACCCTGATAACCCAATATACAAACAAAAGTAACTTAGAGGCTAAAGTTCCGGGCAATAATTTAAAATAAGGGATTCAACCTTATTTTACCAGTTAAACCTACTACATAAAGGAAAATAAAATGGCAGAACTTAAAAGCGGTACCGAAATTGATGGGAGTATTGCAATTCATCAAGGCAATGATGGTAATAGTATCACATCCACGGACGGAGTTAATGCAGCCACTTTAGATGGGCTTAGCTCTAGTGAGTTTGCTACTTCAGGACACGGACACGATGGTACTTATGCTAGAATCGACGGTACTGCAACCCATAACGGTAATATTAAAATAAGTGGTAGTACGGTATACATCAGGGCAGGGTCTGCTTGGAAACAAGTATTCCCTGCGGTTTATTCTTAGGAGCTATATATGTTAAGTACCCCCTCAGTCTCTGCTATTACCTCAGTCTTAGGTAATAACCCCGAAACTATACCTAGTATGAGTGCTCAAGAAGTAGACTCAAATATCTACTTAACCGCCTTATACTTATTTCGTGCGTCCCAATTATTAAGCCCAATAGACGAAAAGCTTTCCTCTAACATACTTAATACTAGCAATAGTTTACTAGAAGTAATCGAAAAAGAGCCTTTAGCCTTTGAAGTCTTGATTAATGAGGAAGAGATTAACTTTATTAAAGAGACTATAAAAGATGCACTATAAGCTAGAAATAACTACTATTCAGATATGTAATATGGGCTGCACCTATTGTTTTGAAAGTACTAAAGGGGTGGATTATAAAGTAGAGCCCACACGGCTGGACTTCGAACCTTTAATTGATAAAATAGATGGAATCCTAGAGTCGGAGTGGTTAGCCCAAAATCATACAGGACTGACCTTAGACTTTTGGGGTGGGGAACCTACGTTAAACTATGACTTAATGGAGAAACTACTATTACGGTATCTCCCTAATGAGAAGGTACACTACCATATGTACTCAAACGGTTACGATATTAAACCCCACCTCAAGTTCCTACAAACACTTGGTGCTTCAAATTTAGATAGACTAAACATTCAAATATCCTATGATGGGGCTGTAGCGCACGATAGGAATCGAAAAGATAAAAGGGGTCGCAGCACTGAAAAAACAGTTCGAGAGAACATTTACACTCTAGCGGAGACAGGCGTAGTTCTTGGGTTGAAGACTACTTTAGTGCCTGAAAACTTTGAGGCACTACCAGGTATTTGGGAGGACTATAAGGACTTATACGATACCCTTCCTAGTAACTGTGATATACACTTATATCCTACCATTGATTACCACAACGAACGCAGCGACCTAAATATAGAAGAGTGGAAGAGTGCTGTAAAGATTTTAGCGGGGAAAGAGTATAAGTTCTACCAAGAGCATGGGCATCATCTTATGTCCTGGTTCGGAGGGCAGAAACGCAACTGTTCTGCGGGTAAGAACATATCCGCTGTAGACGTTTTTGGGAACTCCTATCTATGCCACGGAGCATTGTATGAGGGGGGGAAGGAGGACTTTAAGCTGGGTCATATAACTCAGTCTAAAGTACAGTTTGTTAAGAACTTAGAGGAAAGTGCTACTGCGTTTGCCTTAAACCCTTCCGAAGACCCTTTAGGGTGTAAAACTTGTGAGGCAACAATGTGTCAGCGATGCCATATAATTAAACATGCTAGCAGCTCTAAGACTACCTTCTTTGAAAGGTGGTATGATAACCAAAGCCAGCCTTTTATGTGTTATTACTTTAAAGAGTTTGGGAAGATAGATAGAGCATTACAGGCTCTTATTAAGGAGAACTAAAATGGGTTGTTGTGCACAATGCAGTACTAATGGAGTTATAGTCCGCTGTAGGAATACAGGAACCTTCAGTACCGATTTTGGACCTAATAAAGTAATCAATAACAATATATTAGCAGAAGATATTAATGACCTACGAGATGCTATAAACGCAGAATTAACTATTAGAAGGGATTGCCCCCATTGTTGTGGCAGCCCCTCTAATATATCTGGGAGTAACTTTAGTGTAGAGGATATTATTTCTGCGGCTCAATGGAACAAAGTTCGGGAGGGGATCGACCAGCTCGCTGCGGACCCTGGAAGTGTGGGAGTTGGTTCTAGTATATTAGCATCAAAAGTTAATAACTACCGTGATGCTATTCACCAACTAGAAGATGATTGCCTATGTGACTCGAACTGCCCTGGAAATGGCTACTGTAGTTGTAATAACCAATGTGGTTGTGACGGGTACCACAGTTGTTGTGGTAACTCTAGCAGCTCTTAACTAAAGGAGATATAATAATGGCGTACGCTAGTGTTAGAGATGACGGGGCAAGAAGGAACTTATATACGGTAATAGGGGTAGTGGGCCCGCACGACTTAATGGCAGATTACGGTCAAGAGTATTTAACTGTATCCGCTAAAGCCGCAGAAAAGATAAACGAAATTCTAGTAGAAGGTAATATCCCTTTTATACCGAAAGGGCAGAAGTTCGAGATTACACCTAAGCAGGTTACTTCTAGTGACTATGACGAGATGCATAGAGAGAAGATGGCTTTAATGCATAAGGCGGACCAGAGAGTCTCTAGTATGATGACTTCTATTAGTCAGCTTACTATGTTTAGCTTTACAATACTTAATAATTACTTTATGGATAAAGGGTATATAATTACGGAGGAGAATAGAGAGGAAAAGTATCTAGCTATGCTAAATACTGGAGACGAAGCTCTCATATCTAAATTAGAGGAGTACTTGAACTTGAGAGATGAAGTCCAGTATGTCTCCAACGACTACCATAACTATAAAATTGCTAAAGTAGGCATTAATGAGGCAAGTACCTTGGAAAAGGCTCAAGTCTTCTTAGACCAGTACCTGCTAGCCACCCCCGGGTAGTGATAGGACTAGTTAGTAAGAAGTACCCAAAACTTAGAAGAGGCGCGTACACTAAAGCGGTTACTCTAAGTTCTTTGTTTCCCGACTATTTTAAGTCCCTTGAGATAGCTTCGGTACCTTCAGTTTCTACCGCAAGAGACTCGTACACTAAATTAGTATTTTTTACGCAAACACCTTTTATGTACAAAACTAAGTACAATCAAGCACTACAACATAAAAATGACTTAGTATTTATCAGGCCTGAATACAATCTAGCTTGGTTTAATAGCACTACTAACGGTTTCTCTGTCTATAAAGAAACAAATATTAAACAGTTTCATCCTATCGTAGTCTCTGACCAGTATAATTGTTTGAAAAAGGATACTCTTGTAGTAGGGGTGTACTTCAGGCCTGATATTGTATCTGATTCATTTGATATGTTAGTAAGGTTTTTAGCTAAACAGAAGGTACACCTTGTAGTAATGGGGTCCCACTTAGGGATTAACCACCCGAATATCCTTTCCTATAAACATACTAACAATCCTAAAGAGTTTTTTAGCTCGATTACGCACTATTATATGCCTATGTCTACAAAGGCAAGAGACCCCTGGCCTAATACCTTAGTGGAGGCAGTAAACTCAGGGGCTCAAATAATTATAGATAGAGTTAATAGACCTTTTAAAGATGGAATAGATGACATAATGTCTTGTATAGAGTACCATACAGAGTTAACTAACACTTACTACAATAATCAAGAATCTGTATTAATGATGTCTAACTGGTTAGCTTATTACCAGTACCTAGCAGTTAATAATTTCGAGTACCGTACCAGAGAGTATAAGACCTTTAGGGACTGGGGGGAAAATGAACTCAGTAATTTTTAAGTATTATGGGTTTATTAACGGGTCGCTCTTCTACGCATTTGAGTACTTTCTAGTTGCTTGGGATACTAATAAAAATATCGAACTAATACTAATAGACTATGACCCTATAATACGACAAGTCCTAGAGGATAGATATGTGCTACCACCAGAAGTATGGGCTAGCATACATAAGTACACCAGACGTGATTTACTAGCTAACTACAGTAAATGGGATAAAGTACTTTTAGTAGACTACTCCAGTATAGGGTATGTGAAAGGGTTATTAGACGCAGAGATTTTAGTTATATCTAATACAGCAACTAAGCTTATTAAAGGTACTTACTACAGTGAGATGCCTTTTTTCTATGGCAGACCTTATACTATAAAGTTCGCCTTTAGCTTCTATAAAAAGTTAAGTAGCGTAAAGGTTCGAAGCCTCTCGGTTTACTTAAAAGGAGCTGGAGGTTACGGTTTTAGACCTAACTTCTTTGAGTCCTTTGATACGTATAACTACGTAGTTCAACAAGGTCGTTGGGACGCGCAACCAAGGCTTTTATTGGAGGCTGCCTTCTATAATAAAAAGATAACCTACGCTAACCCATCTGACCTTAAAGACGGGAGCTACTACAGATATAAAGACTTAATAGCAAACGGTTTAACTAACAGATACTTGGATAGCACAGATGAAATCATCAAAACCTTATCTAATGATACATGAAATCAGGGACTGGATGTTTGAGATCCCTCTAAAGGACTTTATACTAACCTTTGATGACGGGCTATATTCTCAGTACTCCTACTGGGATAAGCTTAAATTGATACCTACGGAGAAACTCTTCTTCATTTCCTCGAATATTATTAGTGTAAACAACACCCCCCAATCTAAGTCCTTCCCTCCCTGCCAAATAGCCCATAAGAAGTTTTTTGAAACCAAGTGTTTAGAAGACTATATGAATCTTAGCCAGATTAAAGAGCTTCTAGCAGACCCGTTAACAACGATAGGGGGACATAGCCATAGTCACACAAATATTAGTAAATGGGGTTTAAAAGAGCAGGTAGCTTATATTCGCTCAGACACCCCAGAGATGTTAGCTTGGTTTGAGGAGCATTTAGGGTTCCTCCCAAAGCATTTTTGTTTCCCTTATAACTTCAACAACTGGATTTACTCAGGGCTTTTAAAAACTGAGTTTAATATAACAAGCCTCTATGGAGAGGAACGACAGGACATAATGCAATATGAAAACCAGATCTGCGGTTAATACCTTATCTTCGGAGGTTGTCTCTAAGAATGTGGAAGATAAACCGTGCCTTAGGGCTAAACTAGACACAGGGACTTTCTGTAACTACGATTGCTCCTTTTGCTACTATCAAGGCTTCTTGAAAGATACTCTTGCATTAAATAAGATAAAGGAACAAGCAGACCACCTACGTACATACGGTATCCAGGATATTGAGTTATCAGGGGGAGAGAGTTCTATCTCTAAGGACTGGTTTGACATCCTAGACTACGTAAAAGACTTTAGGCACATATCCACCTTATCACACGGAGGTAAGTTTGCTAATAAAGAGTTTATACAGAAGTCCTATGATAAGGGCTTGAGAGAGATACTATTCTCTATGCACGGAGGCAGCGAGCGCGTACATAATAAAGCTACAGGTAGAACTTCCTTTAGTAACTTACTAAAGGCTATTAGTAATGCGAAAGAGTTAGGAATGATTGTGAGAATTAATTGCACTGTCTACCATATGAACTATACAGAACTAGTGGAACACGCCGAACTCTGTAAGACCTTAGACCCCTTGGAAGTAAATTATATAGCATTAAATTACTTTGAGTCGGCGCAGCACACTACTCCTGTCCTCTATAAAGATATTGCTCCGCATATACAAGATGCGTTGGATATTCTAGAAGGTCATATAAAGTACTTGAATGTTCGTTACATCCCTTTCTGCTTTATGAAAGGTTACGAGAAGTATGTCTGTGACACCTACCAACATATTTATGATAGGTACGACTGGAACCTAGAGACGTATGGAATAGAATACTTTCCCTACTCGCACGAATCAAATACCCCTAATATATCCTTAGCGTACGCTGCTGCTAAGGAAGGTAGGGAGTATCATTACAGCAAGCCACGAGAGTGTATAACATGCTCTAGGCTTGCTATATGCGACGGAGTAGACACTAAAGATATTGTCAGTGTTATTCCAGGGCGTATAATTACGAACCCGGTTCATTTTAGAGAAGGTATGTATAAAGACTATGACCAAGAAATCGAACAGGTATCAGGTATTTAGGTACCAACCCCCTAAGGAGTACGACCTAGTCATTACTTACGGTTGGTTTGGGCACGGAGTTTGTGGCCATACCTTTGAGATGCTAGAGTACTACTTTATGCTTAGGGAGCATTATAGAGTATGTATAGTCTCTGTAGATCTAGACCAGAAGACTCTAGAGCAAGTCGCTTTTGAGAAGTACAATATAAGTAGTCTACCCGACGTTTTCTATACTCCAAGACCTAGAGTATTTGACGCTTCTGGACAGGTACTTTTAATCACCGATGGATCCTTAGGTACTTTAAGGGATATGAACTACATAATAAACGCTAAACATACTATAGGGTTTAGGTGTGGTAAGCACACTAATCAAAATAACTTAAAGAACTACACGCTTCTGATGGACTTTAGAGTTTATAATGACCGCCCCTCCTCCACCTTAATAGATTATACTAAAAAAATACACTTTAGTATGTTGAGAAAACCCTTGCATAAGGTGACTAATACAGCCTTGATTTACGCCACTCCCAATTGTAGGGAGATACTGGATATAGATAGTATAAAAGACTGTTATAGTTTTCAAAATTACATTGTAATCCAAGATAAGAAGCCAATCCTCGACTTATTTGATAAGATAGACACCTACATATATACGCCTATAGGCAGGCAGTTTGACTGCTCTCCGAGACTTATTGCTGAGATGAAATATTTTGGTAAACAAGTAATCTACCATAGTATAGATTATACCGATGCAGGTTTAGAGGTGAGACAACAGGACCTTAATGCAGGTATAGACAAGCTTCAGCTAACTAATAATGATAGTATTATAGGAATTCTTAGTGAACACATTTCGTCACCTTAAACACTCTAGTTACCCAAACTTTAATCGAAAGGTTACTATTATACCTTCGTATAGGTGTAATCAAATGTGCTCTTTTTGCGAGGAGTACGATAACAAGTCTTCTGACTTATCTTTAGAAGACTTCTATACCTTATTCGATCATGTAGACCCTCAACATTTATGGGCCTACTTCTACGGGGGGGAGCCTACCCTTAATAAACATTGGGAGGAAATGAACCATGCTATGGGAGACTTCATTAAGGAGGGTTGGATTCAGACTCAATCCAATCTGTCTATTAATTTTAGTAGGCTGGAGACTTTTTGCGGAGAGTATAAAAGTTCGACTCCCTTAGATATATGCACCTCTTATCACTTAGGAAAGCAATCAATAGATACTTTCGTAAATAAAGCTCTGCTCTTGCAGGAATACGGAATGTTAGGGTATATATTTGTAAGCTCCGAAATAGATAAAGAGGAGCAGTTCATTGAAGAGTTTGGCCTCTTAGTACACCTGTTTCCTATCAAAGTTAAAACAAGGTGGACAGAAACATTAGAGTCTACCTCTAAAGAGCGCACTTATTTTACTACTAAGTACCCTTGGTTAAACAACTATAAGGAGCAGGGCTTTAATTTTTTAGTAGATAAACAACCTGTCTCCTATGACGATGTTAGAACTAAAAATTTGTTTAAAGAATTTCGGTTAATGAAGTGCGACTGCGGTAGCAAGGGGTTAGTGCTGGACAATAACGGAAACTATTACTACTGTATGCACGATTTCAAAGAAGGGTTTAAACCTCTTACCCAGCCTAAAAGAGAGGATACGTTTTGTTTACATAAGGCTTGCTCAGATGGACTCGAATTCACTAAATACACAAGGTAAAATAAAAACATTAGAGATTGACCTAATTGACGCTTGTAACCTATCTTGTCCCTTATGTAATAGGGACTCTTTTAAGTCTAAAGACGGTTATTTACCCTTAGAAAAATGGAAGCAAATTTTAGATAAGTACCCCTCACTTAGTACTATATACTTCTTAGGTACTAGGAGCGAACATACCTTGTACCCATACTTCTTAGAGCTATACCAATACATTAAAAAGAGAGGTTTACGGGTTGTACTAAGCACAAATGGTTGTACTAATAAACCTGCCTGGTGGAGGGAGCTAAAGGCTCTAACCACTCCCGAGGATGAGGTACGCTTTGCCATAGAGGGCACTACCCAAGAGATGTACGAGACGTATAGGATAGGAGGTTCCTTAGAGCGTGTCCTCCTTAACCATGAGTATTTTAAAGGCAAGGGGAACGATTGGGTTCAGTACATATACTTTGAGCATAATGAGGGGGAACAGCTAGATGAGCTCGCGCTATTGTTTGAGGGAAGGGTTCGAACACTGCACTCTTCCTACTCTGAGCAAGAGATTAGGCCTCGAGCTAGTACTCTAGGGAAGTACCGTACTTTAAATACTCTAGTTGCTAACAAGGATTCTTTTTCAGTCAAATGCCACAGCCATTCAATTAAACAACACTTTATTAACTATAAGGGGGATATTAGCCCCTGTTGCCATTATAATGAATATAAAACCTTAAAGGGGTCTAGATGGGATATGGATTATGGGTTTGAGCACAATTTTTGCAGACTTGTGTGTGATACTATGTGCGTAAAATTGAGAAAGGAGTGGGGAATTGAAATTTAATGAAATTTACACGGAACTAGAAATAGATATTACAAACTACTGTAACCTACAGTGCCCTCTATGTTTTAGGGAGAATATGCCTTCAGCGATGAAAAACAATAGTCACATGTCTTTTGAGGACTTCAAACTGACTGTTAGCAAGTTCCCTTCTCTTAAGGTTATTAGTTTTGGGTTTCTTATCTCAGAGCCTTCTATACACCCACAGTTCCTAGAGTTCATAAAGTACTGTAAAAAGCTAGGCAAATCCATTGTGGTTAGCACGAACGGGAATGTTAGGAATAAGGCTTTCTGGGCTGAGTTCGCCTCTCTATTAGATGAGACTGATAGGGTCTTTTGGCCTATAGATGGGTCTACCCAAGATATGTATGCGAAGTATAGGGTAAAGGGCTCTTTAAGCAAAGTCCTGGGGAACCAACAGGTGTCCGTATCCACCAACCCAAGAATCGAGCATATTACTCAATTTATTCAATTCAAGCATAATGTAGAAGCATCTCTGGAGTCTATTAAAGAAATGACAAGGGGCACTACGTTCCAAGAGATAGCATGTTGTGGGGACTGCTCAGATAACGACTCTGACGTAGAGCCTCGGTGGGACTTCAAAAAGTATAGAAGTATAAAGAAACTAAGGGTTAAAACCTTGAACCCTTTTGAGTGTGAGTCCCGAGCAGAAAAGATTGTATTTGTTAGTTCTGAAGGTATTATAGGGTTCTGCCCTAGCCAACTAGGGGATTATTTACTAAACCATACACACCATATAACTATATACGATAATATTGACGCGATTAATCAGTATATAGAGGAGACTTATACCAGCAGGGCTTCTAGTAGTATATGCCAGTTCAACTGTGGGACTATGGCGAAAAAGTTAAAAGCCTTAACTGGCCTTAGTGTGGTGACGAAATGAATATAGATGACATAGAGATACTGGAGCTAGGGTTAATAAATAATTGCGTTTTAGAGTGCCCAATGTGTACTAGAAGAGACGAAGACTTAATTACTAAAACAGCGGAAGCTGAGTTACCTTTTGAGGGGTTAATAACTTTCTTAGGTAAACTAAGTAAGTTAAAGAGGGTTGAGCTAGTAGGGACTATATCGGAGCCTACTATGTACTCAGAGTTGTTCTCTCTGCTTAGATACTTGAAAAGCAGAGGCTTAGAAGTTATGATCTCTACTAATGCTAACGTTCATAACGGACGCAGGTTTTGGACAGAGCTAGGAAAGATTCTATCAAAAGGAGATTCTGTAAAGTTCGCTATCGATGGCTCTACACAAGAGATATACGGAACGTACCGCATAAAAGGCAATTTAAATAAAGTGCTACAAAACCATACTTTATTTAAAGTAAATACTAAAGCTACTTCTGTGCTACAGTTTATCTTATTTGAACACAATGAAGGCGATTTAGAGAGTATCCGAGAATTATTTACTAAAGAGAATTTTGACTTGCTGGAGTTTTTACCTTGTGGGGAGCCTTCAAAAGGTTGCGGGGTGCTACCAGAAACAAGTATTCTCAATTCATACGAGTTTAAAAATAAACTAATCAGTACGCTTAAGAACCCTACTATACAGTGCTTTGCACTAGAGGATAGATCTGCCTACTTAGGCCACACAGGTATTCTAGTTCCTTGCTGTGATAGGGATGAGGAGACTTTTGGTAGTAGTATGCCTACTATATATGATTCAAGCGTACTCGAGTGTATAGAGAATTTAAACAGTATGTTAGATGCCCGAGGTTCCACAAACCCATGTAAGGTTAACTGCTCTGTATTTAGTAGGTCTCTTTATGAGAAGCACGAAGTTTATCAGCTAAATCAGAAGGGGGACTCTAGCTACCTGGACTCTTGGAGAACATATATTGATGTATGAATCTCTGGAAATAGGTTTAGTAAATAAGTGCCAACTAAAGTGCCCCCTGTGTTCTAGGAACAAGTTAGTGTTTAAGGAAAACTCTAAATTTACTTCTGAACATGAACTCGACTACGAGACTTTGTGCTCTTTTATAAGAGATTTAGGTACTATAAAACATGTGGAATTAGTAGGGGCTACGACGGAGCCTACCTTGTATTATAAGTTTCTTGAGTTCATACAGTTCCTCAAAGAGTTGAATATTAAGGTAACAATTAGTACTAATGGTATGAGTGACATACCTTGGGAGGAGCTGAACCTACTTTTAGTTGAGGAAGACGAGATAAAGTGGGCTATAGATGGTAGTACCCAAAAGATGCATAAAAGGTACCGTAGAGGCTCTATACTAGCTAAAGTGCTTAACCACAGAGACTTAGTAACTAGTTGTCGTAATACGCTACAGTTTATCTTATTTGAGCACAACCAACAAGACCTAGAAGGTATAAAAGAGTTGGCCAAGCAATTTGACGGGTTAAAAATAGATAATTGCTACACCTCAAGCCCTCCTTTGTACAAAGAGGATGTGAGTAGTTTTAAGCCTGTGGAGAGTATAGAAACTTTGTATAGTACCTTAAGGCCCGGGGTTTCTGTGTCTTGTAAGTCTAAAAGCCAGAAAGAGTTATATCTAAATTATATAGGGGAAGTGTTCCCCTGCTGTCACTTAGACGAGGCTAATATATCCTCAGAAGTAACTATATATACCCATAGTATAGAGCAGATTATAGCCTATACTACTAAGGAATCGGAGGACAGGAAGCACGAGGTATGCGGTTATTTCTGTTCTAATCTCAATAGAAAAATCTTTAACTTATTTAAAATAGACCCATGAATGTATATACAGAATTTGGAAACTTAACTGAAGTAATTGTAGGTGTTGAATTAGGCTTCTCTAAAAGAGTACTAGACTTTACTTTTAAGAATATGTATCGGGACAATATGAACCTGACGAACATATATGATGACTCCTTTGGGGAGTATAAAGTTAGTACTAAACTCATAGAAGAGCGTAATGCAGACTTAGATAGCTTATCAGAGTTACTCACCTCTTTAGGGGTTAAAGTAAGGAGACCCCTTACCTTGGAATCCCCTCAAATGTTCAGAACACCTGACTGGGGTTCTGTAGTTTCTAGTGCTAGCAATGTGAGAGATATAGTACTAACCTACGGGAATAGTATCGTGGAAACTCCTTTACTAGTTAGAAACCGTGTCTATGAGAATCAAGCCTTGCAGCATATATTCTATAATAAGTTTAACGAGGGGGCTAATTGGGTGAAGGCACCTACTACCTCTTTAGCAGAGAAGTCCTTAGACTTAGAATACTGGAAGGACTTTAGGGACTTTTCTAAGGTTCCTCACAACTATGAAATGGGAATAGATGCAGCTCATTGTATAAAGATTGGAAAGGATGTAATTGTTAATGTTGCCAACTATAACCACTACTTAGGGTACAAGTGGTTGAAGAGACAGTTCCCAGAGACTACATTCCATAGAGTGAAGATTGCGGACTCTCATATAGATGGAACATTAATGCCTTTACGACCTGGAGTATTTTTAGCTAACGGGTTATTTATAGGTGAATTAGCCCATTTATTGCCTAAAAAGTTTCGTAATTGGGAAATTATATACACTAATGATAGCCACTACGAGGATGACGAGGCTTTCTGGAATGAGATGTCTGGAGGGAATCGAATAAAGCTAGCTAGTTCGAGAGGGATGGACACTAATGTGCTAAGTATTAACGAGGAGAAAGTCTTAGTATTAGAAAAGGCTGTACATACTAAGAGACTATTAGAGACGAAGGGCTTTGAAGTTATATCATTTAACTTAAGGCACGGAGAGATATTTGCAGGTGGGATACACTGCAGCACTTTAGATTTGGAGAGGGAAGATGAGTTTACAACATATTAAAGGCCTTAGTATATGCCTAGCAGTAACAGTAGAAGCGGATTTAGTTAATATCAATACAAAAAATAAATCGTTATTTGACTTTGACAATGATAGGTACTACGAGACAGAGGCTCTAAGTTTATTTACTTCTTGGAGAAAGAATGCCGGCAAACTAAAAGACGTCCCTATATACGCCTTATGTATGACAGGGAATGAGCCTTCTTTAGCAACACAGGAAAAGTTTAAAGAACTAGATGTTACATATATCTCAGAGTACCAAAAGGAGACGGAGTCTTTCTTAAGTGGTTTCTGGAATATACCACTTGGGGGAGTGTGGTTCGAGAGGAACTTGGAAGAAGATATTATAATTAAGCTAGACTTAGATATGGAGGTGTTAAAACCTCTGCCTGGGGACTTGTTTGGGCTACCTGATAAAGGCTCCGTAGTTGGTGTATTTGACACGTACCAATTGGACCTAGAACGTACTTTACCCCCCGGCGCAACCATACAAACTAACACTTGTTTGATAATAAGCTACAGGGAAAGTATGGTGTATACGGAGTGGTACGAGCACCTCAAAGTACTGACGGAAAAAGCCCAGAACCCTTCCTTCTTAGAAGAGTATAACATGAAGCTTGATGATATAGAGGAATTTAGTTTTGACGATATGCTATATAAGAGCCTATTTTCCGAGAAGGTAAGTACGGTTGAGAAGTTTCAATTAGGGGAACACTATCCTGTTTTAAGTAACTTTTCAGAGGAGGAAGTGGGGGGAATTTACTTCTGGCATGAACACTATAAGAAAACCCCTAGAAAAGAGCTTGTGAGAGAGAAGATTGAGTTCTTCAAGAGAACAAAGTGAATAACCATGAATTTATAGAATTATTTGAGGAGGGGCTAGCTGAGTATACAGGAGCTCCCTATGTGGTTTTGACAGACAGCTGCTCTAACGCAATATTTCTTAGTGTGAAGTTAGATGGGATAGCGTTAGTCTCAATACCTAAGAATACTTATGTTTCAGTACCTATGCAGTTAACCCATGCAGGTTGTAGTATAAGCTATAACGAGGAACAGTGGGAAGGTATGTATAATATTACCCCTACTAAGGTGTTTGATGCGGCTCAAAGGTTTACTAGCGGGATGTATATAAAAGGCACAAAAATGTGTGTGTCTTTTCAACAAAAGAAAATATTAAATATTGGGAAAGGAGGAGCTATCTTACTAGACAGTCATAAAGACTACTTAGCTCTTAAAAGGATGGCATGGGATGGTAGGGATGCCTCTATTCCTGTTGAGGAAGATAGAGGCATTATATTAGGTTATCACATGAATATGACACCTGAAGTGGCTGCTAAGGGTTTATTACTTTTGAATCGGCTGCCAGAACTCAATTCTGATAATGGAAGTTGGAAAGACTACCCTGATATATCAAAAATCAATTTAAAAGCCTCTGCTCTATGAACACCTACTTGTTTGCCTCTATGCATGGCTAAAGATTCCATCGATTCAATACTTCGAGCATCTGGGTAGTTATACACTTCAGTATTATAGAGACCCATCACTTGTTGCTTTTTATATATTTCTTTACTAATATCTTTGTAGACGTTAGGAGTGAATACGTCGCCCAGTTGTCCGAAAGCCCAGTCTGTAGACGAAGGTATCTCACACATGTATAACTCCTTGACGCTAGACTCTGGTTTGGGTCTTGTTGCTACCATTACACACTCTGCTACTAAACGGTGATCCTTGTGTATATCCGAGATATTATGGGTGTATACTACTTCAGGCTGTATTTTCTCAATAATTCCTTCTATACTCTTTAAAGTCTCACAATACTCCAGTCTGCAATCATGTCCTTCAAGTATTAAGGAGGCTGCTCCTAGTAGACTACAGCTTTGTTTAAACGCTTTAAGCCGAGGGACTTTGACTTCTTCTGCCCCTGGCTTATCCCCCTGACACATGGATACTACTGTCACATTATAACCTTTATTAGTTAATTTATAAATAGTTCCTGCGGGCCCATACGCCTCATCATCTGGGTGGGCAAAAATAAATAATGTCTTCATGCTGTATATATCCTATAAAATTCTTTTGGGTGGCACATTTCAACTATACACCAAAGTCTGTTTTTGAAAGCAGTCTTTTTCCAATGTGGTATATCCATGCTGTCTATGTAGTACTCTACACTTGATACATCTGTAAAACCCTCTTGGGTAGGTAAGTATTCTAACTTATAAGTTTCCAGAACACCTCTTCGGTCATAGATGTCTAACTTAATCATGCGAATACGATTAGTACAGAATCTACTATTAGTATTAAAGCGGCTAACGCTATTAATGTATACATTATATCATCTCCTTTATAATATCAGTTAAGGTATGCTTAGGTGCATAACCTAAATTGCGAATTGCATCTAACACAGGAACTCGTTTCATTATATCCCCATGTTCTTTGGAAAAGTCCTTCTCATAAGGCCTAAACTCTATTACAGAGTCACTCTCGGTTAACTCTAGTACTAAAAGTGCTAATTCCTTTATCGGAGTTTCAGTTTCCTTACCTATATTAAAAATCCCCTCTTCGGTCTCTAGTAACCTTAGACCTTGTACAGCATCTTTAATATGGCAAAAGCACCTGATCTGCTCTCCATCCCCATAAACTACCAAAGGTTCCCCCTTCTTCGCTTTTTCAATAAAATTAGGTAACACCATTCCGTACTTAGAAGACTGGCCTGGCCCTACTACATTAAAAAACCTTATAATAACAGAAGGGAAGCTTGAAGCTTTTATCATAAACTCTGTCATTAGTTTAGCACAGGCATAACCCCATCTTAGCTTATGAGGGGGACCTATACTTAAGTTGTTACCCTCACTAAAAGGGCCTTCTCCATATACTTCAGAAGTACTAGAGAATATAACTTTTTTCTGGTGCTCTTCAAATAAAGGGACTAACTTAGTCATTAACTCAATATTATTAAATAAAGTTAATGAAGGGTTTTGGTCAATATGCTTTACTCCCACAGAGCCTGCTAAATAGTACACAATATCTGCTCTTCGCATAACCTCACTCAAATCCAGCTCTAGTATGTTACCTTGAATAAACGCAACTGCTGAGTCAGGGGGTTTAGAAGTTTCTAACGAGTCTACTACGGTTACTTCATGCCCTTCATCTATTAAGTCCTTTGCTAAGTGGGTTCCAATAAATCCCGCGCCTCCCAGTAGTAAATAATTCATACTCTAATACCTTCATTTAACTCTAGTACCTTAGTTAATAAATCCATATCGTACTCGGAGGCAAGCGCTTCTGTATCTTTAACCAAACAGGGCCCACCGAAGCCAAAGCTTCCATCAGGGCCCGGTACTTCAAAATGGTGTGAACCCATCCAAGGATGCTCCTTTAAGATACTAGTCAAGGCTTTCCAATCTCCTCCATACGCATGATATAACTCATTCATAAACGTAATCTTAGTAGCATAAAAAGAGTTCATTGCGTACTTAGCGAATGCAGCTGTCTTTATATCTGTAATAAATACTTTATCTGTTACTACATTAGAACACTGCTTATAAAGGTCAAGAACTTCGTTAGCCCTGTCTCCTCCTAAAATCAACATAGGAGGACGGACAAAGTCGTCTAAAGAAGTAGCTCTAGATAAAAACTCGGGGTTATATACTACAGCCCTATCTGCCAAAAAATGAGGTAAAATTGTCGACTTAACAATGACCAACCCTAGGTAGAGTGCTTTTTCTAACTCATTTAAAACATTTTCTAAAATTTGAGTTTCGATGAGACCGCTACTATCGGTAGGGGTCGGTACAGCAACAAAAATTGCAATTGGATTTTCCCTTGCTATATCGGTAACTGTATTATTGTTATACTGCGGATCCGATATATAATGAGTACAATGAGGAAACCCGTACGCCACAGCCTTTCCGACCATTCCGTATCCAATAATTCCTATTGAAGTACTTAATCTCTTCTTTTTATTATTTTCAATATGCATTGGTTTACTCCTGAAGTTACATATAATAAATGAAAATTTTTCTTAAACTTATTTTTTGAAATGATTATCAATTTCTAAAATATTTTCCGCTCCAATGGCTTCAGCACTGTAAGTTACTAAATCCATTAGCTCATAGTTTTTATATATTGCATCTGCTCCAAAATCATTTAAGTTTTGTATATACTTATACTTACTAGCTATAGGGAGCTGGTCTGCAATATCGAAAGCAGACCCATATTGTTTAATTAAACCTACAGCCCTTTTAGGCCCTACCCCCGTTACTCCAGGTACATTGTCACCAGAATCCCCAGTAAGGCACTTAAAACTAATGTACTCCTCCTTAGATACTTCGTAGTGCTCGCTCCAGTTCTCTTCTGTAATCTCTTTTCTAGTCACATAACTAAATCTAGAGACTTTAGGACTTATTAGTAGATCCCAATCTTTATCGGAAGAAACCATCCAGATGTTTTTGTCCGAAACCTGTGTAATGTAAGCAGCAATATCGTCTGCTTCCACCCCCTGAAACCGAAATACCTTAAAGTACTTTTCTAGTAGAAGCACTGTTTTCTCGAAGTCCCCTAAGAAATCCTTGAACTCCTTAGCTTCTTGCTCAGTTTGTTTCTCGTACTTAGCTTTTCGATTGCCTTTATACTCAGGCAACAAAGCTGTTCGGTAGGAGGAAGCACCTTTATCACATGCGATTATAACCTCACTAGCTTTATACGAATGCGCTAAGGAATGTACAGTATTTACGTAGTCCTCTGCGAAGTCTCTTCTTTTACTATGCTTATATCGGAAAGCTAGATTTAACGCATCCACTATCAGTATAGTATCTTTATCTCCTGATACCATTTCTTTAAAACTCTTTGCCATTTGTTTCTCTCCTATGTTTTATTTCCGTTCCCATACCCAGTCTTCTTTCTTTTTGTCGCCTAAGAAGTCCTCTAACTTAGCTAAATAGAACCCTTCTGAGTAGTAAAAGTGTCTATAATCATTAATAGGCTCCTCTAAAAAAGCACAAAACCACTTGCTTCTATCAAACTTAAATATTAGTAAAGGATGTTCAGCTTCATTCTCCTCTTGCTCTCTAGTTGTTTGATCCCACCATTCTAATACTTGAGGATATTTACCTGTTAACATTTTACTTGTTAAGTGGTCATCCTTGTAATGCTTTATTTCTACGCAGTACTTATTCATCTGTTTAGGGATATATACGTCACCTTTTAAACCATGCTTCGCATCTAAAGCCCCTGATAAGGGGATTCGCTCCCAATTCCAAGCAGTTGCTTTACGAAGTTCGGTACAAGCAGCAGCTTCCGCTCTAGTACCCTTTGCTTTACTCTTATTCGCTGAGGGCATCTAATTGCTCCTTTTCCAGTTGTTCAGGGGATTTCCAAGTACCCTGACTAATTTCATTGTGAGTAACTACTATACTTTCAGTAGGGGCGGACCCCACTGCGACAAATACTCGTACACCTTGTTTGAATAAGTAAGAAATAGGAAAAGCGGTAGGCTCCCAGTATAAATTATCTACTAGTTTAGCGTGCTCCTCTGCATCTATTTTTATAAAAGTCCAATCGGGTAGGAGAGAGCTAAGGTTTTCTAATATAGGTATAAAGTGCTGGCATGCTATACAGGATTTCTTATGCCAAACTACGTGTACTAAAGGGTTTTCCTCTATTATTTTTAACGCTTTATTTGCGGAAGTACTTTGCATTTTAATCCAACCTTGATATATCTTTTTCTTTTATCACATTAACTTTATTAAGTAAAGGGTGGGTGTACCCGTGTGATACTAAGAATGTGTTTAACTCTACTTCACCTAGTAGAGTCTCGATAAGCCGCTCTCTGCCTACATCATCCAAAACATTTATAACTTCGTCTAGGAAGAGTATATTTATCTTAGATTTAGATAAAGTAGCCATTAGGTTCCTAATAGCTAACAGAGTGGCAGTATTTACTCTGGCCAGTTCCCCAGAACTTAGGGCAAGTATATGAATAGAATCTCCGTTGTCTAGTATGATAACATTTAACTTATCATTAATAACTTCGAAAGTAAGTTGGAATCTACCATCAGACAGTTCCGATAAGTATACATTAGCAATCTCTTCTAAGTCTTTTACTAGATTCTCGATTTTATAGGCTACTAAACCATTGGTACTGAAAGCTTTCTTTAGTACTTCTAAATTTGCAGCATCGTTAGTTAGTATTTTAAGCTCTGCTTCTTTAACTAATAAGTTAGACTTGAACTCTTTGACTTGACCAAGCAAGTAGTCTAGCTCTGTATTATACTTCGTAGCCGCTGTATTATCTGTAGTAACTTTAGTAATTTGACTCTTTACTTCTTTAATATGGGCTTGTAAGTCAGCTATCTGACTTTGTAAGTCTTTTTCACTTTCTAAAGTGCTAGGAATATCCTCGTCTATTAAAGTAGACAACCTTTCAAAGTCAGAAACTATCTCTTGGTGTTCATAGTACTTTTGACTGCTTGTTCTAAGAGTGGATAGTTGTACCTGTAAAGCGTTGATCTCAGTTAACGTGCTCGAAATAGATGAGTTCGCGTCAGCTATTAAAGAGTCTGTAAAATCTTCGTCTACTCCCTGCAAGCAGGTAGGACACTGAGCCTTTCCTGAAAGTGCCTCAATTTTCTTGATAACAGCTTTTGCGGCCTTACGTTCTGCAGTAAGAGCCCCAATTTGTGCATTAGCCTCTTCTGATCCTTCAGGTTTTGCTAATACCTTGGTTAACTCCGAAGGGTCAATCTCTTTGAGTAACGCCTTATACTGCTGATTTTGAGCTATACCCTTATTAGTCTTAATAATATTAGACATTCGTAGTTGTAATTTAGCAACTCCCTCTATCTCTTCGGTGGGCAGGTCAGGTAAGTCAGTTAGAACAAGCCTCTTAGTAGACAGGACTTTGTGTCCTTTTAGCCATTGTTCTATATTAGATATTTCTCCCTTAATACCAGTTAAGGAGTCTTGCACACTTCGATGTGTATCTTTAAATATAGAGAATAGCTCTATATATCTTTCTAAGTTTAGCAGTTCTATTAAAAACTTTTTCCTATTAGTATCAGTTGCAGTCAAGAACTGTAAAGAACTTGTAGTGCTTTGGTAAACTAACTGCGAGAAAGTTTTAAAATCAACGCCTAAGATGCTCTCTAGAGTCTTAAAAGTACTAGTCGCTGTATGGGATGAGATATCCTCTTCGTTAGCTAGTAGTTTAATTTTTAAACTAGATGCCCGAACTACATCGATTGTGTACGCTACTCCGTCAGTAGTAAAGTCTAATGCAATACTATAACTACTAGCGTTGTTATGTCTGTTTAGTATAGCAGCCTTCTTAATGCCTTTAGAGTTTTTATTAAATAAGGCTTCCTCGATTAAAATAGGTATAGAACTTTTGCCTGCCCCATTTGTACCAATTAGTTGTGTAAGTACGTCCTTTTCTAAGTTTAGAACGTTATCTTCTCCGTAACTAAAACAGTTACTCCATCTTAACTCTTTAAGTATAATCATTAAATACTCCTAAAACTTCCTTGGTTTTCTTATCATTCAGCCCCAGTATGTAGCTTAGGTACTCAGAAAGTTCCTCTTCCATAGTCATGTCATTATTAAGTATCAAAGAAGCTTCGGACCTTCTTTTAACTAACTTCTTATCTAATAGTTCTGTATCCCCGTCTACCTTAGCTAGCTCTGTTAAGTCTCCTTCTAGCTCGTAGATAGTATGATGATAGTTGGTTTTTTTCATCTGGTCCACCGAAGCTACCGTCTGTCTAATTAGCTGAGGTAGCTTCAGTTTCATGAACGAGTAATTCTGCGTCTTATTATTAAGTAAAAGTACTCCCGTATCCACAGGGTTTCTATGGAAAGAGGTAGTAACAGGACTTCCCGGGTATACTATATTTTTCTGAGAGTTTTCGTGGGAATGTAAGTCCCCTGCTACTACGAGGTCCCATCTGCTAAGAGTATCTAAATCAATCTCGGGGGATACATGAGGAGGTATTTCACCTCTAACATGTGTAAATAGTATATCCCCAGAGAAGTCTTTAGGATCAAATTCCTTCAATTTAGTATAAGGAATAAAATCCATATTATCAAGGGTGTAGTAATCATCTATGATAGTAACTTTATCATTAACTGCAGTGGTTACTTCTTTTAAATTACTAAAGAAAGACGTATTTTTTCTTAAGGCTTCATGGTTTCCAGGGTATATAATAGTGTCTACCCTTACTCCTTTAATAAATTGAAAGTATAAACTTAACTCTTCTAAATTAGGTAGTCTATCGAATAGATCACCACCTATAATGTGTAGGTCCACATTCTTTTCTAGCTTGTATATCTCTTCAAACAATAAGCTGTACCTATTGGTAGCCCATTCTTTGGGAACATTTTTCTGTCCTAACTTTATATGCCAGTCGGCTGAAAATAGTATTTTCATTTAGTTGTATCTCCATACAAAAAGAGCTCACAAAGTTTCCTTGTGAGCTCTGTTTGATCTTTACTTTATAGTAATTCTTGAATTTCTTCAGCTACTTCTGTAGGTACTTCGGAAGTACCCCCACCTTCTAGGATGTTCTGTTCAATGAAAACTTTCTGCTCATCTGCAGTAGGTCTACGAACTATCTCATCAACGGGTTTTAGCTGTTTAGTAGCTTCTAACTCCTCAGCGCTTAAAGGACGTGGCTTACATTTAAGAACTTGTAACTGGTACTCAACATTAAAAGGTAGAGGGCCTGTTTTAACTTTCTTAAATCTTATATCCCAACCAGACTCAGGGTCTGTAGGGTCTCCAAGATCCTCAGAGGCGGTAAGGATCTGCTCAAATAACTTCTTCTTTAGGTTCAAAACCTTCAGTTTGCCTTCGTCTACTACTTGTGCTGCATACGCCCAAGAGCATTTTAGATCAGGGAAGTAGTGCTGAACCCAGTCCTTTTCGAGATTCGCAAAACGCTCTTGCTCTCTATCAAAGGCTAAGCACTCCATAGGGACGCGCTTGTTATCTGTTGTAGTAGTCCAGTAGACGTAACGAGGTAGAATGTCCCCTACTAGTCTAACAGTGTTGTCTCCGTCTTTATAAGTGTATGCTTCCGCAGAAGACTTCTTAGCTTTGCCAGTTACATTTTTGAATTTAATTGCCATTTTTTATTTCCTCTAATTTGAAGTGTATTTTGTTATCCCTTATAGTTAATAAGGGGTTAGTTTTTATGTTTGCTATCTTCATTTTATTTTGGTAAAGAAGTAGGGTGGACTCATTAGTCATTTTATAGTCATTATATCGACGATAACTTGCTAGCCCTACGTACTCTGCCATATGTTTAAAAGATACTGTGTTCTCATTCTTTAGTAGAAGTCTTGGATTTAAGAGATAACTATCACCGTTTAAATTACTTTTATAAAAGATGCTCTTCTGTGGATTCCTAGAAGGGCAGGATAAACGATATGTTAACCTTGCTACCATTAATATAATATTTTTCGGGTCCCCATTAGCTAAATACGCCATGCGTTCCCAGTTATAAAAAATCAATTGAATTTCTCCCAAAATTTGATTATATATTATACCAAAAAATAACATAATTGTCAAGTAAAATTTTTAATGTTGTACCCTTCTTGTAGGTACACTCCCATCCGTGCTCTCGCTTGTCTACTTGCCGTGTTACCTTTTAGCTTGATATCTAGTACAACGGGGGTAAGTTTACCCTCTTTCTTTCTTATTATTCTACCTATTAACTGAATAAGAAGTGGTTCATTATTGATAGGAGTGCCGAGAATAAGAGCAGATAACTCATTAAGAGAAACGCCTTCGCTAAAGATGCTCTGAGTACCATAGAGGACATCCGCCTCCCCACTTTTAATTTTATCAAGTTCAACCCCTCTAAGCTCATGTCCCATCTCTCCTGTTATACATATTGCTCTATCTCCTGTTAATTGCGCACAGTTTTTTAATAACTGAACTCTATCACTTACTACCAGCACTTTATGACCCTTAGCCGCATATACAGAAGCTAATTGAGCTACTAGATGCTGGTATTCGGGGTTATAAGCTAACCCGTTTACTCTAGTAGCCCAGGGAATTCTTGCTCCATCAGGGAATCTAATAGATGTAGAGATAGAAACGATCTCTGGTACCATGTAGTTTTCCTTTGGAGGTACATGTATATCAAAACCAAAATAGTCATTAAAAACTACGTGCTTACCATCCTTTCTTTTTAAAGTACCTGATAAGCCTATTTTATACCTTGCAGGTAGTTTATCTACTACTTTAGAAAAGGTAGGAGAGGACACATGATGCATTTCATCTAGTACTACGGTACCAAACAGGTTCCTAACTTCAGGTATTTTTTTATTTAGAGTCTGCACATTCCCTACGATAATAGGAGGGCCTAGTTCCATTTTGCCACTTCCTATAATCCCCGGGGTGAACCCCATAGTGTACTCAATTTCCTCTACCCATTGAGCCCTAAGAGCTAGAGTGTGGGTTACAATTAAGGTTTTCTGACCTAGTTTAGCTACTATAGCTAGTGCAGTAAATGTTTTTCCCCAGCTGGGAGGAGCATTAATAATAGTACTACCATTAACCTTGTCGTATACCTCTTGCTGGCTGGGGCGTAATTCAAACTGGAACTCTGGGATATTGACCGGCACAAGCAAAGTTTTATCAATTATTTCGTAGTCGTCAGGTACTAAATCTCTTCTACCTGAAGGGATAGTTACGAAATCTTTAGATATCCTACCTATGTTTTTAATTATAAGAGGAGGTAAGTCGGGGTTATAAGATGGGATCGCGTAAGTAAGTTCTTTATTTAAAACATCTTGTAGAGCCTCATCTGCTTTTAAGTAAATTCTATCAGATATTACTGCTTTATTCATACCATTCTCCTAGTACTCTTCTTTTTTTCTAAGCATATTTCATAGATGTACCAAGATTTACTTATTTTAAGTAGCCCAACCCATTTAGCTTCAGGGGTTAACTTAAAAGGTACTTCAAACCAGTTATTGACTCCCTTTACAGAGAATACAGTCCCTACCCTCTCCTCTAGTTTTCTCTCTAATATTTGCTTATAGACAAGAGGAACATATTTAGTCTTTTTATATTTAAAGTACCTGCCAGTAGTATCTAAGTAATATTTAGTAGTATAGGCATACTTTATCAAGTTCATAAAGTTATCTAGTTTTTTCGGTAAGGGCTGTACTAACTCTAGAATCTTTCTCTTGAAGTCTCTTTTATTTAGGTAGCTAAACTCCTCTCTTAGGTTAGAGAGCATCTGTATCCTCCGAAGCCCTAGGGAGTCTCCTTTTAAATTTCTATCGTCTAAAATTCTATACCCATATTCAGTTTTCGCAAATAGTACTCCTTCCTCCTCATAGAACCCCTCTAAGCCCTTTGCTACAGGGAAAAGGGGAAACTTTATATCAGACCAAGTCCATATATTGTTTTTTAAACTTTCCAAAACTGTAGTCCTCTCCAATATCTAAATCTACTCCAATGGGTCTTCCAGGGATAGAACAACCTCTGTCTTTTTGAGTAAGCTCTGCCATCTTATCCCCTACCAAGTCCACTATATCGTCCTTAACTTCTAGAACTAATGAATCGTGTACTAATGCAATAATCTTAGCGTCTAGTTTATTCTCTTTAAGCCAAGTATTTAGCTCGATCCCTGCATAAAGGTTAACATCAGAAGCAACCGACTGAATTAAAAAGTTAATACCACTCCGTACTTCATGTGACGCTACCCCCTGGTCACTACTAAAGACATTAGGTAGTCTACGTTTTCTACCAAAGATACTATAAGTATGCCCTAGAGACTCTATATCTTCTTTAGCCATCCCTAGCCATATCTTTAATTGGGGGAAGGTGGCAAAATATTTACTAATCGTATCCTTCGCTTGCTGCACAGAGAAGTGCTTGCCACTCTCCTTACTAACTGTCTCCGAAACCTTAGCTGGCCCCGAACCGTACATAATCCCAAATGTAATGGCTTTTGCAGCTTGCCTAGCTGTCGGGTTCTTTTCTTTAACCTCAGAAGCAGGTTCTTTTAACTGAAAGACCATTTTAGCGATAGTAGAGTGTAAGTCCCCTCCACTTTTAAATACGTTCTGTAGGTTCTTATCCCCGCTAAGGATTGCTGCTACATAGACTTCTGCAGTCGCCAAATCTTGTTGTAAAATCTTATAGCCAGGTCTAGCTTTAATACAACCCTTTACTGCAGCGTTATCACGAGGAAGCTGTTGCATATTAATCTTACCACTACTAGATAGCCTGCCTGAGGTAGTAGAAGTTAAGTTGAAGCCCGTCCTAATTCTAGAGTCTTTATCTAAGGCAGGGATAATCTTATCTAAGTACGTATTTTTAATTTTAGACTTCTGCCTGATGTCAAGAATAACTCCAGGTAGGGGGTGCTCCTCTGAAAGGATCTTCAAAACTTCTGCATCTGTAGAAGCTGCCCCAGTTCCAGTAAGCTTACCTGTGGGGGTAAGTCCTAAGTAGTCAAACAGCAGAATCCTCAGCTGTTGTACACTATTAGGATTAAATACTTTTCCTAAGTCTGCTTCAAATTTATGAACATCCTCGTACTCATATAATAGCGCTTTAGCTTCGGATACATCTGCTTCCATTAACTCTTGGACTTTTAGCAGCCTACCTTTATCAAAAGGCACTCCGTTTTCTTCTACATCACGTAAGAACAGCATACCTGGAACCATTAGTTCTTTATAAACTTTAGTTAGTAAAGTATTGGCCAGTAATTTTCTGCTAAATAACTGGTATAACTCATAAGTTACGGCTGTATCTATAGCTGCGTACTCTGCAATAGTATCGAAAGGAATTAAGTCATAAGTAAAATCCCCTTTTAGTATGCCGTGTTGCTTACAATAATTTGTTCTAAAAGAATCGAGTTCTTTATCGTAATCGCCATAACTTGTGTATTTCATTGCCAAAGATTTTAACCCGTGAGTCCCTTGAGTCTCATCTAGCAAATAGTGCATGAGCATTGTGTCCGATACCTTAGGGAACTTAAACCCAAAGTGGTACTCTAGCATTTTTAAGTCAAACTTTGCATTGTGAAATACTACTAATCTAGTGTTGAATAGTTCTTGTAATAATTGTTCTGTTTTTTCACTTATACAGTCTGTAGAAATATAGACACCCTGCTCTAAGGTATGAGTAATACTGATGCCTAAAATGTAACCGTCTCGTGGGTATAGGGCTGTAGTTTCAGTATCGCACGCAATATACTTTACGGAAGGGTCTAACAGTACAGAAGTTAAATACTCGTTAGCTACCTCTTCGTCTACTATCCCCTCGAATAGCCCAGTTACTGTAGGAGGTTTTTCACCTGCTACATAGCTCTCCAACTTACTAACGGCTTTATCAAAATGAGGTCTAGCCTCTGGCTTAAAACTAAGCATTGCAGGATTAAGCATAGGAACAAACTTATCCTCTACTAGATGCCCTGCAAACTCTGTTACTGAGCCTATACCTGCGATAAACTTACAAGCTTCTGAACCTATAAGTACAACAATATCGTACTCAGAAGCATCGAACTCAAGATCTACATCTCTCTTTAATAGTTTTTTTGTTTTTACGGAGGACAAGTGGAACACTTCATAAGCAAATGTAAAGTGTCTTCCATAGTTGATATTAGTGGGGTGTTTGTCAATTACTGCTACTTTCATATAAATTATCCTTTATTTGTTTTATGTCTTCTATAGACAGGTCTCCGGGGTCTAAACCATCCGGCAGTTCTAGTCGTTCTACTAGAAAAGTGGATTCCCACTCCTCCTCTAGTTTTTTTGCAGCCTCTTTGCCTGCGTTATCTCCATCAAACATTATATACAGTTTTCGTACTCCTAGGAATCGAAGGCCTTCAATCTTTTCTTTAGACATATTAGTAGCCCCTAGTACTGCTGTAGCATTGTATAAGCCTCCATTGATAAGATTAAGGGCATCTATGGAACCTTCAACAAGTATAACGCTACCATCTATTGGGTTTATCTTAGAAGGGAATAAAGGCAGCTCTACCCCTCTAGGAAATATTAAGTATTTAGGGTGGGCATCACTATTCATATAACGCCCAATAAATGCTCTAATTTTTCCTGTAATATCTGGAAGAGGGAATATAATCCTATCTTCATAATCTTTATGCGTAAAAGCATTAAAAGATCTAAGTACTTCGCTTTTTATACCTCGAAAGTCTCTAGTGAAGGGTATGAACCCTTCAGGCATTGGGAGCCCAGAAGCTTCTTGTCTAATTGTTGCGATCCCTTTTAATAATTTTTTAACTCTAAAATCTTGCCAGTCTCTGTGAACATTGTAGTACTTAAATACATTACCCTTAAAACCACAGCTAAAGCAATTATAAGCTCCGCTGAGTTTATCAATATGCATAGAGGGGTTATTATCCTCATGGTCTGGATTCAAACATCTAACTATATAATCCTGCCCTTTAGGGCTGAACTCTATACTTCTTTCATTCAATAATTGTTCAACATCCATTAGAATAAGTCAGACTCCTCAGCCTTTGGCTTTTTACCTATTTTAACTCCTTTAGGTTTCTTGTCCTCTTTCCCTTCAGGTTTAGTAGTGTCTTGAGGTCCCATTCTTAAGCAGCTCCAATCCATTTTACTAGTGAACTCAATTTCCGGTCCACTTCGGACTTTAGTGGAAGTAAATGTGATTGCTTGGTCTTCTTTTTCATGCGCATCAATTAAGAAAGCTAAATCTGGGCTATCCAGCAACCCTTTTGCGAACCTAGTAACTCCACTATCATCTATTTGGTAAGGACTAACGATGGCAACGTCATACTTTCGAGCATATTCTTTTAGTTTCTTACTTGCAAATACTTGAGATTGCCAATCATACAGCTCTTTACCTATTCCTGTTTCTATCTGGTTTACATAGTCTATAACAACTAAAGTCAATTTATCTTGAAACTGAGCCTTAGCTTTCTGTAGTTGTAAGTCTATACTCGTTAAAGATAAAGATCTATCATCTACAATAATTATTTGATTGTCAGGTTTTAAGTGACAGTCTCTTATAAGGTTAGCTTCCAACCTTATAGGGTCTCGATGTTCAAGGTAGTTATTGTACTCCTCTCCTCCATCTTCAAACATATCTGCTCTCATTTTTGCTAAAGCAAATACTTCCTCCCTTTCTAGTAAATTCTTTCTAATCTGAGAGTAAGGGACTCCTGATAACATACTGCTAAGTCGTTGAAACGTCTCCATAGCAGTCATTTCAATTGTAAAGAATATAGAGGTATTACCCATCATATATTGATTAGCCACCATATTGGCACTTACAATAGATTTACCTGCCCCTCGTTTACCTCCTAGTAAGATAAGTTCTTCTCTGTATATACCCCCATGCTTGCTATCAAAAGTATTGCTAATACCAGTGGGGAATTTCTTATAGTCGGTAGCGTCCTCTTCTTGGAATAAAATAATATTATCCATAGTCGCTACCATCTCATCTGTATGTGTTTTCTCATCTAACTTTAATACTATGTCGGATATGCCTGATTTAATCTCCGTCACATCCATTAAAGTAATATCTTTAATATAGTCCTCCAACATATCAAGAGTCGAATTTTGAGCAAACTGATCTATCAAAGCGTCAATAGCTAAGTCTAAATCAATATCTGGAACTTCTAATAATTCCAGAGAAGCTATATCCTTTTCTAGTCTAGAGTTACGGGTTTTAACCGTTAAACCTTCAAAACCAGGGATTTCATTTCGATCCTTATAATACTTATTAATTGCTGTGTATACAGACTTAAATGAGGAACCAAAAAATTCGCTTCTTAATCTAGACCATCCATCAAGGCTTTGCTCTTCCAGTAACTTATGTAGAACAACTGCGCCTATATCCATTATTTATTTGACCTTTTTTTCGTTATCGCGAATTACCTCGTCTAGCTCATCCTCTAATTTACTAAGAACTTTAGCTTTTAAAACTTTTATCTTCTCAGGGTACAAAGCCCCTTCATCAAATATTAAGTTAAGCTGCTCTGAGGTTATAGTTTGTTGAATAGCAAAATAAATATTATCCCAAGGATCGGGGGTACTAGGGTACGCCTTTATATCAATAAAATCCCCTAGTAAGTCCTTGGCACGTCTAATGGCTTCCTCGGAAGTGAAGCTGTCCAAGTCGTGAAATTTAGCTATCAGTTTCATAATAATCTCCAGACAATAAAAAAGCGGAGGTTAGCTTATGTACTAAACCCCCACTTTATGGGCTCTAATTAACTGTTAAGTTACGCTTTTGCCGCGTGCTTAGCTGCTTTCTTAGCTCCATCGTAGTTTGCACATACCATACTACGACGAGTAAGCATAGTCTTAACTCCACGCACAGTTTTATCGATAGACTCTGCAATCTGCTCTACTGTCATACTTGTAATATCTCCAAGAGTACTTAGAGCATCCTCTTTAGTCTTAGCACGAGATTCTTTTTGAGCTGGGATAGCGCTAATATCTCCGTTACGTAGGAAAGACAAAGCTTTACCACGCACTGAATTGATTGTCTTACCTAACGCATCAGCGATCTCTTCAACGAAAGCACTATTAGCAGCCATTGCTAAGAAAGTCTCCTCTTCGTCTGGAGTATAAGTACGAATTGCCTCAGCTTTCTCAGTAGGCTTAACGTGAGCAGTAAGTTCCATAGAAAGTAGCTTACCTTGAATACTCTTAGGCTCATACTTACCCCCTGCAAAAGACTCTGCGATGTCAGAGTAAGTATACTCACCACTATTACCTTCTACAAAAGAGCGTAGAGTAGCTTCCTCTTCCTCAGAGAAGGTCTTCTTATGCGAAGCTGAAGCTAGCTCTACTTCGTAGCCCATCTTACGTAGCTTAGAGCTAATAGATCGGGTTGTGGTTGTTAGCGACTCCGCTAGTTCAGTTACCTTAGCTTGTGTTACAGGGCTTTCAGACCCTACCATCTCAGTTAGTGATTCTGTACGGTCTTCGGTCCACTTTGGAATTGATGTCATATTTTATATATCCTTTAAATTAAGTTTGTTATGTTTACGATTGGTATACCATAGCTTTCTGCTTTGGTACGTTTACTTGATTGCTTGCCTTCTTCATCTACTAAGTAGTCTGTTTTCTTTGTCACTGAAGAAACTATTTGGTACCCTAGTGACTTTAAGTAGTCTCCAGCTAAGGTTCTGTTTTTATATTCCTTCAATTTTCCGGTAATGCAAACACTCTTACCGTTGGCCACTATTGTGGTTTCCTTTTTCTCTAACGCTTTAAAGCTAAAAGGCAGGGTGTCTAACCCATTTTTAAACTCCTCTAGCATCCATTTCTTTAAGTTGGCACAAGCTTTTGGCCCTAGCCCCGCCTTCAGGCAGGAATCTTCGTTTATATCGTCTATATGAGATATAACTAAAGTCAGTTTATTGGCCGCTGTTGTTCCTATTAAAGGAATGGAAAAAGCTGCAAGCAGGGTTGCTAAGTCCATTTGTTCGCTTTCTTTTATCTTCTCGAACAATTTTTCACCTAGCTTTTCCCCGATTACAGCAGTTATACTTTCAGATGAGATAGCGTAGATATCGGGGATGCTATATAAACCTAGTTTTTCTATAGTCTTTGGGCCGAGCCCTTTAATCTTTAATAGCTTAGCAAAATGTTCCACCTTTTTTGTTGACTGGGCGGGACAGCTACTATTTCTACAAAATAATTGGTCTTTGACTAACTCTAGTTTAGAACCGCATGAGGGACATGCGGTTGGGGGTACTATTGATTTATATTGCATATCTAATTTCTCATTTTGAATGTATATTATACTAAAATTTAACATAAAAGTCAAGTTCTATTTTTTCAGATGTCTCACTTGACTCGGGATACTACGCAAGGTATTATTTTTCCTGCCCTAATTACCTCAACCTGACAACCAATTTCAAGATTTAACTCCTCGATGTAAGCCATGTTATTCAAGGTCGCCCTAGATATATTAGCGTCATCGATCTTTACTGGCTCGAGTAAAGCTACGGGAGTAACTTTACCGCTTTTACCTGTCTGCCAGACTACATCTAATAAAGTTGTAACTACACCTGCTTCTCTGGTTTTTAATGCATAAGCTCCTCTAGGATGATGAGACGTTGAACCTAACGCACTAAACGTATCGTTCTTGTCTACCCTAAATACTTTACCGTCCTCTGGAAAACTATCCCAGTCTCCTTCGGTAACTACATTAAATCCTAAAGCTTTTAACATACCCATATCTTCCCCATAAGTATCGGTTAAGTACGGTTGAACCCCATAAGCAATAAAAGTTAAGTCTCTTTTAAGGAACTCATCTGTATCCTTTAAGTTTAACGCACCTGCCGCATAATTTCTAGCATTAATTATATTTTTGGGGGCTACTAGCTCTCCTGTGATTTGGATACTTCCAGTGGAAACGATTTGGTAAGGTAGTATACTACTACGAATGAATTTATCCGTTACGTTTACTCCCTCCTTCCCGTTCCCTCTTGTCAATACTTTAACAATTTTTCCGTTATCGTATTGAACAGATACTGCTGCTCCATCTAATTTAGTAGTTTTGAGCACTGGAGTATTATACTCAGGAGCCTCATCTTCTCCTAAAAATACCTTACGAAGTGAAAAAAGTGGGAAGATATGTGGCTCCTTCGTATCAGGATTATAACCAACATCTTCCCACTCCTGTGTTTCAGCTAACCGATCAAAGACCTCATCGGTCATAATAGGGTTGCCTTCATAGTATGCTTTGCTTGCTTTTTCTAGTGTAGTTAGTTTCATTTGTATAGTTCTTTTATCTCGTGTTTAAAATGGTTTAATATCTCGCTCTTAGATTCTGCTACAGATAAAATCTCAACTAAAGCGGAAAAGAGGTTTGATACATTATTTAGCTCAAAAGGAATACAAACTCCTTCCTTAGTAGGCTTGTAATCGCCCTCAAAGCTAAGATAATATTTTCTTAAGTGTAGGTATTCTATCTCTCGAAAGGTTGATACAACCAAACGATACTGGGTCTCTTTATCAGGGTTCTCATAAATAATTCTTTCGTAGACATCAATTTTGTTGTCTAATTCTTCTGTCATATTTATCCCGTATTTCTATTTTTCAGTAGTGCTCCAAGGGGTTGTACCGTAGTCACAGCCACAGGGTTAATCTGCCTATAACTATTAGTATCCCAACAAAATAAAATAATACAATCTTTACTAGTTTTAACACTGTTGGATCTGTTTTGAATATAGTTATTATCAAAGTCAGGAGTACAAACATTGTACTTCAACTTCTTACTAACAGCACTTCTATAAGTTACAATGGCATCGCCATACGAAGCCATTTTATTTATGAACATTTGTTTATCCACTAATCTTTACTCCAAGTTCATTTAAGTGAGAAAGTTTACCAAGTTCATACCACGGTTGTACGGCAAATCTAGAATGGTTGCCGTACAACCATATTCGATAACAATTGCCGTGAATAGGATGGTTTTGAACCATTCCATTATTGTTCCACTTTTTAAATTTGGGGTCTGTGGAGTTATGCCCAATAATCTCAGCTGTAGTATTGTACTTAGCAGACCATACTATCTCACCAGGTCCGAAGGTCTCTGAAAGAGCTTCGTCGGGGAGTAACTCTGGGTGGAAATAGTTCGCTGAAGAAGCACGCATAGGAACATTGTTTCGCTCTAATACGCCCTTCACAAAGGCGGGACTACGGAAGTTACTCAGTGCAATTTCTGACATAGGTTTACCCTGTATATAATCTTCAATTATACCACTTAATTCCATTCCCGTAGCAGGTGTTCCACGTTTTTTATCCCTAATCCTAGCGTGTCTTACCTTTTCTTCTTTATACCCCTCTAAAACTCTACCAAGACGAGTTGTGTTATATGCAATATTTAGCAATGCACACGCCTCCTTCTTAGTTATAGGGCTATCCTTCCTTTCTAATAGGTCGATAACATTATCTAAAGAAGCTCCGTCGAGTTTTTCACCTTCTTTTTTCTGTACACCACGCTTTGCCATATTATTAACTCCTATTAGGAAGGAAACTGGGAGAACCCCAGTTTCTACAACACAGTTACTTATTAAGACTATTAATAATACCTGCTAGGTATAATGCCGCTTTACCCGATAGTTTATTAATTATATCATCCTCTGCTTCCTGCCCTACATCGGTAATAGCCTTTGTTAGAGCATTCTGGGAGTCTTGCTTAGACACTCTTGCAGAGCCTCCTGTAGTACTTGTAGCCTTTTTAGTAGTAGCTTTCTTTACATAAACACCTGCTTTCGTTAAGATCATACGAACACCATTAGGAGACTCCTCCAATTCGTCTGCAATCCCGTGTACAATTTCCATTGAGTTTTCTGGGGTAGGCTCCCCGTTCTCATACATTTCTACTGCCTCTGCTTTCTTATCGTCATCCCACGCCATAGTTATTTTATCCTTATTTTAGTGTTATTTGAAATTTTGTTTTCTTAATCTTTCGATTTCAGAATGTATATTATACTTAATTTTAAGCAATTTGTCAAGAATTATTTTAGTTGATGTGGAAAACTTCTTAAACACCTTTTACGTGCTTGCTATCTAATTCCATTTTATCTTTACTAAAGTTCCTAAAGTTCCCTGCCCAACCTTCTTCTTTTAGCCACGCGGCTCTCTCTGCAAAAACTCTATCAATACTAACTTGGAACTCGTCTAAACCTTCTAACAACCTATTTACTTCGTCGGATTCAGATACAGTAATATCTAAGGTAAAATAATTATTACTAGGTTTTGTTAGTACTACAGCTTCGCGCTGGCTAATATCTTGAGGAGTTTTTGTGTAAGTAAACTTGATAGTATTCATTTTGCTTTCCTTTTCTCTATTTTAAAAACATATTATAGCAAAGATTAAGCTAAAAGTCAAGAATTAATTTTTCATATGAGAAAGCGTAACTTTTAAAACTAATCATTTCAAGGTGGTCGGTGCGGGGGTGTTTTGTATGCTAGGACTATTAACAGCCTCCTTGATTAAAGACTCATACTTGTCTTTAAGATCTAAGTAAAGGCGTAGTAAAGAAGTCCCTTCCATAATCTCCTTAAATACCTCTTCGTGTTGTTGGGGTAGTACCATATTTAGTTCCAAGGTCCTTTCTTGCCTGCCTTAGCATAGTTCAGAAGGTAATCTTCCTCGGGAGTATCAAGGTAGCTATCCCAACTTTGCCCTAATTTTTTAGGGTCACTAGAACCGCTAAGCCCTTTAGCTAATGCGTTTTGAATTGCGTATGTGATCAATGAATTAACTGCTTTAGTGGGTAATTCTACTAGCTCAGAACCCTCGGGATCGCTAGGTTCTTGTACTTCCATACTTTCATTTATCTCCCAAACTAAGCCCTTTAGGGCTGCCTGTACAAAAAGCCCTTTAGTATTAGCATCCATCTCTAAAAGTAAAGTGGCGGAACCATCCTTATTCTCTTTCACATCGACTTCCAAAGTTTGTATCATTATAATCTCCGTTAATTAAATTTAGGGTTAAAAAAAAGGCCGACTCATATGAGTCGGCCTTATGGTTACTTAACTACTCCCAATAGCCGTTATAAGTATCTATCTCTTCATCTTTAACTACAGTATAGTTTGCACAAGCATCTTGCGGAATAGTTATAGAAGAGGGAGTACTGACGAACCAGGTACCCTGGTATAGGGTATGCAAGTAGTCCATATTACCTTCTGCAGATACGTTTAAAGAAGTGATAGCTAGTAAAGCTGCTGCGATTGTATTTTTCATACTTAAAGTCCTTTTTGTGTTATTTTTCGGTATAGTTTAGGTACAGGACATTTTGTTAGCCACAGTACATATATTGAGTTTAAAGTAAGTAACATTAGGCTAATTAGTGTTAGTATTAGTGTTAGTGTTAGTGTTAGTGCTCAGCTCATTATCGATCTCAGAAAACATATTTTCTGCCTCCTGCAAGTACCAACGAGGGTCCCACATGTCGTACTCGTTCATCGCAAAAACCCCATTAACATAAGGGTTGTCATCAGACAAAGGGAACTCTACATTGTCGCCAAAAAAGGCGGATGCGGATGCGGATGCTAAGGCCATAAGCATTGCTACAGGTATTAATTTTTTCATAAATTATATCTCCTAAAAGTTTAAAGTTTAAAGTTTACTTTGATATACAGGCGGGTATATCAGCCGTGTAGAAACTGGCTCCCACTACTCGGTAGGGAAGGAAGACCTGAAAAATCGTTCCTGTAGGTCTTTCATTTATTCATATGAGTACTACTTTAAATACTCATATGAATAAATGATATAACAAAGTTTTTAAGGGGTAATAATCCCCATCTCTGGGGATTACGTAGTGCCTTAGAAGTCAACCTCGTTATAGTAAGAAAATGCGCCAAACAACACTATTCTTGCATTATTAAATAATATGGCTTCTCTGATTTTTAATATACCATATTATACCATAAATTAACCTAAGTGTCAAGTATTATTTTACAGGTCCTCCATAGTAAATTCTTCATCCTGTGAAGTATCTATAGCAGCGACATAGTTTACGGACTCAATCTCCTGTGGGGCAGACTTAATATGACTACTATCTAAGTAGTTGTCTACCCAAGGTAGTGGGTTTTTAACTAAAGTTAGTCCCAATCTTTTAGGGTCTAAACCTATATTAGTGAGTCTTACTGCAAAGATATAGTCCATGTACTCTTTAAGAATCGCTGCATTCATACCAATAAGGGGAGACCCTTTACTGAATAGAAACTCTATCCACTCCATCTCTTCATTATAGCCAGTCTGATACATATCGTATACTTCGTCTTCCAACTCGCTAGCAACTTCCACAAACCCTTCACTGTGGTCTGTTCTTAGCATTTTGATTACACGCTGGAACACATCCAAGTGAACCATCTCATCTCTAGCAATAAGTTTAAAGATGTTACTAGATCCTGCCATTAGCTTATCTGGTTGCTCACTAAAGCTCCAAGCTGTTACAAATGTTGCGAAGAACCGAATACCTTCAAACATATTTAAAACGATAGCTGCTTTGTATATTGCAGTCTTAACCATCTTCTCATCCACTTCTGGAAAGATCTTAGTCATATTGTTATCACTACCAGTTTTATTCGCGTCCATTCGGTCGAATACACTAGTAGCCCAATCAAACGCTCCTAGAATAGAAGTAGCTCTCTTTTGGATATGTTCATCATCTATGATTGAATCAATAAAAACATCCACATCATTATATATAGCGCGGACCATTTCAGTATAAGACTCAGAGTGTAAGAGCTCGTTGTTCTGATGGTTTGTGATATATAACTCCCACTCAGGATTATTACTAATACCCCCGTTATTAAATAGTTGTAGAGGAGCCCTCCCTGCACAACTGTCAAGAGTAATAGCAAACTTAAGACCAGATTCGTAAATATGTCTACCAGCTTCATCCAATCCATCGAAATGTACTTTCTCTTTAGATAAGTCAATTTCATTCTTACTCCAGTTTCCAATTGCTCTCATTTCTTCCGCAAACTCTAGTATCCAAGGGTACTTAGGGTCATGGTACGTTTGTATGTTTCTATTACAAGAGTCCTCCCCTAGGAATAGTCTAGTTCGCTTGCTGTTTACTGTTTCACCTAAATTAAATATTTTACAACTCATTACCAATGCCTCCAAGTGTTTAGTATAATTGCAGTTATAGCTATAAGATTAGCTATAACCCATAATGTTCTTATAAAGCAACAAGTATCCGATAGTTTCTTAGAGTCTAAAGAGCACTTAATACCTATTGCTTTACACCAAGTAGTTTTCACAGCTCTGACATAAGGGGAAATACTTTGATAATTTCTCTAGCACACCCCCTAGCAATTTCTATGTGCTCTAGTTGAGTACCATTAGCACTTCTTAATTCAATATAATGAACCCAGCTTCGAATAGTCCCGTTCATATACATACGACTCATCGTACACCCTTCAGGAAGTACAGCTCTAGCTTGTTCTTTAGCAATACCATTCTCAGTTGCCCAAGTATACGCATCTAAAGAACTCCTAATCACTTCCTCTTGTTTTCTTCGCCACATTGTAGACAACTCAGTATCGTCTACTTTTACAGAGTTTTGCCTATTCTCAAGGTCTTGCAATCGCGCCTCTCGTAACATAAACTGCATATCCTTAGTAGGGTCTGCATATCTTTGAGAGAACTCTTGGAAAGAAAACGACCTGTGTCTAAGGATTTGCCTTCCTATATCTCGAGTAGTTTCAATCTCTAGACAAGCAGATACAGTTTCTAAAGGAGACCAGTGTTTGTGTTTAATAAGATACTTGATTAGTTTTTCAGAAGTCTCTTTATTAAATTGGTTACTTGGGTTTGATACTCGGGCACAAAAGGCTACCAGATCTTGTACAGTTTCCAGCCCTTCCTTTAGAAACTCGGGAGAGGGGGTACTATAAGATACCATACGTACTTTTGATTTACTCATTTATACTCCTAATGCTAATTGTTCATTAATAATAAAATCTTTTACTAAACCAGACCTTACAATATCCTCAACTGTAAAGGTTATAATCTTAAAGCGGTCTGGCATCTTCTCTAGTATACTCAAAAAGTCTTTTAACCCTTTTTTATCCTTAGCCCTTAGGAAATCAGACTGATGAGGGTCCCCCGAAAAGATAATCTTACAGTCTTGCCCTACTCTAGTAATAACAGAAGATAACTCATGGTAGTTTAGGTTCTGGCTCTCGTCCACAATAATTACTGCGTTATTATAAGTCGTACCTCGTATAAAAGAGGTAGATTCAAAACTTAATAAATTAGATGCGATTAGGTTCTCCCAAGGAGCTACACACTTAAAAATTTCTTGGAATATAGCTTTGTAAGGGCCCGTGTATGCGTCCTTCTTCTCACTCTCATCCCCCGGCAGAAACCCTATATCTCTAGTAGGTACTATAGACCTGATAAGTATTAACTCGTGGTACGGAGTACCTTTTTCTAATACTTGTTGAATACCTAAAGATAATGCTAAATAGGTCTTTCCTGTACCAGCACACCCTGATAGTACCAGGTTCTTACTTTCAAAAGCTTTTATAGCTTGTTTCTGATTCTCATTCCTCGCGCCTAAGTGAGGTAGGTCGCTTTCTGTTACTTTTCTTTGTTTTTTCATTTATACGTTACAAGCCCCACTCTCACATCCAGATACGATCGTGTCACTAGTATTTTCCTTATCTTTAGTTCTAATATAATATAAACTCTTTAAACCATATTTCCAAGCGGTGAAAATATCTCGTTTTACTCTATTACTATCTAGTATCTTATTAGGTACTTTTGTTAGATCATACCATTGATTAGTACTCATGGCTTGGTCTATAAACTTCTGTAAAATAGACATTAGTTTGATATATTCTGCAGAGTTATTGTTAGGTAGTTCCCATGCTTTCATATAATAAGGCTCTTTATGGTAATCAGGTATCAAACTCTTTACAGTAAAGTTAGAAGCCTCGAAGGTGTCTGTAGTACTTTGGATGGGATCAATACCTTGAGTAGAGTTACTTACTAAGGAAGATGATGCAGTGGGTGGGATAGCACTTAAAGTAGTGTTTCTAACCCCGTACTTCTTCGCTTCCTTTCTCAAAGTATCCCAGTCACACTCTAACTCGTTAGGGTATAACTGATCTACGTTTTTATTGTAAGTGTCCACAGGCATAATTCCTTTAGAATATAAGGACTTATCCGAATAATAGCAAGCACCCTTCTCTTTTGCTAAGTCTATAGAAGCTTTAACTAACCCATATTGAAATCTCTCAGACCATTGATGTGTTAGTTTCGTAGCCTTATGCGTGCCAAGAGAAGCTTCATTCTTAGCTAAAAAGTGTGCAAAATCGCTAATACCTACTCCTAAGAACCTATATCCTTTTGTAGGATACTCAGTGGCATCCATAGGGTACTCCTGAATATCAATAAGGTTATCTAGGAACCGCACCATAATACGAGTTAGACCGTCTAGCTCTTCAATAGAGTCTAGTTTCCCAAGATTAATACACCCTAGTATACACAAGGAGACCATACCATTGTTTAAATCATAGTTGCCAATACTATCAAGTTTAGTACTTTTTAACCCTTCAAATTGCATAGGCTTAGTGGGTAGGAAGATTTCGCTACAGAGATTAGTCTGAGTAACTTGTTCAGCGAACAGCCCTTGTCTATTAACGTTGTCTATAAAATGGGTATAAATTCGCCCTGTGCCTACTCGTTCTTTAATAAGCTTATTAAAAACCTCAACAGCAGGCAAGGTTTTCTTACGTATGCTATCGTTCGCTTCGTAGTCTGAATATGCTTTGTCGAACAGAGCAGGGTTACCGTAAGTACTTAGTAGTAAAGGTACTTCCTCTGAGCTAAACAATGTCCAGTCTTCCTTAGCTAAAACACGCTTAATGAACAGGTCTGGTATCCCAATAGTATAATCGATAAAACGGGCTCGGTTAGTATTACTACCTTGATTATTTTTATACTCTAAAATATTCATTAGCTCCCAGTTAAAAATAGGGTAGTTAACTACAGTAGCTCCACTTCTTAAACTGTTTTGAGTGAATTGTTTGCTCGTAGACTCAATAGCTTTCAGTATAGGTAGAGCTCCCGTATGTTTTACAGTATTATTCTTCACAGGAGCCATAATACCTCGCATAGGAGCCATATCAACTCCAATACCTGCTCTATTAGCGGTCATAAGTGATAAGGCATATTCAGAGGCTAAAATAGACTTAGTAGTGTCCCCCATCTTTAATAAACAACAAGAACTAAACATCTTCAGTTGAGTACGTACTCCGCTAATAACGGGGGTGGGCAGGCTAATTTTATCTTCTTTTAACGCAGTATACATTTGGGAGGCTAGCTCTATTGAGTTTTCCTCTTCTGCGAATATAGTCATCGCAATAAGCATAAAGGTTTCTTGTATCATTTCAAGCCTTTTACCAGATACTGCATCCTTAATTAAGTACTTACTATCTAGCTGAACAATAGAAGAATACGAGCGTGCAAAATCATTATTATAATCAATTATAGACTCTAGAGTATCTATCTCATCTTCACTATACCAGTCAAAAATTAGAGGATCGTATAGTCCGTTATCTACATTTTTTTGAATATAATCCTTAAATCTAACAGGGTGGAATCTTCTATAGACTTCCTTCCTCATTTCGGTTACCAGCAGTCTACCTGCAAATATTGAGTAGTCAGGTGTTTCAATACTAATCTTCTCTGCAGCCGACTTGATTAAGGTTTGTTGAATATCTGAAGTATTCATACTCTCTGCCAGTTTGATATGTGCATTAATAGCCGTATCAGATACGCTCACGTCGAGTTCCCTACCTAAGTCCTCCTTTTTACAATTCTCTAACATTCTGTGAATATTGTCAATATTCAACTCTTCAGTTTCTCCACTTCGTTTAGTAACTAACATTTGACTCCTTTTTTCAATTTTCAATTTATATATATTATACAGTGTTTTTACCTATTTGTCAAGAATTAAATTCTTTAAAGCGTAAAAAAGCCCCTTATTTAGGGGCTTTATATTAAGACTCTCTCGCTAGAAACCCTCTGGTTAAATTGTAGATAAACCTTTGCCTACTCTCTTCGTGTAACAAAGGTACTATCAGTATAGGGATAAGTACCATTGCAGTACAGAGCCATATCAGAGTACTTACGTAAGTACTTTGGTACACTATATGATCTGGGTTGGCGGTGCCAAGCAAATTTATAGAAGGCCTAAATATCTGCCCCCACGTCAGAAGTGCTCCTGATAGAGCAAAAATAAAATAGTAAAACAACCAATCCATATAAGTCACCTCTCTTTTAGCTACTTATACTCCTTCAAGCTACAGAGGCATTTATCTCTTTTAGCTGATTTCATAAAATGTAACTCTGTAGCCGCTGCTAGGGGGTTTAAATTACCCTCAAACCAACGCTCTAGCAGTGAGTTATCTGAGGTGAAGCAAGACATACACTCATCATACGCTTCTAACTCTAGGTTCAGTAACTTAATCCATTGTATGTATAAGGACTCTTTTAAGGTAGGAGGCGCACTCATTGAGGTGTTATTTAATTTTTCGTTCATTAATTTTTCTTCTATTATATAATACTCTAGTTTACCAAAAATGTCAAGAGTTATTTTTCCCTAACATCTAGGGGTAAGTGTTCTTTTAGCTGTTTTATACCCCCAGGAAAGTGTGTGTAAAAGTCCTCGGTATCCATGCTAAAATCTTTTAGGGTGACATCACCTTTTTCAAAGATGAAGCGTTTGGCCTTATGTAATAAAGTCCTATGTACTTCTGTTAGTTCCATTTTGGTTCCTTACAAAAAAGCCCTTAAAATATAAGGGCTTCTCTTTTTTATTAAGGTTCTCTGATTTTTAAAACGCTTCTAGATCGAGTGCTAAAGAGTGGCTCAGAGAACAAATGCCAGTGGGGATTAACTACCTAACCTAAAGGTATAACTCTAGGCTTGGCCTGTTCAGGTATATTTAGTTTTAACTGGATTATTAAAATCCCGTCTACTAAGGTTGCTGCGTGTATATTCATATCACCAGCAAGCTTAAAAGCCTTTTTAAAAGCCCTATGCCCAACCCCCTTGTGAAAGTAGAAGGGGTCCTCCTTTCTACCTACCTTGTCTCCTTTAATGGTCAGTATATTATTATGTTCCGTTATTTCAAGGTTATCACGTGTCCAGCCAGCTAACGCCATTTCTACGGCATAATTACTGTCGTCATATTTCAATATGTTGTATGGCGGATAGTTGGATGCCCCATGATTTATAGTGTTTAAGTCTTCGAACATTGACTCAAAGCCAACCATTATGTCTTTAAAAGGTAAATTTCCCATTATTTCATTCCTCAATATATCCCTTTTTTAAGGGATCTATATATTAGAGCTTTATACAAGTCCCTAATATAACTTTTGCAAAATAGTAACTTTAGTTGCCCTAATAAGGTACATCATTACTAATAAAATTCTAGAACTTTATTCTAGAAACATATTATACCAAAAATAATCTAAAAAGTCAAGTCCTATTTTTTAATATGTAGAACTCCCATTTATTGCAACCTTTAGAAGGCTCAACTTTGTCTTTAACTAAAATGCAATAGGGAGTGCCCCAGTTACTAGTATCTTCGCAAGTGTAGTATTTACAAGTAATACACTTTCCTTTAGTCTTCTTCAAATTCCAAGTATCCCTCACCCTCTAGGTATTCAACTGTATTAGAGACTCCCGCAACGTGTCCTGCAAAATATGAGATACCTGAAGCCACCCCTACAAATATGAGTACTGCTATTTCTTCAGGACTCATATAGTACCCTGACATAGAGGGCTGTTAGGCTTACGTTTACACCTATAAGTCCCGTGAGACATCTTCTTGGCTCGATACATAGTTGCGTCTTTACCTTTTGGAACTATAAATTTTATTTTTTTACCCATTACTACTCTCCTTTATTAATTAGTCTTTTACAAAAATACCTTCGGGGGTTAAATACCCTGTTCTATCTTTAATCTCTTCGTAGGCACCTTCAATACACTCTTTAAGCTCAATACCTTGAACTAAACATACACCTCTTAAGGTCACATAAATATCTCCTACGGCATCTTTAATTTCCGCCTCATTATTAGCATTAATAGCTTCAATAAGTTCTGTTGTCTCTTCTAAAGTTTTAATGGCTTGCGACATTGTTTTTCCGTTTTCTACGATACCTCTGTCTTTAAACCATTGGTCAATGTTAGCTTCTACTTGCATATATATCCTTTGTTAAAAGCTTGCTTACTAGGTAAAGTTGGTTTAATAGACTTTTTCCAGAGCTTTTTAAAAGAAGTTCTGCGATAGAGTCTTACACCTTCGTCATCTTCCTCCAGAGCCCAAGTCATTAAACTATGGAACGCTTCTGCCCCAATTAGCTCAGATATTACCTGTTTCACCCAAAAATCAGACTGACGTGCATAATCAAAGTACCCTAATCCTTGCTCCTGAGAAATAGTGGAAATAGCTTCAATACCCCTCCATTCTGCGAGGTATGATTTAATCCAACCTTTTACTATTTTCTTTCTACGCATTTTTTATCCTTTTAAATTAAATTATATCTAAAGCGGGTACTTTAGTGACCCTGCTTAACTCTTTACAAATACCCCAAAACTGCCTACCGTGGGTCTCTTCTAAGTATAAAATAGGATCACGGTAAAAAGCAATTAAATGAGCTATCTCGTGAATAACCGTGCTTTCAAATATCTCTTTGCTTGTCGATACTCTAGGACGGCTAAGAGAAATAGTGTCTTCCCACGCATAACACAATCCGTACACTCGTGTATTACGAGTGACTCGGAACTTAATTGCAGGTAATGAGGGGAAAGCCTCTCTAACCTGTGATACGATTTCTTGTGCTTCTTTGACCAAACCCACATTAAATACCTCCACCCATATTATTGTCATCATTATCATTTAAGATATATATAAAAAATAGTACTAAAAATACTAAAGCCATAAAAAAGCTATGAGTATCCATTAGTCTAAAACCTCCAAAAAAGTGGGGTCAATACTTTATCCGTCTCAGGTATCCTACTCCAATCATTACTACTGTACATTTTAACTCCCCTTTTTTCCATTTTTAAAAACATATTATAACAAAGATTAAGCTAAAAGTCAAGAGTTATTTTTATACTAGACCCACAAGCCCTCTCGTACCTTAGCTAATCGAATAAACATTTCAGTATCTTCGGAAGTGTACTCCTCCTCTAATTTTGCGGCTCTCGCGTAAAGGTCTTTTTGCAATTCTGTCATCTCAGGAGTATCTAAATGGCTAGCCATTGAGTGCCCTGTACTATAGACCTCTTCACGCATGGCGTGCAACTTGTCCCAGTCCGCTCCTTCAAAAGGTTCTGCACGGTTAGGCCAACTATGAACCCACCAATTATACAACGCGTATATTTCTTTAGCTTTATGAGCTTGACTGTGGTCAGCGCACTCAGGACTATTTTGTACGTCAATATCTTTACACAAAGACATTTCCCACTTCAGGTACGCAATTCCAGCATCTGCACCAACTAATTCTCTTTCTTTAGACCCCTTAATATGACACCACTGCCACATATGAGCCTTTTCAACCTCTACGAAGTCTTTTAGTAAGTTAAAGGAGCTGTGGAACATACGAGTGCCTGTATCGCTATACCCTGGCTCCTCACCTGTTTTGACTATATGATGTCTATGTGTAGTTCTATAACGGATCCAATCCTTCATATATTCTAAAGGCATTGTGACTGGCCATATAAACATAGGGGCAAATTCTTCGTTAAGAAAGTACCTGATAGGGTACGCGTTGCGCATTTCTATGCGCCAGTTGTACCAGTCCTCTGCAGAACGAGCTTTGTCTGCCAACTCTCCTTTGCTATCCGCTGGAAGGTTTAAGCCCAACTTCCTTAAAAATGTTTTATCACTCATTTTATTCCCTCTCTCATTTCCAAAGCCTCTAAGGCTTCTTCCTTAGTATCAAATATTCTATTGTCTCTTTTTCTTTTATTATCAGTCAAATCTGCGTTATAGACTGAGTGCATAACTTGATGCCATCTATTCTCGTTAACAAAGTATGTCCAGTATTTATCACCTTTAGTCATTCTTTATCCTCCAATTATGTTTTTTGCAAGTATCTTTTAAGTAGTTCTCAATTTCCACCCAATTAGACCAATTTTTAGTATTAATATCTAATGAAGCTAGCCGATGCTTTCTATCTGATACCTCGAAAAACCACTCACCTTTTGGGTAGGTAACTACTAATAGTACTGCGGTATCTATGTAATTTGAGAGGTTATCTCCATCTGTAAAATGTAGATGATCAAAAATGCTTTCATTTCTAAATCCAAAGTATATCTCAAAGTGGTTCTCTGGTTTCATATATTGTACTCCTTATAAAATCTAACTCGTGCTTCCACGCTTTCTCTAGCAAATTTATCTAGGTCTAGAGGGTGTACATCTAATGAACCCAGTCTAACTACCCAATCCTTCTCGTGGACTAGAATGGTTACTGGTAGCTTGAAGTCTATTTCAGAATATAAAGGTTCTTTATTCATCTGAATCACTAGGTACTCTACTAATAAGTACTTTAGTCTCGCTATATAGTGTATACAGTGTATTTTCCATTACTGAGGTGAACGCTTTATTGATATCATCATCACCTTCAATTGTGTGTATTTGCATTATTTAATCCCTTTAGATTAGGTAATCTGCTTCGCCCATATCGAACTTAACTAAGAATACGTTAGCATACTCTTCTGCTTCTTCAAGCATCTCTGCCTCTATAAGACGAGCACGGGCATCCTTCTTCTTAGTATATACACCTAATACCTTTCTATCACTCATATCTTCTGCGAATACTATAAAAACCTTTTTCATTATACTTTCCTTTTCTTTATTTTAAAAACATATTATAAACGATTTTAGCCTAATTGTCAAGACATTTTAAACAAAAAAGCCTATTTAATGTGTATTTAAATAGGCTTTTTGTTTGTTACTTAGTTCCCTTCATCTGCCACATAATAGACTGTCCGTCCCCCATTACAGTAGTAGGCACATTACCCTGCCAACGTTTAACCTGTTCATACTCAATCACTTGTGGATTAGTAGCTAGTGCAGTTGCCATTGCTTGTATCTTCCCAGCATTTGCGATACCGATTAATCTGATTGCTTCAGCCTCAGCTTTAGCTTCAGTTTCCGTTTGATATGCAACACCATCAGCGGCTTTCATACGACTTTGTTTCTCAGCTTCCGCAGTGTTTACCTGACGCTGTGCTTCTAGTCTCTGTCGTTCTAGCTTATGCTCCTCTTTAACGGCTTCTTGTAAAGCTACTTGCTTTGCTTCGATAGCATTAGTATATGTCATAGGAAATGTAATATTCTCTAGCTGAACACTATTGATAACAATAGGATACGGTTCCATGGCTGTTATAATAGCATCTTGAATCTTTGTAATGACAACATTACGATTCC
>Ga0209041_1000176_pt1 | contig 53335 bp, 39 predicted proteins | sample SaaInlV_100m_DNA_4_FD_184647 | JGI IMG/M metagenome (GOLD analysis project Ga0209041, IMG submission 184647) | Marine microbial communities from expanding oxygen minimum zones in the Saanich Inlet - SI037_S2LV_100m_DNA (SPAdes) (version 2) | ecosystem: Environmental > Aquatic > Marine >... | reverse complement strand
ACATGCCACAATCTTCCATCAACGAGATGGTCTTGGGCATATTTCCCATCGTCGAATGGATGAAGATGATACGGCCGCCCGGTCGGACCAACTTGTGAGCCTCCAGGATGAGTGTATCGATGAAATATCGGCGGTATCGTTTGCCCGAAACACAATAGGGAGGATTGGCGACCAGGGTGTCATGGCCACTGACGTCGACCTGGATCCAGTCCGCCACAAGTAGGCGCGCCGGAATCTCGACCTGATGGGAATCTAGATTCTTGCGCGCGTGGATCAAGATCTGATCGTCAATCTCTGTGAGGAGCAACTCACGAGCTCCACGCTTTGCCAGGATGATTGCATGCAAGCCGCAGCCAGTTCCCAGTTCCAGCACACTCTCTCCGGAGAAGTTCAGCGCCCCGAGGGTTTCGGCGAGCAAGACTCCGTTGTGTGTCGGGTTCCAGACGCCTTTCGGTACCTCGAGGTTCAACTGGAGGTCTCCCACATTGAATGCCATCGAGTGGGCAGATAAGTTGTTGCCAGTCGGCTCTAAGGGGGTCATCGGGATGGGCTCTCTCTCATCGTCGGCATTAATTTTCCAGTTACCTGGTTTGGCGAGGCTCCGCCAAACTACCAGAGGGCGGGTGAAGCATCCACGAACTGGGTCGGGTATGTTGGCGGTGGTGAAGCCAACCCCGGTATCGTGCATCGGTCGGAAGGGGTACTGATCCAGAAGGGCAGAGATCGAGATGACGACTCATGAGGATCGTTGGAGCCGGCACCGAGAAATCTCGGGTGGGATTCTAGCTCTCGATGCGGAAGATCTGCTCCGCCTGCTACCGTTGTCGAAGAAGCGGATCCTGATCGACCGAGTGCTGTCGCTTCAACCGGGGAGCCATGCAGTGGCACAAAAGGCAGTCACCGCAGGCGATGTGGCGACTCCGGGTCGAAAATCTGGCTTTGTTTTTCCATCCACCAGTGCCCTCATCGCACTGGAGCAGGTCTCGATGGTGATCCTGCTCTCTGCAGCCGAACCGAAAAGTACTCTCGCATCGGCCTGGTGTCATCAGCCCACGTCGGTCTATCCTTCACTGGTGGAGGTGGAGACGCTGGATGTGGTGCAAGAGATGACGGTACCCGGTCTTCTGCATCTGCGTGCCAGCAAGGTCTCAGAATCGAGCGAAACAGTGAAATTTGAGGGTGGAGTGAGCGTTGGCGGCGAAGAGTTCATCACCGCTCACTGGTGGATGGGGATCATCGAAAGTTAACACGCTGCTCAATTGAAAAAAGAGGTGGAACCTGACTCCCGCCAGTCTGGCGGGGGGGCGCGCGTCAGGTTCCGGTCCTCTTCGTGGGAGTGTCTTGATTCAGATCTAGTCGTCGAGGAATCCCTCGAGGTTTCGCGAGCGCACCGGGTGGCGCAACTTTTTCAGTGCACGGATCTCGATCTGGCGAATCCGTTCTCGGGTTACCTTGAACTTCTTGCCCAGTTCTTCGAGGGTGAAGGTGCTATCGCGACCGATACCGAAGCGCATCTTGATCACCTCTCGCTCGCGCAGACTCAGGGTTTCGAGGATGTTACCCATCCGACCCTTGAGTGCTGAGATGGAGAGTGCCTCGGCGGGAGATTCAATTCGATGATCCTCGAGGAAGTCGCCGAAGGTGGAATCGTCCTCGGTTCCGATCGGTGTCGAGAGGGACACAGGAGAACGACTGAGTCTGAGCATCGCTTCCAGTTCTTCCGCGGGGATATCCAGTTCCTCTGCAATCTCGTGGATGTCGGGGCGACGTCCCTTCTTCTGCAGGTGCTCCCGGCTGACTCCACCCAACTTGCTCATCGTCTCTGACATGTAGACTGGCAGGCGGACCATGCGAGACTTCTCAGCGATGGCACGACTGATCGCTTGACGAATCCACCAGGTGGCGTAGGTCGAGAACTTGTAACCTTTGCGGTACTCGTACTTCTCACAGGCGCGCATCAGTCCGGTGTTCCCTTCCTGGATCAGGTCCAGGAATGAGAGACCGCGTCCTCGATACTTCTTGGCGACGCTGACCACCAACCGGAGATTTCCAGAGGATAATCCACCCTTGGCACTCTCGTAACGATTGAACTGAACGGTGATCTCGCGAGCGCGCTCGATGAAGGCCGGGTACGCCTCAAGGATCGCCTCGTTGATCTCGTCGAACTCGGGACTGATCGCACGCTTGTTACGAATTCTCAGTCCGACGATTTCTTTCTCCAGTCTCTTACCAATGGTCGAAACATCGGACTGCCAGCGGCTCATGTACTTCATCTTCACCTGGTACGATTCGAGCATCCGGGCCAGTCGCAGGATTCGACTGTGAAGTCTCTTTTCGAGGGCGGGTCGCACTTCGGTGTCTCCGAGGGGTACATCTTCCAGGTCATTGGATTCCGACACGTTGAGGGCAAAGAGCGAGCGCATTCGCGGCAGTTCCTTCTCCAGACGGTCGTAGAACGCCTGGCGGTCTCCTTTGCGAGACAGAGTCAGATCAAGGCTCTTTTCGACCAGGCGAGTCTGGTTCGAGATCTGCTCGAGCAACTGAAGAGATTCATCTTGGCCGATGGCGGTCTGGTAGACATGGCGAGACAATGTCGCCTGACTCTTCTCGATCTCCTTGGCGTAATGAATCTCTTCATCACGGGTCAGCAGTGGAATCGCAGCCATCTGTGAGAAGTACATGCGGATCGGATCGTCGAGAGCTTTGACCGCAGACTGCTCTGCCTCGGCGCTGGCCTTCAGTTCCTTCTCGATCTCCTTCTCGGCTTTTTTCGCCTCCTCGACATTGAATTCTGTCGAGTCCAGATCATCGCCATCCTTATTATCGGAGAGAAGGATCCGACAATCGATCTTGGTCAGCAGCGCATGTACTTTTTCCAGCTTCTTCTTGTTGTTCTTGACCTCAGGGAGGTGACTGATGATCTCGTCGATGCCGACTTCGTCTCGACCCGAGATCTTCTTGAGTAACAATTCCAAACGCTGCTGGAATGGTTTCATGGTGAGCCTCCTGATCCGCTGCTGTATTGAGTGGGGGGCCATCGCTCCCTCGACCCATGAACAATGGCAAGGATCGGGCCTGGATCAGCAGGTCGAGGAGTGGGCTTGAGGGCGGTGTATTAGAGGATTGAAGTGTTGAGAGGTACGACTTCGGGAGGAACTGTCCAGTAATGGAACGAATTCGAATGCGCTCGCCGGGAACCCTCGCGGATCACTCCTCGGTCAAGCCGTAGCGGCGCATCTTGGCGTAGAGGGTGGTCTTGGGGATTCCGAGCCATTCACACACCTGGCCTCGGCGACCATTGCAACGATCGAGAGCCTCCGAGATCCACTCCGCTTCAAGTTGTTCGATGGCGTCCTTGAGGGAGCCGCAACTGCGCACCCGATCGAGCCCGGCTCTGTTGGTGGAGTTCTGGTGGAGGGTGTGATCCTTCTCGATCACTCGAGGAGACAGGTCAGTGGATGAGAGTTGATCTTCTCCAAGGGCATGAACCCTTCGGATCTCGTTTTGTAACTCACGGATGTTCCCGGGCCAGTCATGCTGTAACAGCACTTCGGTGAGTTCGGCGCTCATCTGCTTGTCGGTGCCGGCTTCCTGATTGAGACCTGCGAGGAAGTGATTTGCGATGAGGGAAATATCCGTGCCGCGCTCCCGCAGTGGTGGCAGGTGAACATTGATCACATTGAGCCGGTAGTAGAGGTCCTCACGGAAGCGGCCACCCTTGACCTCTGCGGAGAGGTCTCGATTGGTCGCAGAAAGGACCCGAACATCGATCTGGATCGATTCCTGGCCACCCACACGGCGGATCACACCTTCCTGAATCACTCGCAGTAATTTCTTTTGCAAGCCAGCAGAGGTATCTCCGATCTCATCGAGGAAGATGGTGCCTCCATGAGCAAGTTCGAACAACCCAGGACGATCGGTCGTGGCCCCGGTGAAGGCACCTTTCATGCACCCGAACAATTCAGTCTCGAGCAAGTTTTCCGCAATGGCGCCGCAATTCTCGCTGATGAAGGGGCCATCGGGACGAAGGCTGTGTTGATGGATCGAACGAGCTGCGAGTTCTTTACCAGTGCCGCTTTCTCCGGTGACCAGGATCGGTGCTTGACTGGGAGCGACACGCTGGATCAGCTGATGCATCGCAAGGATGTCTGGATGCTCACCGATGATCGAGACTGGCTTGAAGGTTGCCGTTGAAGTTGCAGCGGGTCGGATCGGCGTCCGTCGAGGAGTCGTGTGATCGGTAGGGGCGGTGCTGCTGTCGGCGATCGCGGTTCGAAGCAAGGTCGATTGGATTCCTACCATCGCAAGTGCCAGCCACGCATCTTCATGGGTGGGATCATTCAGCGGTTGAAAACGGTGATCGAGGTAGAGCCAGTGCTCAGCATCGATGGGTAGGATGTGGACGGCTGTGGTTCGGGGAAGTCTTTCTCGATCCCAGCGGTCACGATCGGGTAGTGCGGGGACATCGTTGCAGGACCATGGGGACTTCTGTTCCATCGCACGGTGGATCAGCGGCTTGAGGATCTTGTCGAGCGGGTTTCGCAATTCTTCTCGATCGAGGTCCCGAGCCAGCAGGCATTGCCAGGGATGATCATGGGAGGGACGTAGCAGGAATCCTCGTTCGGCACCGACACTCTCGATGGCCAGATCGAGCAGGGCCCGCAGCGACTTCTGGGGATCCGATTGTGCCAGCATCGCAGCCAGAGCCGTGGCCGAACCGGTCCCATCCTGCGCGAGGATCTCGTGCAGGAGCACTGGATTCTGGGCTTCGCGAGCGGACTCCATCGCTGGACCTCCCTCTGCCCCCGCTCGATCTACTGGCAATCGAGCACTCAGGGGTGAGAATCACCATCCCCAGCACATGAGGAGCATCCTCGTGCCGGGGAGTCATTTCCGGGCAGTATTCCCGGAACCACCCCAGGTCCGTACATCGGGTACGATTCCTGCGGCGAAGAAGCATACCATCCGGGGTGAATTCACCCTGTGGAAGGATCAGATCGATGGAACGTACTCTCATCCTGCTGAAGCCAGATGCCGTTCAGAGGCGCCTGGTAGGCCCGATTGTCGAACGATTCGAGCGCAAGGGGCTCAAGGTGATCGGCATGAGACTGATGAAGATTAGTGACGAATTGGCCGCAACCCACTACGAGGCACACCAGGGAAAACCGTTCTACGCGGGGCTGGTCAAGTTCATGACGTCTGGACCGGTCGTGGCCCTCGCTCTCGAGGGGAATCAGGCGATCACGGTTTGTCGCAAGCTGATGGGGGAGACCTTTGGCTGCGACGCCACCGCCGGAACCATCCGCGGGGATTTTGGAATTTCAAACGGATTCAACCTGGTCCACGGATCGGATAGTCCCGAGGCGGCCCAACGTGAGCTGGAGCTGTTCTTCGAAGCGGACGATATTCACTCCTACCCGCTCGTCGACGACTGCTGGAACGCAGCAGAGTGATGGCGAGTCGACGCAGTGAGAGATCTCACTCACTGCGTCGGCAAGGAGTGGACCGGTGAATCAAGACGCCCCACGAGGATTGAGACGAGAAGAGGTGACGCGCCTCGTCGATGAGTTGTCTGATCTGGTGGTGGGACAGCACGTAGGCAAGGTGTTTGACGCTCCCGATGGAAATCTCAGGATCGTGATCGGATCGGGGTCCACCCGAAGGCACCTGTTGATCTCACTTCATCCAGGAACAGCGAGGATGATTCTCTGGAGCGATCCTCCGGCGGCCACACCATCGCCTGGTGAACTGGCCACGGCACTGCGGGAACTGCTGTCCGCTTCACGGGTAGAACGAGTTGACCAACCCGGGGAGGATCGGGTGATGCGACTGGTCCTTTCCCGAGGTGGGAAAGCGGGCCCCACGAGGGAACTGATTGTCGAACTGTTTGGCCGTATGGGGCGCCTGGTGGTGATCGAGGGCAGCTCACGTCGGGTGTTACTGGTCAGCGGTCGCACTGGTGTCGGCCGTGGAGATCCTTACGTTTTGCCCGATGGAGCGAGGGACCTGGATCCATCGGGACCCACTGCCACCATGCCTTTCGATCCGATCCAGGCGATTCCCAGCGATCAGCGAGGAGGCGAGGCCCCACTCCATCAGTGGCTTTTTCCACGACTGCAGCAGCAGGAACAGCAGAATCATCTGCGGACACTGCTGAGGGTTGAACAGCAGTCACTGAAACGGGCATTGAAACTTCTCCGGAGGAGAACTCGCAAGCTGGATCAGGATCTGGAAGCGGGTGCGTTGTGGCAGCAGTGGCAGAGATACGGTGAACTGTTGAAGGGGAACATCCCGCGCATTTCGAGGGGGATGAACTCGATCGAGGTTCAAGACTGGTATCAGGAGGGTGCGCCGCTGGTCGAGATCCCACTCGAGAAGGATCGAACTCCGATGCAGAACATCGAGCGATGTTTTCGGCGAGCGAGAAAAGGAAAACGATCGCTGGTGGTGCTCGGAGAGAGAAGGGACCAGGCGTTGGACGCCATCTCCCAGCTCGAGCAAGGGGTGGAATCGATCGAGCAGCAACAACAGTTGGAACTGTTGGACCACCAGTCGGTCGAGCAGTGTTGCTCCGAGGCGAGAAGCCTGGGAAGTCGATTTGGAAAGAAGAGGCAGCAACGGAGGGTTACCCCGCGAGGATCTTCACGAGTCGCCGTTGCGCCTCGATTTCGAAAGTATCGCAGTCGTGAAGGACTCGAGATCCTGGCCGGGCGCAGTGCTCGAGAAAATGACGAACTGAGTATTCGGACCGCTCGCGGCAATGACCTGTTCTTTCATGTTGCTCACCGGCCCGGAGCCCATGTGATCCTGCGGGTCGACCGCGGTCGGGTGGCGGCACCGGAGAGTATCGAGGATGCCGCTTACGTGGCGGCCTACCTCTCCGGGTGGAGGGGGCCAGGTACGGCGATCGTGCACTGGACCGAGGCCAAGAATGTCAGGAAACCGAAGGGGCTTCCACCGGGAAAGGTGCGAATCCACCGCGAGAGAGAATTCCTGGTTACCCCTCGTGAGGACGGTTTATCGTCGGTCAGCGTCCCCGACCTGGAGAGTTGATCCGCACTTTTTAAGGCTCGGATCGGATCAACAGACTTCCCATCCAGGACTCTGGCACTAGACTGGACGATCGATCTCAGAGACCCGTCTCGCTCTCATGCAGAGGACCGATTAGATGCTTGAATTTCAGATGTCCGATTCTCCACGCCTCTACCGGAGAAAGTCGATCTTTCCTCTCTTCACCCAGGTGATGGGGATGGCAGTGCTGGTCGCACTGGTCGGATGCAATCCGTCCACTGATGTTCGCGATGAAGATGATGCTGTCGAATCGGCGCAAACCATCACGAAGAACCGAGCCAAGGTCAACAAGATCGTTCTATCGGTGATGGAGGATGTCGATCTCGATGATGCCGACAGTATCCTGGTGGGTATCGGTCGTTATGAGAAGGCGATCGTACTCCTCGATGAAGCGGTCGAACTGGCGGGAGAGTCGATTCAGCCGCGGATGGAACGTTTCATCTTGAGACAGCGAATCGCAGCGGGATACCAGGCGCTGTATGCCAAGGCCGATGAACAATGCACACCCTATGAAAAGTCCGGTGCCACTCCTCCGCAAGACCAACTCCAGCGCCGCGCAGAAGCGGAAGTCGGGGCGAACAAGTGGCTCAAACTTGCCAGAAGGGACATGGATTTCCATCTCCGATCGACCACCCCCGCCTACCAGGATCCCAAGCAGTACTGGGATCTTCAGCAGATCGATGTCGCGTTGGGGGATTACTCCGGAGCGCGAACCACGCTGATCAATTTGCTCGAGGTGTTTGGTACCAAACTCTCCTCAGCAGATCGCAGAGAGATCCAGTCTCGAATCCGTCTATATGCTCAAAGGCTCAATGACGCAGAGATCTAAAAGAGCCTTCTGACGACCCTGACACGCCACTGGGGATATTCTCCCGATGCAGGCCGCGGCCCCCGGTTTGCCTGCTTTTGATACCCGATGTTAGTCTTCTTGGCCTCAAGTCAGGGGCCTTCGTGGTCGGGTTGATCTTGCGATCGACCCCAGCGCATTGCGGTGGAGATCTTCGGGATCTCCGCAGTTGCGCCCGAGCAGGACGGTTGACCGATGAGTCAGACCTTTGATGTACCAGACGCCCTCCAGAAGAGCGCCAACACCGTATCGGTCGAAGAGTTGGCCCGCCGTGGGCTGCGAACTGTCAAGGTTCTCGATCGATCTACGATTCTCCGGATGATCGATGAAGCGGTGGAAAAGGTCGTTGAAGAACGCCTCACCGAGATCAGCGATGTCGATCAACAGCAGATCCGCAGCGAGGCTCGAAGCGAATTCACTCGTCTGGTGAAGGAGCGTAAGTCCGAGCAACTGGAACAGCAGAAGAACTACGAGGAGCGGATCGAGTCCCTCAGGGAGCAGGCCGTGACGCTCGAAGGACAGCTACAAGATGCTCGTTCCTGCCCTGCTCCTGCGACTCCCGGTATCGATGCGGATCAACTTCGATCGGTGGTCAAGGCTGCGGTCGAAGATGCAGGTGTCGGTGCAAAGGAGAGCTCTGGCGATGAGATCGAAGGTATCCGCCAGAGTATCGATAACCTGGCCCAGCGCGTCGGAAATTCGCCGCAGGGTGGAGGATTCAAAAAGGTAAGTGAAGCCCCGTCGGAGGAAGCGCTTGTTGCTCTTTTCTCCAAGGAGACGGGGGAAAAACTGGAAAACAACCTCGATCAGGTCGAGGTCAAGAACGCGAAAGCGGGAGGTGTCGCGGCCAGTCTGGCCAAATTGCGAGGCCTCCAGAATGAAAGTGAGTGATGGGGAAATGGGTGATTACGAAGATTACGCCCGCAAGAACTTTGAGGATCACGGTCCCAAGGTGAATGCCGGCAAGAAAAAAGAAGTCGTGTTTGGTCTCGAAGAGGCTGATGCGCTCAACGCAGTGAACTATCCGGCCAAAGACACGACGCCCAAAGCAGCCGCGAAGGCCGCTCCAGTAGTTGCAGCACCTGCTGCTGCGACCAGCGAAAGTGCGTCGACTCCTGTTGCCGCAGGGGCCGGGGTCGCCCTCGGTCGTGGTCTGGATGTTGGAACTGCGAATCTGGTCTCGTCCTGTCAGGACAGCACCGGAAACGTCAACCTCAAGATCCAGCGCAATGCATTCATCGACATCGATTGCGATGATTACACTCGTAACATGCTGACTCGCCTTGGTGTTCAGTACGTCGTGGTCAACAACCGCATGGTTGTGGTCGGTGATCCGGCGTTTGAACTCGCCAACATCTTCAATCGCAACACACGTCGCCCGATGAAGGACGGCATGATCAGTCCTGACGAGTCGGACGCACTGCCGATCGAGAAGATGCTTCTCGAGACTCTTCTGGGACAGCCGCAGCAGCAGGGTGAAGTTTGTTACTACTCGGTTCCTGCCGATCCGATCGATGCCGACCTGAATGTGGTTTACCACCAGGGAGTCTTCGGTGGATTGCTCAAGGGCCTTGGATACGAGCCGAAGCCGCTGATCGAGGGACACGCTGTGGTCTTCTCGGAACTCGCCGAAGATGACTTCACCGGAATCGGAATCTCCTGCGGTGGCGGAATGTTCAATGTCTGCGTCGCCTACAAATCGATTCCCGCTCTTTCCTTCTCGACCACTCGTGGTGGTGATTGGATCGACCGGAACGTCGCCAGTGTCCTTGGAATCAGTTCCAGTCGCGCTTGTGGCATGAAGGAGAAGGGTATCGACCTCACCAATCCTCAGGGACGTGATGAAGAAGCGGTCGAGATCTACTACCGCAACCTGATCGCCTACACCCTCAAGAACATCAAGGAGCGTTTCGAGTCCTCCTCCTCGATGCCGAAGTTCCCCGATCCGGTGAGCATCGTTTGCGCGGGTGGAACCAGCATGGTGGGCGGCTTTGTCCAGGTCTTCCAGGAGGAGTTCGACAAGATCCAGTTCCCCCTCGAGGTGAAGGAGATCCGTCTCGCCGAGGATCCACTGTACAGCGTCTCGAAAGGCTGCCTGGTCGCTTCTCTCTCCGAGAGTGCCTAGCGTCGGTCACTGATTCTGACGATCATGAGGGGGTGCGAAGCGACAGGCTTCGCGCCCCCTCTTTTTCATCGAGGAGTCGCCTTGATCCGAGTCACCTGCCGAGCTCCTTGGCTGTTGTTGCTGCTGCTCTCGGTGAGTACTTGGGCCAGCGCCAGCGACACTCCTCGCCCCCCGGATCACTATCTGACCTTCGAGGGGATCGATGTCGACTGGGCCCATCCTCCCGACGTCGGCCCCCCGTCGGAGTCGCTCGCCTCGCTGGTGGAATCGACACTGCAGGAGTTGCGGCAGTGGCTCGGCTCTCACTCGACACGCAGACCACTGGTGCTGCTGGTGAGTACCTCCGCCGGGCTCAATCAGACGCTGGAGCACTATGGCGGAGAGCGAGTACCCGAGTGGGTGCCCGCCGTGGCGTTGACTCGCAAAGCCATCATCATCATCGACACTCATTACCTGGTGAGAAATCCGATCGGAGGGGGTGCCACCGTCACCCATGAACTGACTCATCTGGTGCTGGAGGAAGCGGGTGGGCAGCTACCGCGCTGGGTGCATGAGGGGCTCGCGCAATCGGCCGCGCATCAGCGCCCCGATCCATCGACCAGCAGGGCTCTGACGATGCTGGCGCGGGGAGGCTCCCTGGTTCCCATCACTGAGTTGGATCAGTATCTTCCGCGGACCCACGGCCGCGCATCGCTGCTCTATGCCGAAGCACTCTCCTTCATCGACTGGACCCGGCGAAATTTTGAACCCGGACTTCATGCGCGGATCCTGGCTCATTGCAAGGAGGGAAGCCACTGGCACCAAGGATTCGAACTGGAAACTGGGTTGACCATCGAGGAGGCGACCCGAGACTGGATCACGGAACTGGCGGATCGCGATGTGTTCCTGGGGCTGATCCTCGACCTGATTCTGTCCTGGAATGGTCTCGCACTACTGGTCATTATCGCCTTCGTGGTTCAAATCATGAGACGCAGATCCAGGTTGAGACAGATGGAGGAGGAAGAACGGTGGCACTCTCAGAGGTTCCCTACATCCGATGGGCAAAATCGGACGGACAGCGGGGAAGACATCGTCTGACGATGAGTGCGGTGCCGCCTGTCGGCTGGCATGAGATCGGATTCGATCCATCTTCCTTGCAACTGTTCGAGTTCACACCTTATGGTCCGACCGAGGTGATGGACGACATCTCCGATCTCTGGGGGGTCGATCCCGCCGGGGTCTTGCTCGCATCCAGTGCCTCCCATGCCCACTTCTGCTTCGCAGCGGCGTTGGCGGGTCCAGGAAAAACGGTGGTGCACGAGGTTCCTGGATATCTGCCGATCGTCGATGCCTTGTCGGTGGTGGGGGTGAAAACGGTTCCCTTCCCGCGGAGGTTTGATCAGCACTATCGAATCGATCTCGATCTGCTGGCCCGCACCGTAGCGGACAATTCCGCTGCGGTGGTACTCCTGACCAACTTGCACAATCCCAGTGGAGTTCGCCTGTCGGTCGAAGAGGAACAGGGGATTGCAGTCATCGCCGAGGAGCAGGGATGCCATGTCATCGTCGATGAGATGTATCGACCATTCCTCGATCCGGATCCCGGTCCCCTCTGTCGAAGGCATCCATCCATCATCAGCATCGGTGGGCTGAACAAGGTTCATGGAGTCTCACAGATTCGATTTGGCTGGGGAATGGCGACCGAGCCGCTGGTCGACCTGGCCCGCCGGGTCTTCGATTCCACGACACTGCACAACTCCTGTCTCACCGATCAGGTCGCTCGAGCGGCGATGAAGCGCTATCAGCCGTTGCGCCAGCGTGGGCTGACATTCGCCACCGAAGGGTGGAAGGTATTCTCTCGCTGGTTAGAGCAATACTCCATCGAACTGGTCGCACCAGCGGGGGGGCTGGTCTGCTTTCCCCGGGTTCCGATCGCAGGACTCGACGGCGATCAGTTCCAGCGGCGCTGTCTCGAGCATGGGGTCAACCTGACTCCGGGTCGTTTCTTCGGGGCCCCTGATCATGTGCGCATCGCTTTTGGTCTGGCGCAGGAGCCGTTACAGGAGGCACTCGAGGCACTCGGCGAGGTGATCGAGAAGTGTTGAAACTCTCCAGTGGAGAGGGAAAGCGGCCGCCTGTTCCACGATCCAGCGTGCTGTCGCTGGGCGGGTTGTCGCTGGGAGGGTTGTCAGCGACATCGGAAGTTGTGACATGGCAAATCTACCGACTCGGGTTCAATTGCCGCTCCATCGCTGACAAACGCGACAGGCGCGATGTACGTAACCTGTCTAACCCATGGTAGTTACGGAATGTGCTCCGGATCTCAGATGGTGGCACGGCGATTGCTTATGGTCAGGTGAGGATGAAACTCCTCGCAAACTTGCACTCCCCCCCTTTCCCGCGGAGTCCGTTGATTCTCAACGGGCTCCCTATTTTTTTGCCCATCGAGGAAGTGGTCGTCGGTCGCCGAAAGGTGCTCGATCCGCTAAGATATCCGACCCACCAGAGCGAGAAGAGGGTTGAATCTTGGATGCTGTACGCCAGTGGATACACGCCGGTCTCGACGTGATCGAACGGACCCGATCGGGTCTTCGACATGCCGTCGATGATCTGGTCGAGGAAGGCACCATCAATCGAGATCAGGCGGAGGCGGTGCTCGATGCCTGGCAACGAAAAGCCGACTCCTCACTCGAATCAGAGGAACCTGCACCCAACGCTTCTCCCACTTCCAGCACCACTCCCGAGGAGTGGGTCCGGGTAGTTCAAAGGATGGTACCGGTGAGTCAGGAAGAGCATCAAGCGTTGAAGGCTCGTGTCGAGGAGCTGGAAAAACAGCTCCGCTCTCGCTAGGAGATCATGGTGGCGACACCTCTGCGAACTCTCCGCAACATTCCACGACTCAAGGACATCACCCTGATCCTGGCACGCCATGGCCTGGTCGATCTGGCATCCCGATTGGGTGCGGGTCTACGGGTGAGGTTACTAGGTGGGGCCGCCCGCTCCGAGAACTCGTTCCCGCGCAGACTTCGGTCGGCGCTACAAGACCTTGGCCCTCTCTACATCAAACTGGGACAACTGATCGCCAGTCGCCCCGACATCTTTCCTGCCCCGCTGGTCTGCGAGATGGAGAGATTGCGTGATGATGTCGATCCCATTCCCTTCAGCGAGATGCGTCAGGTCATCGAGAGTTCTCTGGGCCGTGATCTGGCCGACTGCTTTCGTCAGATCGATGAACAACCAGTGGCCAGTGCATCCATAGCTCAGGTCTACAAGGGAATGACTCTCGACGGTCATCGGGTTGCCATCAAGGTCCGAAAGCCTGGTATCGAGAGGATGCTCGAGCAAGACATGGGTTTGCTGGACCTGTTTGCCGAGGCTCTGGCCAGGGAGCCAGAATCCGGTGGATTTGATCCTTCCGGGGTTGTTCATGAGTTGAAACAGGCTCTCGAAACCGAGGTCAATTTCAACTTCGAGAAGAACGCCATCGATCGAATCCGCACTTCATTTGAAGGCAATACCGATGTGCTGATCCCCGGCACTCATCCCGAAGTTTCCAGTCGAGAAGTACTGGTGATGGACTGGGTCGAAGGGATTTCCATCGGACGTGTCGAGGTCAGTGGAGAGGTGGGACATCGCATCGCACAGATCTGTGCGAAATCTCTGTTCACGATGATCTTCGTCCATGGCCAGTTTCATGGTGATCCTCATCCGTCCAATCTCATCTTGACCCCTGAGGGAAGAGTGGCCTGGATCGACTTCGGCCTGACCGGGATCCTCACAAAAGAACTGAGGATGCGTCTCTCCAGGATGCTGAAGGCTCTGGTCAGCAGGGATTACGAGGACCTCGCCCAGCAAGTTCTCCATGTGGGGTACTGTCACGGTGATGCGGACTCCTTTGCCCTGACCCAGTCGATCGCTAATCGACTCGATCCTTATGTAGGTTTGAAACTGTCAGAGGTGGATCTCCCGGCGCTACTTCGTTGCATCATCGAGATTGCCACCGAGCACCGGATCGAAATTGCTTCCGGTTTCGTGCGCATGACACGTTCGCTGGTACTGCTGGAGGGGTTGACCGAAATCCTCGATCCTGGTTTTGATACCGCCGGTGAACTGGAGCCACTGCTGGTCGATCTGATGCAGCAGAAGGCATCTCCGGACCAGCTGCTGAGGAGGACGGCGGACCAGGCTCTCGACAACATCGAGATGCTGACAGACTTACCCGAACTGGTTTCCGAGGCACTTCGAAAGGCGACCCGGGGACGACTGCGAGTGGAATCGGAGATCGTCGGAATGGATCGACTGGCACGCCGGATCGACGCAACAGGTCGACGGGTGGTGGATTCGGTGCTCGCTGCGGCCGGATTACTCTGTGCAACGACGCTTTTTACCAACGATCACCTGTGGATGGCGCTGATCGCCCTGGCGGTGGCCGGAGGGCTGATCGCCAGGATCCTGGTAGGGTTCTACTCTCCCTGGCAGGGGCGATAGGTTCGATTCAGGTCACCGGTTCGGGGCAGGTCCTGTTGACCCGTGCCAGCTCTGTTCCTACCATCCGGATGACCTTGCACGCCCTGCGCCTCGCACTGGAGCCATTGAAAACCTGTTCAGGAGAAGACCGTGAAACTGACCTACCCGATGAAGATCACACCGATCGCAGCGGATGTACCTCGATCTCATCGGGTCTACTTCGAGGTGTTCGGCTGCCAGATGAACAAACTCGATGCAGAACTGATGCTTGAGGGACTGACCAACCGTGGTTATCACCTGGTCCACGATCCAGAAGATGCCGGGGTCATCCTGTACAACACCTGTTCCGTGCGAGAGCACGCGGAGGAACGGGCGGTGATGCGGATGACCAGTTTCAAGCGCAGAAAGAAGCGCGAACCCGACTTGATTCTCGGCTTGACCGGATGTGTGGCACAGCACAAGCAAGACGAACTGACCGAAAGAGCCCCGTGGATCGACCTGATCATCGGCACTCGTGAATTCGATCGTCTACCAGAGTTGATCGAAGAGGCGAGAGGTCAGCGCAATACCGTGCTGGCGACTGAGATGGATTCACCGCTGGAGTTCGTGCGTCAACGCAACCTCGGACCCCAGCCGTGGCACGCTTTCGTGTCGGTGATGCGAGGGTGTGACATGGTGTGTACCTATTGCATCGTGCCGACCACCCGTGGGAAAGAAGTCTCCCGCCCACCCGAGATGATTCTCGACGAGGTCCGGCGTCTGGCAGACACAGGGGTCAAGGAGATCACCTTTCTGGGCCAGACGGTCAACTCCTACGGCAAGCGACTCGGCGCAGGGATAGGTCTCGATACGCTCTTGCGAGGTGTCGAGGAGATCGATGGCATCGAGCGCTGTCACTTCATCACCTCGCATCCTAGATTTCTCAGGCCGAAGTTGATCCAGGCGATGGCGGAGTGCACCAAGGTGATGGATTACCTGCACCTGCCGGTGCAGTCTGGAAGTGACTCGATGCTGGCTCGCATGAAGCGGACCTATGATCGATCCTTCTATCTCCATGTCATCGATCGATTGCGCGACCAGATCCCCGACATCACCCTGGCCACCGATTTCATCGTCGGTTTTCCCGGTGAGACGGAGGACGAGTTCGAAGAGAGCCTATCGCTGATCGATGAGGTTGGATTCGACCATGGGTACGTATTTCAGTACTCTCCGCGGCCCGGGACAGTCAGCGACCATCAGATGGATGACGACATTCCCCTCGAGGTCAAGAAGCAGCGTAATCATCGATTGCTCGAACGGATCTCCACATCGGGCGAGGGGCGCAATCAGCGATTCCTCGGTCGCCAGGTCGAGGTGATTGCCGAGGGGACATCGCGCTCCAATGACTCTCGCTGGGCGGGCAAGGCACGAGATCACCGCACCGTCATCTGGGATGCCCAGGATGATGAAGTTGCGGGTTCATTCGTCGTGGTCGAGGTGGACCGTGCATCTGCAGCGACCCTGTATGGCCAGAGGGTCGCAGGACCGTCGCCACGACCGATCCTTCCGAATTCGTCAGCTTTGTGAGAGGGCGCCCCGATCCACTGCGAATGGAGCGTGCCATCGAACTGGCGCGGAACGGACTGGGACGGGTGGCTCCCAATCCTCCCGTCGGTGCGTTGCTGGTCGCTGGAACCGATGTTGCCGAGGGATGGCATACGCACCACGGAGGGCATCATGCCGAGATCAACTGTCTCGCAGCCGCCCGGTCCGCTGGAATCGACGTCACCGGTGCAGATCTGTACATCTCCCTCGAACCGTGCGGCCACCACGGCAAGACCCCTCCCTGCGTCGAGGCGATCATCGAGGCTCGGATCGGGCGAGTGATCGTTTCCGTAGATGACCCCAACCCGGTGACCGCTGGGGTCAGCTATCGGTTACTGGAGGATGCGGGAATCGAGGTGGTGCGAGACTTGCTCGCCGAGCAGGGACGCTGGCTGGCGGCGCCGTACCTCTGTCGAACTCGATACGGTCGACCTCTGGTGACCGCCAAGTGGGCGATGACCGCCGATGGCAAGATCGCCTGTGAGAGCGGCGATTCACGCTGGATCACCTCGGAGTTGACCCGGGCCAGAACTCGTCAAGCCAGGAGTGAGATCGATGCCATCCTGGTCGGGGTTCAGACGGTGATCTCGGATGATCCTCGCCTGACCAGCGACCCGCCAGATGCGGCGGACCCCCTGCGGGTGGTGATCGATCCCAACTGTCGAACTCCGGTCGAGGCGGAAATTCTCAAGACCCCTGCAGCCACTCTCATCTTCTGTCACGCTCAGCAACTCGACAGCGACGCTGCGCATCGGTTGCAGGATGCGGGCGCGCAACTGATCGGTCTCGACTCGTCCGGGGATCGGATCGCGCTGGAACCGCTGCTGGCGCAACTGTCGCAGCGGGGAGTGCAAGATCTGCTGGTCGAAGGCGGAGCGGAAACTCATGGAGGCTTTCTCACTGCAGGCTTGATCGATCGGGTACAGATCCTGATCGCGCCGAAACTGGTCGGAGGAGCGGCGGCACCGGGGCCGATCGGGGGCACCGGGATCGAGCCGATGAACCGTGCGGTGCCGCTGATTCACCACCGCTGGAGCCAGATCGACGAGGATCTGCTGCTGGAGGGGGCCGTGACTCCCGAGGGTCTCGGCGAAGAGGCGCGATAGAGGCGTTCCTTCGCCTCTCATGAGCCCCATCGACCTTCTGGATGGTACTCTTCTGGGGTCCGGTATCGCCGGATCCTGTAGGTCACCGAAGCCTCGGAGTCGTTCCGGGGCGACCAGATGGGGTTCCGACTTGCGATTCCAGATAGCCATCCTGATCACCGCAGGTCTCACCGTCGTCACCGGTCTGAGGCCCTCGTTCAGCCAACCCCTCTCCGCCGATGCCGATCTTCCTGCAGTGCGAGGGTCCGATCTCAAACGAGTCGATGAGATCAGCAAGGCCGTGGAAGAGGCTCAGTGGGAAGAAGCCTTGCTCGGAATACTGGAGATCCCCGCATCGCTGCGAAGATTTGTCTCTCCCGTCGACCCTACTCGGCCCGAAATGTCCGTGATCGATCAGGTGCGCGATCGCGCCTGGCGACACCTGCGGGATCGCTTGGCGTGTGCCGATCGGCCTCTAGGGGCGGTCAAGATGAGAGGGCTCTTTCCACGCTTACAGAGGATTCCCATCGTTTGCATCGCTTCCGGGATAGCCACTCCTGTGCGCCACGATTTGGTGATGAAGCACTGGGCTCGTCGAATCGAACTGCGTGTAGAGTCGGATGAAGTCATCCAACTGGCCGAACAGAAACTGGATCAGGGAGAGCGGGTCGAGGCGGTCACTCTGCTGGAGCCGTTCCTGCATCGGGCACCGGGGGATCCACTGCTCGAGGATTACATCCAACGGTTGCACGACCAGGTGGTCGACAACATCCGGACACAGTTGCAGCAGGGCCGTCAGGTGGGGGATCCCGTGACCGTGCTCGCCGCAGAGAATCAATTGCTTCAACTCGTGTCCAATGACCGGGACGGAATCCTCCAGGGAAACTGGGCTCGTCAGCAGTTGCTCGATGGTGCCGAGGAATTGCTTCAATCGCAGCAGCCTTGTGGCGCTCTGTTGATGGTTGCAACGTTGCTCGAATCGGGAGTCGAGGTCGGGGAACGTCTCGACCGATTGAGATCCCGCATCGAATTGCCGCTGCGACCGATCATCTGCCGCGGTTGGGTTCCAGCCGCAGCGGAGCAAGGGTCCACTTATCTGATCCGATCAGGAGTGGCTACCATCCGTAGGCAAAGGGCATCCAGCACTGGCGATTCGGGCGGTCGCTGGGGTGAGAGTGGTCGACGCTGGAGTCGCTCTCCAGCTCATTCTGCGGATGTGCGACGATGGATTCAGCTGATTGACCAGGTCCTACAGTTGACCCAGCGCTGGATCGAGGCGACGCCGGTGGATGCAGCACTGCTCAGTTCACGGCGTTCTTTTTGTCTCGAAGAAGCGTGGCGACTCGCCCGACGTATCGCCGAGAGTCCTGCCAGGCGCTGGCGCACCACCTGGGATCAGCGGGGCTCGGTTCCGGTCGGGGAAGAGTGGCGATTGATCGGCAGACTGCCGTTCCAGGTGATCGATCTCAGCGGGCAGCAGACTGTTGAGGTGATCGAGGTGGAAGTGGTTCTGAGCCCTGAGGATCTCCAGAGAAAAGGATTGCCGGTAATCGGCACGGATCTCGACCGGGCCAGCCTCCAGCTACGAGCGACCCTCGACCACCAGCTGGAAATCCGGGCCGATGAGATTGCCCGGCAGCGCCTGAGGGCCCGGCTGCAAGAGGCTCGATTGCTGGCTGCCAGGGGAGATCTGGCTGCAGCGCGGGAATTATTGCTCCCAGCACTGATTGGGGCAGATCCTCAGGACCTGGACCTGTTGGAGCAAGGGGCGGCGGAAATCGCCCGGTGGTGCCAGATCGGGGTCGATACGGTGCGGGCCGCCGCTGGAAGATCTTCGACTCCCTGACCTGCCTCGATTGAAGCGAGGCGGATCGCGGTCTATCCTCGCCCGGCGGGAGTCTCGAATCCGGGGTCGGGTATCGAGCACATCCTCCGGAGGCACTTCGATGCTCGACATCAAATTCATCCGTTCTGACCTGGAGCGAATTCGCCAGGGTGCTCTTGATAAGGGCTTCGAGGTGGATCTCGACCGACTGGTCCAACTCGATGACGAGCGCAAGCAACTGCTCACCGAGCAGGAGCAAATGCGACATGAACAGAAAAATGCGGGCAAGGAGATCGCCACTCTCGATGGAACTGCCAAGCAGGAGGCCATCGGGCGGATGGGTGAAGTCTCCGATCGGATCAAAACTCTCGGTGAACAACTCCGATCGGTGGTCGACAAACTCCATGACATCCAATCGAGAGTTCCGATGCCCGCCGACCCCAAGGTTCCTGTCGGAAAAGATGATGGCGAAAATGTCGAACTGAAAGTGGTGGGTACTCCCACTGAATTTGATTTCGAACCGAAGGATCATGTCGAGTTGGGACTAGCCCTGGGAATCGTCGACTTCGCTCGCGCTTCCAAACTGGCAGGTTCTCAGACTTACATCCTCAAAGGCGCCGGAGCATTACTCGAACTGGCAGTGCTCCGATTTGCTCTCGACCTGGTGGTCGGACGTGGCTTCACGCCGATGATCGTTCCAACGATGGTCAAGTATGAGCCTCTCTTCGGAACCGCCTACTTTCCCGGCGGTGAGGATCAGACCTATGAGATCCCGCAAGATAACTTGTACCTGACCGGTACCAGCGAGGTCCCGGTCACTGCATTCCACTCCGGTGAATTGCTGGAGGAATCGCAGTTGCCGATCCGCTATGCCGGCTGGTCGACCTGCTACCGCCGTGAAGCGGGAGCGGCAGGGAGAGATACCAAGGGGCTCTACCGGATTCACCAGTTCAACAAGGTGGAGCAGGTGATCATCTGTAAGAACGATGTCGAGGAATCGCTCGAGCACCACGAGTTCATCCGGAACAACGCAGAGGATATTCTGCAGGCGATGGAGATCCCATATCGAGTCGTCGATGTCTGTACCGGAGATCTCGGGGTGGGTCAGGTGCGAAAGTTCGACATCGAGGCATGGATGCCCTCCAGAGGGTGGGGAGAGACTCACTCGGCCTCTCGTTTCCATGATTATCAGTCGCGACGGATGGACCTGCGGTACCGGGGAGAAGATGGCAAGGTTCACTTCTGCCACACCCTCAACAACACGGCGATTGCGACTCCGAGGGTACTGATTGCGATTCTAGAAAATAACCAGCGTGCCGATGGATCGGTAAAGATCCCCGAGGTGCTGGTACCGTACATGGGTGGACTCACTGAAATTACTCCGACCGACAATGATGGCGGTTCATGATGGAACTGGAGAAGTCGATGCAGCATGTCTGCGTTGTGGGATTGAACTGGGGAGATGAAGGTAAGGGCAAGATCGTCGATGTTCTGGCGACAGATGTCGATGCGGTGGTCCGGTACCAGGGTGGAGCGAATGCCGGGCACACCGTCTACATCGGGGATGTCCGTCATGTACTGCATCACCTGCCGATGGGCGTGCTACACGAGGGGATCCTGGCAGTCCTCGGCAATGGAATGGTCCTCGAGCCGCTCAAGTTACTGGAAGAAGTCAATTCGCTCCCCGAGGAAGCGGTGCAGCGGATCCGCATCTCTGACCGTGCCCATGTGGTGCTTCCCTACCATTGTGCAGTGGAGAAGTTGCACGAGGAGCGAGCGGAACGTCCCATCGGGACCACGCTGCGCGGAATCGGACCGGCGTACCAGGCCAAGTACGGTCGAATCGGTATCCGTATGGGGGACATCATGGAACCCGGTTTCATCGAAGATGTGCTCCCGAAACGGCTGGCCGAGCATTCCGAGGTGCTGGGAGTCGCTGGAGAAGGAATCGATGAAGCGGTTAGAATTTGCACTCAACTGAGGGATCGATTGTCCCAGCAGGTGACCGACACCCGTCGACTGCTGCAACGGCTCGACTCGGAGGGTAAGAAACTGCTCTTCGAGGGTGCCCAGGGCTGCATGCTCGATATCGATTTTGGCACCTACCCCTTCGTCACCTCTTCCAGCCCATCGTTTCTGGGAGTCGGCCCGGGCACCGGCTTTTCTCCGAGAAAGATCGAACACGTGGTCGGAGTGACCAAGGCCTACTGTACGCGGGTCGGAGAAGGGCCATTTCCTTCGGAGATCCACGGCGAAGAGGCGGATGCTTTGCGCAAGGCGGGTGGCGAATTCGGAACCACCACCGGGCGTCCTCGAAGAGTCGGCTGGCTCGATATTCCGGCACTATGTTTCGCTGCAGAACTCAATGACCTCGACTCCTTTGCACTGACCAAGGCGGACGTCCTCGATGGATGGGAAACGATTCCGGTCGTGACCGGATATCGTCTCGATGGCGAACTGCTCGACAAGTTCCCCGATTCCTTGACCGATTTGCAAGGTCTGGAACCGGTGATCGAGCAGTGGCCCGGTTGGGAAAAGGTCGACGCACAGTCGATGCAACCATTCATCGAACGCTTACATCAGGCGACCGGGATCCCCGTCTCGATCCTCTCGACCGGCAAGCGGCGCGATGAAGTCTGTATCTTCGAACCCTTCAAGTCCGAGGGGGAACTGGCTTGAGTCGAGCGGGAGACTCGCAGCGATCGGTGGAAGCGCGGCAGCCCGCGGGAGATCGACCCGGTCATCTGGGTTTCATCATGGATGGCAATGGCCGCTGGGCTCAACAGCGTCAGTTGCCGAGAACCGAGGGCCACGCCGAGGGGGCCGAGGCGTTGCGTCGAGTTCTTCGTCTTGCGAGAGAACAAGAGATCGCAGAGGTGACCTGCTTCGCCCTTTCGACCGAGAACTCCGAGCAACGCCCCGCGGAAGAACTCGAGTTCCTGTATGAATTACTGGCCGACCACCTGGAGCAGGAACGCGAGGAGATGGAACGGCTTCAGATCTGTTTCAGAGCCATCGGCCGCCTGCAGGAATTACCCCGGAGACTGATCGACGCCATCGAGAAAGCTCAGAGCGAAACCAGCGAGCAGCAGGGATTGGTGTTTCGACTGGCGGTCAATTATGGTGGTCGGGCCGAGATGGCCGATGCCTTTTGCTCTGCTGGAGCGGGTGATCGGTCGCTGATCGGTGCTCAGAAGGAATCTGCACTGGCTGCTCAGTTGTACGACCCCCTAATGCCCGATCTCGATCTGCTGGTTCGCACCGGTGGCGAGATGCGTCTGTCAAATTTCCTGCTGTGGCACTCCTCTTATGCAGAATTGTACTTCACCCCGGTGTTGTGGCCAGACTTCGCGTCCGCTGACTTCACCGCCGCACTCGAGGAGTACTCTCGCAGGTCTCGTCGATTTGGCTCGGTCTCATCGACCAGCTCAGGAGGGGATGCATGAAGACATATATCATTTATTTCTTTGGAATATTCCTTTTTATGCGTCTCATCGACCAGCTCAGGAGGGGATGCATGAAGGGACTGGCCAATCGGATGAAGTGGGGAGTTCCCATTCTGATCATCTCGGTCGGGTTGCTCTCTGCAGACTTGTACGGCTGGCTCGATGGGTATGGGCTGTGGATCCTCTCCCTGACCTTTGGTGCCGGGGCGATTTTCGAGGCGATTTCATTTCCTCCCTTGCCGGGAGGATCCCTCCGAGCCCGCCAGCTGAGTTGGATTCTGGTCTACGCCATGGTGGTCACTTACCTGGTGCAGAGGTGTACATCATTCTTTGGTGATGCGGTCACTTCAGTCGAAGTTTCCTCCTCGCTGCTCGGGGCTGTGCTGCTGTTGAGCACGCTGGTATCGACTACGTTGGGTTTCGCATCGAACCGCTCGAAGGGGAAACTCTGGACTCGCGTCTATTCGCTGCTCACTGTGCTGTGGTTGTCGATCCCCATCAGTTGCACACTACTGCTGGCCTCCCTCGAGGGAATGGAGACGAGCGGGATCCATCTGGTGCTGTGCACCGTTCTGATGGTCAAGGGCAGTGATACCGGGGCCTACTTTGTCGGCCGTAACTTTGGCCGGCGCCCGCTCCATCCGATCAGTCCGAAGAAGACGATCGAGGGGCTGCTGGCAGGCATCGCCAGCGCGGCGGCGATCGGCTACCTTTACGCCGAACAACTGGCCGATCCGGGTTTCACACCGGGGATGGCACTGTTCATCGGTGTTCTGGTTGCAGTGGTGGGGCAGATCTCCGACCTGCAGGAATCGGCATTGAAAAGAAGAGTCGGCAGGAAGGACTCCGGAGAGACGATTCCGGGGCTCGGAGGTGCCCTCGACATGATCGATAGTTTGATCCTGGTGATGCCGATGGTGCTCTGGTTGAGGATCGTGCTGGACCAGTGATCGAGAGAGGAAGTCACATGGAAATCACCATCGAGTTTGTCGATTACGATGAGGCACAGGCGATCCTTGGAGTTCGCGATCTGAATCTTCGGATGATCCGGGACGAATTCGATATCGAGGCCTCTTCCCGCGGACTGGCTCTCGATTTCCAGGGAATGGAAGCTGGGGTCTCCGCCGCCCGCGACGCCGTCGAGCGGATGCGGGCAGCGCATCAAAATCCCGGCGCTTCTTCGCCAGAAGATGAACTGGAAGGAGCCATCCGCACCTTTCGCGAGGGCTCCAGCGGTGGCGGTTCCACCGCAGCCAAAGATGCCACCAAGGACCTGTTTGGTGAGGAAGATGGTGAGGGCTGGAGAGATCTGGCCAAGATTGCCCGAACCGAGGGGCAGGCTCGCTACCTCCAGGCGATGGCGGAGCACGAGATCGTGCTCGCGCTGGGACCTGCAGGAACTGGCAAGACCTACCTGGCGGTTCGCGCAGCGGTCGAGGCGCTGAAGGCGGGAGAGGTGCGCAAGTTGATCCTGTGCCGGCCGGCGGTCGAAGCGGGGGAGAAACTGGGTTTTCTTCCCGGAGATTTCCAGCAGAAGGTCAATCCCTACCTGCGGCCGCTCTACGATGCCTTGCACGAGATGCTCGACTATGACCAGGTGCGCAGGTACAGCGATCGAGAGATCATCGAGATCGTGCCGCTGGCCTACATGCGGGGCCGTACCCTCAATCACGCTTTCATCATCCTCGACGAGGCACAGAACACTACTCCGGCGCAGATGAAGATGTTCCTGACCCGGATGGGGGCGAGATCTCGCATCGTGGTGACCGGGGATCCGACCCAACTGGACCTGCCGAAGGGGCAACCGTCGGGGCTGCTCCATGCACGACGGGTGCTCGGCTCGGTGAAGGGCATCGGTTGGATCGAGTTGAACTCGGCCGATATTGTCAGGCATCATCTCGTGTCGAAGATCGTCAACGCCTACGAACGCCATGAAGGCAGTTCGAAAAGCACTTCTTAAGTCATTACTTTCAAATAGTTTACGATTTATTTGCCGAGCACCCCTGGCATCCCTTGGACAGAATGGTGGTTTGATCGGACAATGGTTCACTGGCTGGATCCATCGACTTTCCAAGTGGGGATCCACCAGTAGCCCAGGCGCTGCCCGGGCGAAAGGAATGCCATGGCGACCGTACGCGGTCGAGCCGGTCGCAAGACCTGGCAAAGACTCTCATTTGGCCGCAGGACCACGCGATCGGGACAGATCGCGGCGGATCAGTTGTCGGCCAGGAGACTGCGAGTATTTCTGGTGCTGGCGCTCCAGGTGGTCGCGGCGACCTTTCTAGTCGGTTGGGTTCGGTTTGATACCGAACTCTCCGCCGTGAGCAATCTGTGGCACTGGGGAGAATTGTTCGCCGCAGTATTGCTGATTCACGCCGGCGCTCTGCTGATGTCCCGCGCCCAGCGGGTGCAACGCCACAAGACGCCTCTTCAGATCGGTCGCTGCTTCCTGCTGATCCACGGCTTCCTGCTGGCGAACTGGGTCATCCTGCAGCAGCCTGAAGTTTCGGTGATGCTGTTACCGGTCCCTCTGCTGGGAATGGTTCTGGGATTCCTGCTGCCCATCCACCGGGCGGTACTGGTCTCGATGGTGGCGATCTCCCTGACTGCGCTGATGGTCTCGGAGCGGCTCGAACTCAATCTCGCGGCTCATCCGGTGGCGATGTCGGTGGCGATGTTCCTCGGCAGTCTGGTGGCGATACAAGGAGTCCAGCGGGTCAGATCTCGGACTCGAATTCTCACTGTCGGCTTCCTGTCAGGGTTGGCGATGGCGGTGGCGACGCTGTTGCTACATACGGCGGAATTTCAACAACTGACCCTGGCTAATTTCTCATCGAACATCTGGCTGCAAGATGCGATGTGGGGGCTGATCAACGGAATCGCCGCCGGAGTACTCATCACCAGCGCTCTCCCGTTCCTCGAGAAGTGGTTCGATGTGCTGACCGAGATCCGTCTGATGGAACTCTCCGACACTCACCGACCGCTGCTCAACGAATTCTCGCTGCTGGCTCCAGGTTCCTTTCAACACTCATTGATGGTGGGGCAGTTGGCGGAAGAGGCCGCTTCCTCGATCGGAGCCAATGGCTTGCTCTGTCGAGTAGGCGCCCTGTATCACGATATCGGCAAGATGATGAAACCGGGCTATTTCGTCGAGAACATGCAAGGTGGTGAAAACATTCACGACCGGCTGTCTCCCGAGATGTCGAGGCTGATCATCATCGCTCACGTCAAGGACGGCATGAGGATCGCCGAAGAGGAACACCTTCCGATGCCGATCGTCGACATGATTCCAATGCATCATGGGACATCGGTGGTGGAGTTTTTCTTCCAGAAGAGGGCACAGCAGGTCGACGAGCAGGAAGCGGACCGAACCCGCGAGGCGTTCCGCTATCCAGGACCCAAGCCGACCTTCCGTGAGGCGGGAATCCTGATGCTGGCCGATGGTGTCGAGGCCTCCTCGAGGACCCTCTCCGATCCGACTCCGACGCGGGTGCGTCAGCACGTAAAAAACATCATCCAGGCCCGATCCCTCGAGGAGCAGCTGGATGAATGCGAACTGACGATGAGCGATTTGCACCGCATCGAGGATGCCTTCGTGCGAGTGCTGTCGGCGATTCACCATGGTCGAGTCAAGTACCCGGGAGAAGAGGAATCGATCAGCACTCCAGCAGTGGAGTCCAACGATTCGAACTCTCCGGATTCGCCGGTCGCGACTCGGCGTTCATGACCCCTGCAGAGCCATCCGGGATTGAAGTGGAGATCGAAGATCTCCAGCGATCGGTCGACCTGAATCATGATCGGATCATCGAACTGGTTCATTTTGTTCTCGAGGACCAGAATCATCGGGGACGAGTGGGACTCTGCTTCGTTGAAGATGAACAGATCGCCAGCCTTCATCAGCAGTTCATGAACGATCCCAGCGTCACCGATGTCATCACTTTTCCTCTCGAAGAGCGCCATTCGGGCCAACTCGATGGGGAGATCGTGATTTCGACCGAAACTGCCGTCCGTCAGGCCCCAGAGCATCATCTCGGCCCTCTGGAGGAGACCCACCTCTACGTTATCCACGGATTGCTTCACCTGCTGGGGCATGACGATCTGCAACCAGCACAAGCGGAGGCGATGGGAAGGCTCCAGGAGGACCTTCTGGAGCGCTGGAATCGAGCCAATCAGGGGTTCCACGATTGACATCTTGCCGGGGGTCTCGTAGACCATGAAGAGAGTTTCCGGCTGCAAATGATCTGTAAGCCGATGACCAGAGGAGATACGACGATTCGACAGCGGATCCGCAACCGCAGGAGCAACAGTTCGGGGAATCCACCGGCCACCCGGGCCGTCCTTTGGAAGTTCCATCCGGTTGCAGATCTGGGCCGATTCGAATCATCCGAAAGAATGCTAATCAAATCAGGAGGATCTTCATGAGCCGTATTGCGATGGTTACCTTTGCTCTGATGCTGGTCGTCAGTGCTGCAGGTTGTAACAACAGCCAATTCACGCCGCCCCCGACCGAGGCGGAGTTCTCGACCGGTGCCTTCTCGGTACCGTTTCCCTCTGACCTGTTCATCACCTATGCAGGGCTCAACGAGGGCGCATTGATGGCCGGTGGAGCTCCGGGTGCCATGATCACCAATACACCCATCATTCCCAGCGCCACCGATCCCGCCGATACCGGAGATGTACTGGTGGCTCAGGGATTCCTCGATGGATTCTCCAACACGATGCCGATGCAGGTCGATTTCACTCACAACATCGATCCCACCAGTGTTGTGGCAGGGGAGACGGTGCGGGTGTTCGAGATCTCGATCTTGCCGCCGACCGGCGCAGTGGCTGCCATCGGTCTGCCGATTTCGCTTCCGGTCGGTCCCACCTCCGGGGCTCCAGGAATCATCCGGGAGTTACAGGCGGATGTAGATTACTCAGCAACGCTGACCAGGAGCGTCCAGTACCAGATCATGGTCAAACCAAAGGTGCCGTGGCCCGCTTCAGACAATGTCACTCTCGGCGGGCTTTCGCGGGGAATCCTCGTGATGGTGACCAACGGCGTCAGAGATTTTCGCGGCAATGCGGTGATTCGATCGGATCAGTATGCGCGGATGGCGGCAGGAATTCCTGACAACACCGGGAACCCCGCGACCGATGGTTTTGCCAATGCGATCGGAGCTGCGGTTCAGAGTAGCCTCGGCCTGCTCGCCGCTCAGGCGGGAGTGAATCCCGATAGCGTGGTGGTGACCAATTATTTCACCTGCCAGAGTGTCACCGATGTACTGGATGCGGGAGTGGCCGCCACGCTGGCGCAGGCCCCGGCAGCGACGACGCCTGGCGTAGCGATACCGACTGTCGATACGGTAGGAGATTTCCTCACCGCGGTGGGTGCCATTAACAGCCCTGCTGATTTGCCCTACAATGCAAATCTTGCCCAGGGCACCATCACCTTACCGACCTTCTATCCGGGAGACTCTTCGGGCCCAGCCGGCTGGGAAGATGCCGTGACCGGCTACTGGACGGATGGGAACCAGGTTTACCAGTCCGCAACTCCACCAGCAGCCAACCCGGCCTTTCCGACGCGCTATTCACCGAATGCGGTCTCCCTGGGTTCTCATGAAGTCCCGGTGCTGGTGATGACTCCGAGCCACTTTATCGATGTAAACTTGGATGGAATCAACGACCCATGGCCAGTGGTGATCTTCCAGCACGGCATCACTCGTAGTCGCTTCGATGCCACTGCCTTCACCAGCTTTCTCTGCGGTCAAGGATTTGCCGTGGTCTCGATGGACGCACCACTGCATGGCACCACCGAGGGGAATCCATACTGGGCGGGCCACGGTCCCATCGCTGGCGAGCAAATCGGAGAAGAAAGAACACTCGGTATCGATCTGCTGGATAATGACACCGGTCTCCCCACAGGTTTCGATGGAAACGGAATTCCCATCGGCGATGGAATTCCAGAGGCAAGCGGCGAGTACTTCCTCAACTTTCCCAGTCTCATCAGTTCTCGATCAGTCTGGATGCAGGCGGTCTGTGACCTGGCGATGCTGACCGAGACCCTGCCGACCTGGGATTTCGATGGTGACCCAGCGACGGGTACTGTCACTGGAGCGGAGTTCACCGACGAGATTCACTATATCGGGATGTCGCTCGGCGGCTTGATCGGCACCACATTCCTCAGCGCCATGCCGGCTGGCAAGATCTCCTCTGCTGAGCTGTGCGTGACGGGTGGTGGCGTCGCAAAGATGCTGGAGAACTCTCCGGTCTACAATCCGCGACTGATGGCTTTCTTCGCCGGAGAGGGGCTGGTGCAGGGCACGACCCGCGCCGAACAGGCTCTCAATGTGATCTCGGCGGTCGCCGACGGCATCGACCCTGTGGTGCATATCCGCCGTGCAGCGAGCAAGGTGCCGGTGCACATGGCGGTGATCAAGGGCGGTAGGACGCCTTCTCGAGCGCTGTTCGGCTTCGAATATCCCGATACCGTGGTCTCGACCAACAGCCTGGGCAACGGTCTCTACGGTGCCATGGTCGGCGTGGATATCTCTCTGCTTCCCAATGGAGACAGTGGCATCTACACGGGAGTCCTCGAGCCGAGTTACCTCGGCGGCTCATTTCCGATGCAGCGCATCGGTTCGCTGACACTTCACAACACAGCGGGAGTGAAGGAATTTCCCCCCGACCTGCACGGCGGCGGAGCCACCAATTACATCACCGGAGATCATGGCTCCTTTGCAGATCCGCTCTCTGGAGTGGGTGGAGCGATGCAGTTCACTGCGATGAACTGGGCCGCTTCCTCAGGCAAGAATAGGACTGTCCACGCAGTATCTCCCTACAATCTGACCGACCTCCTCATCGATGAGATCGATCTGGAGATCCCGGTGATGCAGGGTGAAACCAGGCTCGGAAGGATCACCCTGATCGAGACCGGTGATCCCGATAATCCCCTCGAAGCGTCCTTCGAGACGGTCGGAGATGCCGGAACCCTCGGGGCAGCGGCTGCAGCCCTCGGTGGCCATCACTTCAATTGGTACCAGCAGATCACCATCGACGATGATCCGGCGAGGGCGGTCAGCGGCGATCTCGCAGCCACCGGAGCCTTGCTGACGGTGCCGAGAATCGATCCACCCAGTGGCGGAACCGGTCAGTCGGCGAATTTCGCCAACAATGGAACCTACGCCGATGACAAGCCGTGGTTGTGGAACGAAGTACAGGTACCCCCGGGCGACTTTGCCGCGGATCAAAACGAGTCAGCGGCCGATTATTACTGTGTCCGGGAGTTCACCAACAACCCAGGAGCTGCCACCCCCGCCGGAATCGATCCCTGCGTCGGAGATCCAGCGGTGCAGTCCTCCCTCGCCTACAATGTCGGACCGTGGATTGGCAGCGTGTCGACCATCGGTGATCGTTTCCAGATTCGTACCTGGCTGGTGCTGGTCGATGAAAATGGTGATCAGGTGAGATTGCTCAACGGATTTACCTTTGCTCAGCAGGTGACTGCGGGCTCCGAGGGCATTGGCAGCGCTGTCACCACCACTGGAGTTGCCCAGATGCCAGGATCCCCTGGTGTGACCGGTGACGATACGATCTTGTCAGGCTTCTAGCGGCCAATGAACTCGAATCGAGGGAGCCGACGGAAGTGATTCTGTCGGCTCCCGTTCTATTGAAATGAATCGGCGATGGATCTTCAGTTCGGCACCGACACCGCGGACCTCGATCATCTGATCGAAGAGTTGCAGGAGATGGCGATCTGGACCACCGATGAGAAGATCGTCACCACCCGCAAAATCCAGCTTTCGCACTGGTCGGTGGGGGAGCAACTCGATCACCTGTTGACGGCAGCGCTGTTGAACCTGAAGGCGATCCGGATACTCGTTCTGGGACGGGGTCAGACGCCCTCCGAGGGACTCACCGTGGGCGGCAAGGCATGTCTCGATGTCGGGATGATTCCGCTGGGATCGGCTGTGGCTCCAGTATACGTACAGCCGACCGCTGGGCGTGGGGTCGCTGAACTGGAATCGTTACGGCTCAAGGTCTTGCAGATGTGTGGTGATCTGGTCGGGGATGCTTCACGGCTCGACGATCGTGGCCAGGTACTCACTCACTTCGCAGTGGGCGAGATGGGGGCCAGGCAGTGGTTACGATTTGCCCTGGTGCACAGTCGTCATCATGTGGCCATCGTGAAGAGAATTCTCGAGTGATCAGGGGAGAGTTCACCATGATGCGTTTACCGGTCACGAGTCATGTACTGTTTTCCACGGTAGGATCTGTCCGTGCTTGAGTTCTTGCTACTCCTGCCATTACTGGGAGCCGGGCAAGATTCGATTTCATCGGATGATCCGCAGAATCTACGCCTCGAGCCGATCGTCATCCGCGCCCGTCAGGCAGATGCCCGCCAGGAATCCCGAGATCGCCTTCGACTGTTCGATCGGCACGACCGATCGACCGTGGCGCCTGGAACCCTCGGAGATCTGCTCGATCAGGTGCCCGGTATTCATCTGCAGAAAACAGCCCGCGGTCAGTTTTCTCCTTACCTCCGGGGGATGACCGGATTTCGTACGCTGGTTCTGGTCGACGGGATTCGTCTCAATAATGCCATCTATCGATCGGGGCCGAATCAATACCTGGGCCTGGTCGATCCACTGGCCCTGACCAGCACCGAGGTGGTCTTTGGCCCCGGTTCAGTGCTGCACGGAAGCGATGCCGCCGGGGGGACCGTCTTGCTCGAGGGACACAGCGTCGAGCCCTCCTCCCACGAGCAAGATCAGAGCATCGTGACCCATAGATTTGCCAGTGCTGAGGACTCATCGATCAGCAGGGTCGATCAGATCATGATCAGAGAAAAGACTGCGATTCGATTCGGAGCCAGTTACAAGGATCACGGTGATTATGTTGCGGGGCGAGGGGAAGGTCTTCAGTCAGGCAGCGGATACAGGGAGTGGAGTGGGGATCTCTCACTCACCCATGAGATCCATGATGACCTCGACCTGGTGATCGGGATCCAGTCCCATCGGCAACTCGATGTTCCTCGTACACACTCGACCATCTACGGTAGTCAGTGGAATGGCCTGGTTCATGGCAGTGACCTGAAGCGTGACATCGATGGGGAACGAGAACTGATCTACAGCCGCTTCATCTGGCGTCACGATGACGGAGCTCAGTCGCAGTGGACCCTCTCCAGCCAGCGGATCTCGGAGCAGGAGGATCGAATCCGAGCCAGCGGATTGCGCAAGGTTCAGGGGCTCTCCGACGAGACCCTGGGGATCACCTACCGATGGACTGGTGAATCTCCCTGGGGAGAGATCAGCAGTGGATTGGAAATTTATCGCGATCGAGTCGATTCATATCGCAGCGAATACGCACTCGATGGATCGCTGTTAACGGTGGCGCCGCGAGGAGCGGTGGCGGATGATTCTCGATACGATCGCTTTGGAATCTACCTGCAGGACACCATTGCCCTCGATCCTGTGACGAGCCTGGTCATCGGAGGAAGATGGGCCAGTGCTGAAGTGGATGCAACTGTGGTCGATCCCGACCTGTCCGATTCAGAGGTGATCGGTCCGATCGAGGATCGCTGGTCCGCTGTCGTGGGAACGGCTCACGCTGTCCATCAGTACTCGGATGAGATGCAACTGCACGGTGGGCTGTCCCAGGCGTTTCGGGCGCCCAATCTCTCCGACTTGACTCGGTTCGACATCGCAGCCGGTGGTGAAACAGAGATCCCGACGCCAGGACTCGAACCGGAACATTTTCTCACGGCAGAGTTCGGCTTCGATTACTCGCAGGAGGAGTGGGGAATCGAGGGAGTGTTGTGGCACAGTTGGCTCGATTCTCTGGTGGTCCGCTATCCCACCGGTGATCTCGATCCCGAAGGAAATGAGATCGTGACCAAGGAAAATGCCGGTGCCGGCAGAGCCAGTGGATTTGATCTGAGGATGAAGAGTATTTTTTCCAGTCACTGGCGCGGCCAATTTTCTTGTTCCTGGATCACCGGGGAAGTGGAGACGCCGGTGGCCCCCGGTGTCGAGCAGGTTCAGCCGTTGTCGCGACTGGCTCCTGCGATGGCGAGGATTGCACTGAGTTACCTTCCGTCCGATGATGTCACGCTGGAGGCCGCCATCACGGCGGCCAGCAAGCAGACTCGCCTGTCGAGCAGAGATCTGGCTGATATCCAGAGGATTCCCCATGGAGGGACTCCAGGGTATGCGGTGGTCGCCCTGCAGGGGCGGTGGCAAGTCACTTCCAGTACTCGTCTGTATCTGGGGCTGACCAATCTAGCGGATGTCGATTATCGACTGCACGGATCTGGAAGTAATGAGGCAGGAGTGAGCATGGAGACCGGGATGGAGATTCGATTCTGATGTCCAGTACCCTCTCCCGAAGCTGGCCACTACTCACTTCGATCGCCCTGCATGGTGTGATGGCGACGCTGTTGTCGGGGGTGATGATCTCGATTCCACAGCAGCAACCCCTGCCAAGGAAGGCAGCCCCGATTCCCATCATTCGCTGGGAGCCGCGCCCTCCTAACCCGACTCCGCCGCCGATGGCGGATCCACTTCTCGATGAGATCACCGAAACCGTGAGAGAAGCAGCAGCGGAGCCTGTGGCGCTGGAACCGATCGCCGATCTTCTGCCCGATCCTCACCTCGATGATTCCGATGATTCCGATGATTCCGATGATTCCGATGATTCCGATGATCTGGATGATGCCGATGACATCGTGGCGCCATCCCCGGTGCTGGTTGCCGTTGCGACAGTTCCTCAGGATATCGACGAGGTGGAAGCTCCAGAGTCGGTGAAACCGTTGGTGGAGATCTCTCCGCAGGTTCGGATCGAGTTGTTCCAACCCGCCACGGTGGAGATGGAGTGGCAACCGATCTATCCGCGCGAGTGCATCCGAAAAGGACAGCAGGGAGAAGTGATACTGTCGGTGCAGGTGTCTGCCGATGGAGTTGTGTTGTCGGTCGAGGTCCAGCAAAGCAGCGGCCATCGTCTGCTCGATCGTGCAGCGGTCAAGAGTGTCGAGAGGTTACGCTTCGTCCCGGCGACCAGAGACGGTGTTCCAGTCCCCTCGACCCTGGAACTACCACTGCTCTACCAGCTGGAAACTTGATCGAGCACCAATACAGCGGACCAGTGCGGCGGACCTTGCTGCGAAGGCACGATTCTACTCGGCCTTCTTTGGATACCGGGGAGCACCACCGAGGTAGGGGAACCGATCAAAGTCGGGTCCCGTTCCCGTCACTCGCGGATCAGCAGTTCTCTTCAATTCGGCAAACAACTTTTCCTTCAAGCGTCGTAGAGGGTCGGAGTATTCGGGGTCCGCTGCGACATTGACCAGTTGGTGTGGGTCGATGGAGAGGTCGTACAACTCCTCGGCGGGGCGCTTGCCAAAACTGAGCTGATAGTAGCGGCGGTGTTCTTCATCTCGATCCTGGTGCTCGACGATGTAACTCTTGGTCGGGCCGTTATCACAGTCGGCGAGCCAGGCGCCTGGAATCGACGATTTCTGATGGCGAGGAGTGCCGGCGGGCCAACGATCCGGCAGGAAGTTGTGCAGGTATAGATACCGATGAGTACGCAGTGCTCGGGTTGGATAGCCTCCTAGATCGGGGGCTTCCTGGCCAGGAACATGTCTCTCCTTGCCGTGCAGAACGAACCCTCGATCACCGTGCTCCTCGCCCCCGAGCAGCGCGAGCAAGCTACGACCGGAAACCTCGTTCGGGATCGCAACACCAGCGGCTTCGAAATATGTGGGAGCCAGATCGATCAAACTGACGAAATCGTTCACCACCGTTCCAGCCTCGATCCTCTCTGGCCAGCGAATCGCCAGCGGCACTCGAGCTCCGCTGTCGTAGTTGTTGCTCTTGCAGCGAGGAAAGGGCATGCCGTGATCCCCGGTCATCACGATGATGGTATTGTCGAGCTGACCATTGGCCTCAAGAGTGGCGATTGCCGCTGCGACCACTCGATCGAAGCGCTGCACCTCCAGGTAATAGTCCGCAACATCGCCGCGCACCTCTGCACTGTCTGGAAAGTGGCTGAACAACTCGATCTTCGACAGATCCATTCCGCTGCGCTCGCCGGAACCTTTGATGAAGCCTCGGTGTGGATCGTGGCTCCCGAGCCAGAAACACCAGGATTTCCCATCCGGGACCGTTTCGATGAAATCTGCCAGAGCCTGGGAGTCGGGAGATGCGATGGGAGTGCCTGCAGGGTGGCGGCCAGCGGTCTCGGTTTTCCCGGGACCCCAGCCCTTGCTCTTTGAACCGGTCACGTATCCTGAATCCTCGAGAATCTCTGGATAAGTCCTGAACTTATCGGGCAGAACACTCCACAAGTTGGCCGCACCCTCGAGCCTCCAGTGCCACTGACCAGTCAAGATGGCGCCCCTCGACGGTGTGCAGGAGGGCGAAGATACATAGGCGTGATGAAAGAGCGCTCCTTCTCTGGCGAGGCGATCAAAGGTTGGCGTTTTTACCACTGGATCGACATAGGCACCGGCATGAGGCCAACCCCAGTCATCGGCGATGGCGAAAAGAATGTTGGGTGGCGGTTTTTCGGAGGGGAGTTGCGCTTCGAGAAAACTGATAAATGAACTCACCAGCAAGATGAAGGTGAGCAGAATTAACTTCAAGACTGGCCCCGAGTTTCGGGGGGTTGCCACAGTTCAATTCGATTTCCCTCTGGATCCGTGACCCAGCAAAAATGGCCGTACTCGCTATCTTCGACCTTGTCGTCCACATCACATCCTGCACTCCGGAGTTGTTGCAACATCGCATCTCTATTGGCGATCCTGAAGTTCACCATGAATTGATTCTCGCGGGCACCGAAGTAATCGGTTTGCTGATCGAAGGCACTCCACAGGCCTCCTTTGACACCGGGGTGACCTTCATCTCCTCCTGGAAGGATGGCTCCGAACCACGCATCCTCGATGGCAAGCCCTAGATGAAGTTGATACCAGTGGGCAAGAGCCTTGCGGTCCTTCGAGCGAACGAAAACACCACCGATGCCGAGTACCTTTTCCACGATCGCTCCTCCTTCAGTCATCCGATCATTCCGGCGAGTCCGGATCGAGCAGATGGAGACAACACTTCTTGTACTTCCTGCCGCTACCGCAAGGGCAAGGGTCATTGCGGCCGATTTTCGAGGCCACCCTTTCGATGGGGGCGACTGTATCCCGGAGATCTCGCAGAAAACCATCCTTCATGGCGATCACCATCGCACCATGAACTTCTCCCCCGGCCAATCTTCCTCTACGCTGCAAGTCTGCCAGGAAATCCCCGATCAATTGGGGGATCATCGGTTGACCATCTTCTGGGAGCGCCAGAGATTTCAGACCGCCGAGGAATCCCTGTCGGATGTCCTCCTCCTCGAGATCTTGCGGGGCGACCTGTCGAATCGAGCAGGCATGGGTTAAAAATGTGGTCAAGATCTGCATGGCAAAGGGAGCCACAACTTTATTGACCCGATCTCCAGCATCATCGATGAGGAAATCAGAAGCCCAGTTCTCGATCTGTTCGCTGATCCAATGATCACTCATCCGGTTGGTTCCTTCCGCCGCTCAGCATCCACCAGGTGACCAGCGTATGCCAGTCTCCATCGGGAGTGGGCTCCCTCTATCTGGTAGATCTACCTTCCAGTATATTGCCCTGGGTCGAGAAAGTTCGAGTAACGGTGCAGGAGAACGGTGGCCTTCCACCAGACCTTGCAATCGATCTGAACCCGTGAAAGGGAGATAAGGATGGATATTCGAATCCAATTGTTGGTCCTCTTCGTAGCCTTGTGGATTCCAATCTGCGGCTCTTCTCTGTGTTCATCTCAGTTCCCACTACTGGGCGCACAGGAAGCGGACTCGCCGGGACCAGAGGCCAAAGCTGCAGATGTATACGATGAGAAAGCCAATGCCACGGACGATATTGCCGCTGCAGTGGCTCGAGCAGCGAAGAATCACAAGAGAGTGCTGGTGGTCTACGGCGGAAACTGGTGTGGCTGGTGCGTGAAACTCGATGAGTTCTTCAAGAAGGATCGAGCGGTGGCCAAAACACTTTATTACGAGTACGAGGTCGTAAAGGTCGACATCGGAAAGTTCGACAAGAACATGGAACTGGTCGAGAAGTATGGTGCTCAGTTGAAAAAGGATGGTGTTCCTTATCTGACCGTCCTCGACGATAAGGGCAAGGCGATCACCAACCAGAACACTGGTGATCTCGAAGAAGGGGATCATCACGATCGGGCAAAGATAGAAGCTTTCCTGAAGGCCCAGAAATTACCCCCCGTCGATGCGGAGAAGGCACTGGCGAAAGCTCTGAAGCAGGCGAGTAAGGATGGTCGCAAAGTTCTTCTTCATCTGGGTGCTCCCTGGTGAGGTTGGTGCGGCAAGCTCGAGGAGTTCCTCGACACCCCGATAGTGGCCAGCACGCTGAAAATTGATTACATCGACCTCAAAATTGACACCGACCGGATGACCCACGGAAAAGAAGTAGCCGCCAGAATTCGCGGAGAGCAACAAGGTGGCATTCCCTGGATGGTGATCCTTGACGGCAAGGGAAAGAAACTGATCACCGGAGATGGTCCCGAAGGAAATATAGGGTGTCCCGTCTCCACAGGTGAAAGAGCGCATTTCATCGAGATGCTTCAGAAGACAAGGAATCTGCTGGACGAATCCCAGATGGCAATCATCACAGCACAATTGCAATTATTCGCGGACAAGATCGCAGCCAGCAGGAAGCGTTGAATCGAACCATGGGAACTCGATTTCCGACGGCCCTGTAGTCCTTCATTAGTGAGTATTCGCTCGTCCCGACCTGCTGCAGAGGAGTGGGTCGGGTCATGCACTCGATTACCGAATTGCTTTGGCATCCGCGTAAGCCATCTCTTCTTGTATCCACTGGTCTAGACTGCAGTCCCAGCATCAGGGTCTTCGCCTGGGGTATTACTTTGGCAGGTCAGTCAGCCTCGACGGATGATATTGGTCCCGTCACGAATTGAGGTGCCAAGGCGGCTGTCTTTCGATGACCCTCACCACGGAAGTTGTAGGCTGACGAGGTCCGTCTCGACAAGTGGTCCTCCACATAATAGCTAATAGCAGTCGATTCCGTGCCTGTGTGGTTATCTGGACGAAAAGCAGCAACCATGAAGATCTGACCCTGTCGTGTGCTCTGCTCCACCATCCTGTGGGTCGTTCCAGTTTAAAACGGACCAATCATGTCATGAGAGATATATATCCAATGTCGTCCAACTGTTCACACAACTTGGAATAAATATTGACAGAATAGGGGCTTAGCCTACTTATTGATGGATAGCGAGTAGTGGCTGAGTTCTATCGGTCACAAGTTCGAGGAAGTGTAGTCAGGCGATATCTTTCTAGATACTCGGGATGGAGTTTCTATTCCGGGTAGGGATTGTGTTAATCGTTATTGACTGAGGAGTGGGCGGCCATTTGGCCCAATAATTTTCGATGGAGCAACATTATGTGGTTTACATTTTCAGCGTTCACGAATTTTCGATCCAACACGATCTTGATTCTGATCTGCATCCTTTCGGTGCTGGCATCTGGGTGTGGTGGAGGCGGATCATCTAGCGCCGTCATTGCTCCTGAGGCTGCATTCATCGCCACTCCTACCAGTGGAGTCTATGACCTGGTGGTGACCTTTTCCGAGAATAACATCGGAGAGATCGAAAGCAGGCTATGGGACTTCGGTGACGGAAGCACATCGACCGAACCGGATCCCACTCATACATACACTTCTCCGGGTACCTTCTCGGTCTCCTTGACCGTGACAGGGCCGGGAGGAACCGATACGTTCACCTGTGATTCCTGTATCGAGGTGCAAGAGTTGCCGCCGACCGCGGGCTTCGATGTCACTCCAACCAGTGGAACTTACGATCTCCTGGTCTCTTTCACGGATGCCTCCACCGGAGTCATCACCTCGAAATTATGGGACTTTGGAGACGGAACCACTTCCGAAGAAGAAAATCCGAGCCATCTCTACAGCGAGGCCGGAATCTACAGTGTCTCCTTGACGGTCACGGGACCCGGAGGCGGAGACACGATGGTGTGCGATTCTTGCATCACCGTGCTGGATCCTCCCCCGGTGGCCAGTTTCCTGGTCACGCCGACCAGCGGAGCCGGACCCCTGGAAGTGGCTTTCACCGATCAGTCGACCGGCGTGATCAGTTCCAGGCAATGGGACTTTGGAGACGCAGGGAGTGGATCCGAGAACAGTTCCGATCTGCTCAGTCCCGTTCACAATTATCAGCAACCCGGAACTTATCAGGTCACTTTGGTCGTCACTGGGCCAGGGGGAGAAGACACTTCAATTTGTAGTTCCTGTGTCGTCGTGACGGATGAGGGAGCTCCGGAGATTCTTGACATGCCACTGGACATGCTCCTCGGTACAGATCCAGGAGAATGCCAGGCGGCTGCCAGTTGGATCGAGCCGACAGCCACCGACAACTTTGGCCTCTCGACTCTGGTGAGTGATCATCTTTCTGGAGATTCATTCCCCGTGGGAGAGACCATCGTGACCTACATTGCGACGGACCTGGCTGGAAATGAAACTTCCAGTTCCTTTTCGGTAACTGTGGAGGACCAAGAATCTCCCCAACTGATCGGCATGCCGTCCGACATTGACCTGGGCAGTAGTCCTGGCCTTTGTTCTGCAGTTCATGTTTGGGACGCCCCGACGGCCATCGATAACTGTGGAGTGGCGACATTGACCTCGGATCACCAATCTGGGGATGCCTTTGCACTGGGTGCTACCACGGTGAGTTACAGCACCACCGATATTCACGGTAATACGATCTCCAGTTCCTTCACTGTGTCGGTCAATGATCTTGAATCCCCATCGATCAGTGGATTGCCGGCAGAGTTGTCCCTTCAGAATGAACCCGGATCCTGTAGCGCGATGGCCAGTTGGGCCTCGCCCCTGATCTCCGACAATTGTGGAGTAGCCAGCAGCGGATCTGATTATTCATCCGGGGATACCTTTCCAATCGGTACTACAACCGTTACGTACACGGCGACCGACAACAGCGGAAACAGCAGCACCTCTGCAATCATGATCACGGTCGAGGATGTAGAAGATCCGACGATTTCTGGAATGCCGGTCGATTTGACCGTCGAGAACGACCCCGGATCGTGCGGAGCGATGGTGACCTGGAGTGAGCCACTGGTGGCGGACAATTGCCCTGGTTCTGAGATCAGTAGTGATCAGATGTCTGGGTCGATCTTTGCTCAGGGCGCCAACACCGTGACCTATACCGCCATCGATCAGGCTGGAAATACCTCGACCAGTTCATTCACTGTGTCTGTGCTTGATAGCGAGAGTCCGATGGTCTCGGGAATGCCCACCGATATGGATGTGGATAATGATCCCGGATCTTGCGGTGCTGTGGTGAACTGGACGGAACCGTCTGCCAGTGATAACTGCGGAGTACCGGGCCTCACGAGCGACTTCACTAGTGGAATGTCGTTCCCCAATGGTGACACGGTGGTGAGCTATCTCGCCACGGATGACAGCGGAAATACTAGCTCTGCTTCCTTCACGATCACTGTAATGGATACCGAGAACCCGACGGTGATCGCCATCCCAACGGCCATCGAGATCTCCACCGATCCTGGTCTTTGCAGTGGAATCGCCACCTGGAGTGAACCCATCGCTGTCGACAACTGTGGTATTGCGAGTCTGGTTGGGGACCATTCGTCGGGAGAGAGTTTTCCCCGGGGAATGACATCCGTTACATACACCGTCATCGATGACAATGGGAACACGACGATCGTCTCATTCACGATCAGAGTGACCGATGATGAGGCACCGATCATCTCGGGAATGCCGACGGATATGACGGTTGAGAATTCTAAAGGAACCTGTAGTGCAATGGTCAGTTGGGTCGCCCCCCTGATCTCTGAAAACTGTGGTTCTGCCACACTGGAAGCCGATCAACGCCCCGGGTCTCGTTTCCCGATTGGATCGACAAATGTGAACTATACGGCCACTGATAGTTCCGGGAATTCGTCGACCAGTTTCTTCACAGTGACGGTTCTCGATACCGAGAGCCCGATGATTTCTGGACTGTCCGCTGACCTGGTTCTTGAAAATTCTCCGGGATCTTGTGATGCAGTGGCGACATGGGCCGAGCCGACAGCCAGCGACAATTGTTCTGTACTGAGTATGACGAGTGACCATGCCAGCGGCTCCGTATTTCCAGAGGGGGATACAGTCGTCAGTTACCTCGCCACCGATGAGAGCGGAAACACCACGAGTAGTTCCTTCACGATTACCGTTCTCGACAGCGAGAGCCCGACCATCACTGGGCTTTCCGGGGATCTGATCATCGACAACGATCCTGGAACTTGTGGCGCAATGGCGACCTGGGCGGAGCCCGTTGCCAGCGACAACTGTTCGGTACAAAGTCTCGCAGGTGACCACCTCAGCGGGTCAACGTTTGCCATGGGAGATACAGTCGTGAGTTACCTCGCCACCGATGAGAGCGGGAACACGACCAGCGTATCCTTCAGCATCACGGTGAGTGATGTAGAAGAGCCCACCGTCTCTGGCGTTCCTGCGGACATGCAGATTTCCACTTCTCCAGGAAGTTGTAGTGCCAATGCCAGCTGGATTGAGCCCGTTGCCATGGACAATTGCGGGATCCAGGGGTGGGTCAGTGATCATGCCTCTGGCGATAGTTTCGCACTCGGCCTCACTACGGTGACTTATGTGGCTTCTGACGACAGTTCCAACAGTACGTCGGTGTCCTTCGCCATCACCGTGATCGATGATGAAGACCCGATCATTGACGGAATGCCTGGGGACCTGACTCTGGAGAACAGCAGTGGAACCTGTAGTGCCCCAGCGTCCTGGATAGAACCCATCGCCAGTGATAACTGCGCCTCAGTAACCTTGAGCTCTGACCACTTACTGGGCAGTGAATTCGCGGTTGGATCCACAGTGGTGACCTACACCGCACTGGATGAGAATGGGAACTCATCGTCGAGTTCCTTCACGGTCACGGTGCAGGATGTTGAGGAGCCAATAATCTCCGGAGTTTCCTCGGATCTATTCGTCAGCACAGACGCAGATGATTGCGGAGCCGTGGTGAACTGGTCCTTGCCCACAGCGATCGACAATTGCGAGTTGTTCTACTTCAGTGGCACTCACATCAGTGGATCAACTTTCCCACAGGGAGAGACGGTGGTGTCCTACACTGCGATTGACGAGAGTGGCAATAGCAGTAATTCGTCATTCAGAATCACCGTGACGGATGAAGAAAATCCGATCATCCTGGGGACTCCCATCTCGATCAACATCACGACTGAACCTGGAGTTTGCAGCGGCATCGCTCTCTGGAACGAGCCGATGGCCACCGACAACTGTGGACTGGCTTCGCTGACCAGCGATGTCCCTTCGGGCAGCCAATTCCAATCGGGGACTTCTACGGTGACCTACACAGCCACCGATAATTTTGGAAACATGACGACCAGTACATTCTCGGTCACGGTTTCCGATGCTGAAGCCCCACAGATCTCCGGTATCCCGGCAAACATCACGATCACTGCCGAACTTGGACAGACCAGTGCAGTGGTGACCTGGGTCGATCCTCTGGTCGATGACAATTGTGGATCCACAACGCTGGCCAGCAATTTCCTCTCTGGGGATATTTTTCAGATCGGAACGACAGAGGTCATCTTCACCGCCATCGATAGTGCCGGAAACGAGTCGAATGATTTCTTCAGTGTTGTGGTGAATGCGATGGCTCCCATCGCAGATTTCATTGCGACCAATGTCAGTGGTACATATCCCTTGACCGTCGATTTTGTCGATACGTCGACCGGACTCATCACCGATTGGATGTGGGACTTCGGCGATGGAACGACTTCTGCGAGTCAAAGTCCAACCCACCTTTACACCCAGGAAGGTTCGTACACCGTCAACTTGATCGTCTCCGGACCTGGAGGTAGCGGCTCGATGAGTTGTCAGCCTTGCGTTCAGGTGGCGATTCCGCCGGATTACCTGTTCAAGGTGGATGACGGATTCATGCCGCAAGGATTGTCCGAGTCGTTCACCTTCATGCTGGATAATAATGGAGGAGACATTCAGGCATGGAGCTACGGAGTTTGTCATGACAAGGGAATGCTGACCTGCCTGGAAGTTGTCGATGGATCCAGTCTGGCAACCATCAATAACGGTACTCCACCTGATTTCTCGATCGTTCAGATTCACTCGGGTGGTTTCACGGCCGGAGTCGTGGTCAGCTTTACTTCCTCCTTCTCGTTGCTTCCTGGATTCAACTACGAGATCAATGTCGCAAATTACCAGGGTGATGTAGTGGGGACCACTTTGATAGACTTCTGCGATAACCTTGGCATCCCGAATATTACGACGGTCGTGGTGGTGGACGGTCAGACACTGATTCCAGACTGCTCGGCCGCTACAGTGGAAATTCAGAATTCAAATTAGAGAAAAATAAAGAGCGGCGGGGCCCTTCGGGGCCCCGACACTCTTTTCTTCAGGACCCTGAACTGAACTCAGGTTCAGTCCTTTTCGATCCAGCCTCCGCCAATCACAACATCTTCCTGGTAGAGTGCCGCCACCTGTCCCGCAGCGATGGCGAAGATCGGCGAATCCAACCGAACTTCGACCTGGTCAGACCCTTTCCCATTGTTCATGGTCACTGTGCATGGTTGCGGGGTACCACCATGTCGAATCTGTACGGTACAGTGCAGTGGGAAACTGGGTACGGTCGGGCGCAGCCAGTTGATCTCCGAGATCTGAAACTGCTCTTCCAGTAGTGAATCACGTGGACCCAGGACCACCTGATTGGTCTTGCGGTCAGTTTTCACGACATATCGAGGTTCTCCTGCGGCGATACCAAGACCGCGCCGCTGTCCTACGGTGTAGGCGGCATATCCTTCATGGGTACCAATCTTGTCACCTTCCTCATCGATGATGTCACCCTGTTGGAGACTCTCGGGTGCTTCCTTGCGGATGACACGGCGGTAATCATTGGCGGGAACGAAACAGATCTCCTGGCTCTCGGCTTTTTGCACGACGGGTAAGTTGGCTTCTCCTGCCAGGTTTCGAACCTCTGTCTTGCTCAGATTGCCGACCGGAAAGATACATTCCTTCAGCACCGAGTAGGGCACCGTAGCGAGGAAATAAGACTGGTCCTTATCGGTATCCACACCACGGGCGAGTCGTGGGCCATCGTCGGCTTGCAGAACCCTGGTGTAGTGACCGGTGGCGACAAAATCCGCTTCCAGGTCTCGCGCCAGATCATGGAACACATCGAACTTGATCCACTGATTACAGCGAGCACAGGGGTTCGGCGTACGACCATCGCGGTACTCGTCGACGAAGTAGTCGATGACTTTTCGGAACTGATCGGCGTAATTGAAGGAGTAGAAGGGGATCTCCAGCAGATCCGCTACTCGACGGGCATCGATGGCATCCTCGACGGTGCAACAGGCGCGGCTCTTCTCTGCCGCCTGACCACCATCTCCCAGTCTCAGGAAGGCACCGATCACCTCATGACCTTGCTTTTGCAGTAGGTGGGCAGCGACGCTGGAGTCCACTCCACCGCTCATTGCCACGAGTACCCGTGCCATCTCTGGCTCCTTTCGAGCGCGGACTCTTCGCGACTTGTGCCATCGCTTGCGTCCGAACCAACCAGCGGACAAAGTACCCGAAGAACCGCCGGGAATCTTCCAGGCGGAGAACTCGATCGAGGTCAACCTCCAGGAAAGGTCCCCGATGGTATCCTTTGCCCTCTCCGAAGAACAGCGGATGCTGGTCGACATGACCCGCGACTTTGTCGCAAACGAGGTGATTCCGGTCGCCGGACACCATGACCATACCGGTGATTATCCCACGGCAGTAGCCGCACAGGCATTTGAACTGGGTCTGATGAACATCACGATTCCCGATCAATACGGCGGCGGAGATCTGGGGCATTTCGAAGAGGCACTGGTGACAGAGGAGTTTGCATTCGGCTGCTCCGGGATGGCCATCAGCATGACCGTCAACAATCTCGCCTCGGTTCCGATCCTGATCGGAGGCGACGAGGAGCAGAAGAAAAAATGGCTCGGCCGCCTGACTTCAGAGCATTGCACTGCTTCCTACTGCCTATCGGAACCGGATGCAGGAAGCGATGCCGCTTCATTACGCACCTCTGCAGTGCGCAAGGGAGATCATTACCTCATCAACGGTAGCAAGGCCTGGGTTTCTGGTGGGGCTCACGCAGGATTCTTCACCTTGTTTGCCACCACCGATCCGGATAGCGGACATGAGGGAATCACCTGTTTCGTCATTCCCGCCGATGCGGATGGGATCGAGATCGGTAAGAAGGAAAACATGATGGGGCAGAGGGCCTCGAATACCGTCTTCATCAGTTTTCAGGATGTAGAGATTCCGGTGGCCAACCGGATCGGGGCCGAGGGCAAGGGTTTTCACATCGCCATGAAGACTTTCGACCGGACCCGCCCGGGAGTGGCCGCAGCAGCGGTGGGAGTCGCTCGCAGATCGCTCGAGGAGGCCACTCGATATTCCCTCGAGAGGCAGGCGTTTGGCCGTCCGATTGCCAAACAGCAAGCGATCCAGTTCATCCTGGCGGATATGGCCAAGGATACCGAGGCGGCCCGGCTACTCACCTGGCAATCGGCATGGATGATCGACCAGGGCCAGCGAAACACCAAGCAGTGCTCGATGGCGAAGTGCTTCGCCGGTGATATCGCGATGAAGGCCGCCACCGATGCGGTGCAGGTCTTCGGCGGCTACGGCTACTCGAAGGAATACCCGGTCGAGAAATTGATGCGAGACGCCAAGGTGATGCAGATCTACGAGGGCACCAACCAGATCCAGAGGTTGATCATCGCCAGGCATCTTCTCGAGGCTTGAAGATCGGTAGCCAGTAGCAGAAGTCAATAGGCCTGAACGGTCGTTGCTCTTTCTGTATGCTCGTTCGACCGTTCAAGTACAAGATCTACTCAGAAGGTGGTGCTGTGGCGCAGGTGCCTTCTACAGCATGAAACTCCACAGGGGCAGGACATGATCGGCAGCGGACTTTCCCGCTTTCGCCTGTTCAAAGTGGTGACGGATCTTTCGCTGCACCAGGTCATTGTTCAAGAATGGCATCCCCAGGCAATCCCAATACTGATGGTTTGAACCACCGGGAAAGGTCCGGCAAAAGGTCGAGAAATCATCGGCATGGCCCTGGAAGTAGTCGTCGAGATCGTTGGCCCAGTACTCTTCCTGAGCATCACCTGCCACTGGCTGCTCCTCGAAGCGGAGCGATTCGAAGTGGATCATGTAATCTCTTGCAATCCACTCCTCAGAGTTCCCGTACCGAACCCTCACCCGGTACTGCCCTTCGGCAGCGGAGATGCGGTGTTCGACAGCTGGGAATCGCTGCCCGATGAGGTAGGGAAGATAACGATCCTGCAAGTAACGGAGAATCACAGGATGCTGACTCTGTGGGTCGCGGAGTTCCTCCCGAAGCGGGGCTACCGGGAACTCTGCGAAGTTCTCCGCATCCTCCTGGTAACGACGCTCCTCTTTACCATCGAGAATCTCGATTCCTGCGATGGTGGTGATCGGCTGGGGCGATCCTCCCTCTACCGAGACAACTTCTCCTGCCTGCAACGACAGGATGTGAACCGGGAGTTGTTCGCGCAGAGCCGCTTCCTTCTCGATCCGGACCCGGTCTTCGAGTCGAATCGGAAACAGAGAATGATTCCAATTTCCCACCACCTCGTGGGGTAAGGAGATCCCCTGGCCGATGATGATTCGCACCGTCGATTCCATCTGCCACGGGCAAACCTCTGCATCGTTCGGTGAGATTTCCGCTTCGGCGAGGAGAGTTGTCTCTTCGATTTGTTGGGCGATCGCCTGCTTTCTGGCCTCTCGATCGGGAGCATCGACGCTCGCCATCGTCGCTTCCAGTTCGTTGCGGGTGGTGAGGAAGATTCGCTGCTCGGGTCCGGCGTCGAGAAGGATCTCCCCGACCATTTCTCTGACCGAAGGATCTTCCATCGGTAAGACGGCATCGGCCTCGGACAGGATCGCCTCGCGACCGTTGTCGATCAGCAGGATCATGCAGTCGTCCTCGTTGGTGGCAGTCTCGCGAACATTGAAGAAGGCCCGGAGACGAATTCCACCAGCATCGACGGGAGTCTCCTGCTCGATGATCGTGACGGGCCACTTCGGCAGGAACTCGTGGAGGGTCTCCACCAGGTAAGCAAGACTGATGGGGATGAACAAGCGAGGTGAACACTTCAGCTCACCATGCAACTTGACCAGTGAGTAGGGGCACAGGTGATCGGTGTGCGAGTGCGAGAGCCAGATGGCGTCGATCGGCTCCTGTTGACTCCAGTCGGTACGGATCCTCGGGAATCGCCCCCCGACATCTCCGATGACATGATCATCGAGCCAGGGATCTGCCAGTAACCGGAAAGGGGAACCGTCCTGACGTGAGATGGTGGCGATGAATGCAGAGTGTCCCAGTGCTTCGATCTTCAATTGGCCTCCTGAATCCAGCATAGCGAACGCACCGCTGGGTGCGAGGGTTCTAGTGATTCTCGTGCAGGATCTCCTTGTCGAGTGAAATCACCATCGCGCCGGTAAACCCCTCGATGAACTGGACCACTTGCTCCATTCGAGATTCCGCATTCTTTCCGTCAGATGCAACAAAAGAGACCCCGATCATGGTTCTCTGGAGCTTGTCCTGGTGATCCACCTCAGCAACTGAAACGTCGAATCGAGATCGTAATCGATCCTTCAGGCTACGCAGAACATGGCGTTTCTCCTTCAGTGACCGGGATCCGGGAACCTGAATGTCGACACGGATGATTCCTATTTTCATGACGGATCCTGGTCCCCTGAAGGAGCAGCCCCGATGCCTAGATCTCCCAGTTTTCTGATCAGTAGTTCGATGGGCATGCCGAGCCTGGTCGCCACTTTCTGATGATCTTGCTGGCTGTCTTCGAGTAAATGTTCAATCCACAGGCGGAAGTCCTGGCGCAATTTGACCGGTGAGATGCCGAGGATCCTCGCCGCTGGCCGTAATTTCCAACGAGTTTGCCGTAGGGTTTCGGTGATCAGGGTTCCGCCAAACTCTCTCTGCAGTAGTGCCCAGGGTCGTTTCTCCTTGGGGGCATCTTCTGGAGTCGATTCGATCAGCTGGGAGAGTACCGCCTGGTCGATCTGCAGCAGTGAGCCGGGGGCCACTTGAAGTTCCGGGAGAAACGGAGTTTCGGAGGAAGGGTCACCGCGAACCTCGAACACCCTCCCGAGGACGGCAGCGTCGATCACAGGTCCCGGGGCCAGGTCGACACAGAGGCGGATCACGTTGCGAAGCTCACGGATGTTGTTCCCCGTCCAATCTCGTCGGGTGAGGATCGCTAGAGCCTCCGGAGTGACCTCACTGATCGGCGGATTCTTGTTTTCTCCAAAGAGTGATACGAAGTACTGCGTCAGCAGTGGGATATCTTCCTTACGCTCTCGTAGCGGAGGGAGCCGCAATGGAAACTCGTGCATGCGGTGGAACAGATCGAGCAAGAAGTTGCCCTTCTCCACTTCTGCTGCGAGATCTCGATTGGTCGCACACAGTACCCGGACATCGACTTTTCGCCACTGTCGGTCTCCGACGCGGCGAATCTCACCTTCTTGTAGCACCCTGCGTAGCAGTTGCTGCATCGGCCCGGTGGCATCACTGATCTCGTCGAGAAAGACAGTGCCACCCTCGGCGGCCTCGAAGGCGCCGATCTTGTCTTCGTTGGCACCGGTGAAGGAACCCTTCACGTGTCCAAACAATTCACTTTCCAGCAAGGTCTCTGAAAGGCCGGAGCAATCGACCACTGAAAATGGCTTCTCCGACCGTTTCGATTGATCGTGAATCGCTCGGGCCAGCAGTTCCTTTCCCACTCCTGATTCACCGGTGATCAATACTGTTCGATCGAGTTTTGCTGCGGTACGAGCAAGGTCCAGTGTACGGGTGATGGCAGTGGATTGTCCGATGATGCGACCCATCCTTGAGGTCGATTCGTTTTTCGAACGAAGGTTACGCAATTCGCGGACATGGTTCTGATGGATCAGAGCAGTACGCACCGAAGGAGCAATCGTTTCAGCGAGAGCCTCGACGAATGATTGATCCTTTTCGTTGAAGAGATGCCTTGCGTCTCTTCTCTCGATGTAGAGCGCTCCGATCACCTCATCTCCGGCGCGTAGTGGTACCGAGAGAAGAGTCAGAACCTGAAGACCACGTAGGCTATCGGACGATCGAAATCGTGGATCGTCGAGCGCGTCTTCGCACAGTATCGAGGTTTCGCCCTGCATCGTTTGATCGACGATGGTCCGGCTGAAGGTGAGGTCCTCCTCCTGTGCACTCCATCCGGCACCCGCTTCGAGGCGGTCACCGCGGAGATCCTGGGTGATCAGCAGGGCGCGGTCGACCGGGGCCCCGTCCCCGAACTCCAGTTCGCCGACCGCCAGTGCAAGGATCTCTTCCAGCACCTTTCGCACATCATAATTCCAATCCACCTCGAGGCGGAGACTGAATCGGTCGAGAGTGCTGCGGACTCGTGCCAGAACTGCTCGTACCCGGTAATCGAGTTTTTCCATCTTCGTTTCCTTCTATCAAACGATGCCGTCGAGAATCGTCTCGGTCATCTGTTTCTCTTCGGGGCATTTCAATTCGGTAAACGTGGTCAGCGCAATTTTTAGTTGATCGGTAGCCAGTTGAGATTCTTCGACCTCTAGCAAAAAGGTAGCGAATTCTCGCCGAGTCACTGCCAATGCATGCCGGGCTCCCAGTTCCTCGAATAATTCGAGTGCTTTCTCGAAGGCGATTCCGGCACGGTCGGCCCACTCGAAGCCACGATCTCGTTGAACCTTTCCAAGGGTTCTCCAGCAACTTGCTTCGGCGTAGGGGAGTCTCTGGTTGCTGCAAGCTTCGAGGGATTGCTCGATCCGCTCGAGCGCCTCATCGAGTTGATGCAGTGCTCTGTGGGCTTCCGCTTGTATCCGCAGTGACTCGATCAACAGTGGCACTCCCTTGGAAGTTCGCGCGGCTTGCTCAGTGGATCGAGCCAGTTCCAGGGCGGCAGTTGGATCTCCGATTCTTCCGGCTGCTCGTGCCTGTTGGACCTGCGCATTGAGGTGGCCCTGTCGATCGCCTGCGGCGAGAAAACCCGCCGCTCCCAGTTCCAGGTATTGAATCGCCTGCTCGGGGCGGTGCCGTTCCAGTTCCAGCATGGCGAGGCTGACCCGGGCATCCGCCTCCGGTCGTTTGAGCCCATGATGAGTTGCCAGATCGAGGTACTGATCCAACAGTCTTCGAGCCGAGATGTGATCTCCGCGTTGATAGCGCAGACTCCCGAGGTTGCCAAGAGTCAGCACCCTGCCCTGTAGATCGCCCGTTTCTCGGAACAACTCCAGTGCCCTCTGCAACTGTTCCTCACCACGGTCGCCGGAACCGCTACTGACCAGGATTCGTCCCAGATTCATCAAGGTGATGGCAAGTCCCCGTCGATCACCACACTCTTCGCGCAGGGACCGAGATTTCTCATATGCTGCGATGGCTTGCTCAATACGACCAAGGTTTTGAAGCAGGGTGCCACGCTGTCCGTAGATCCCCGCCAGTTGCAATGGATTGGAGATCCGTTGGGCCAGCGGAAGAGCATCTTGGCAAAGTTTTAAAGCCTGTTCGAGTTGCCCTTGTCTACGAGCGATGGAGGAGAGGCCGATCAGAGCAACGGTGTGGGGATGATCCAGCTCTGGCTTCTTCTGGCAGAGTGCGCTGGCCGCTTCGTAGGATGACCGGGCGGCGACTAGATCGTCCTCAAAGGCGTGCACCGCACCTTGACGGCAGAGAGCGAGGGCAATGCGATCCGGTAGGCCTGCAGTCTCTGCGAGTGATTGCGCCTTGCGAAAATTGGCGAGGGCGGGTTCGTATTCCCCGGCGTGCATCTGCGCTTCACCAATACGGTGAATCAACTGGATGTACGGTTGCAGTTCCTCTGCAACCACATCCTCCGATTCGGCGAGCAAGCGTCCCTCGATCGCTGTCCACAGTCCCATCGCCTGGGTGAAAGCGGCGCGTCCCCCTTCAGGATCTCCGGTTTGCAAGCGCAACTCGCCGATACGATTGAGCAGGACACGCTGCACCGAAGATTCGAGCGACAGGTGGAGAGCTCGTTCGCACAGTTCGAGGGCGCGGTCATGAGCCCATGCGGTTTCGGCACGATCTGCCGCTCTGAGCAGCCAGTCACGCGCTTTTTTCTCGTCCCCTCCGAGGGAGAAGTGCTCGGCGATCGCCTGCACCGGAGCATCCTCCTCGGTGAATCGTTGCTCCAACAAGTTGCCGATACGAAGGTTCAGGCGACGCAGCATCGGTTGGGTCAGTTCGGCTCGAACGATCTCCTGTTCCCAGCCATGTCCCCAGCGGAATCCGCCAGGATCTTCCTGCAGGACTCCACTTCTGACCAGCACCCTGGCGTGGCCATCGAGATCGAACTCATCGATTCCGCAGGCATCCACCAGCAAGTCAAAATCGATGGGCCCGGTGATCACTGAGGCCACATCCAGCACCCTGCGCTGCGGTCCGGACAATTCATCGAGAAGTTGAAGAAAGTGGCTTCGCGCGGCATCGGGAATCGGCAAGTCTTCGAGTACGTCTTCCCGGGATGTCCATTCGCCGTCTTCGATGACCAGTGCATTGCGGCTCCATAGCGAGCCGAGCAACTGGACCAGGATCAGCGGAACTCCATCGCTGTGGGTTTGCAGAGCATCGGCGAGATTCTTCGACAGGGGGAAATTGGGGTTCAACATCGATCGCAACAGGTCGGAACTATCCGTCACATCGAAGGGAAGTGCATCGATCCGCTGGAACCGATCCTCCAGTTCGATCTCGGAGCGAAGACGCTCCAGTGACTTTATATTCCGCGTGGCGATTGGGCGTGCAGTGGTGATGACCAGTAACGGTAGATCCAGTGATGCCAGGGTCAATCGACGCAGCAATTCGATGTCAAAATCGTCGCAGTAATGGAGGTCTTCCAGCACCAGAGTTCTTGGTTCCACCTCTGCATCGGTGGTGAGTACCCTCACCACCGACTCGAGCACTCGCTCCTGGATGATTTCAGGAGGAGGTGATTCCTCCAGCGGTGGACATCCTTCGATCCAGCCATGCCCTGAAAGTCTCGGGAAGGCACCAGCGAGGTGTCTTCCCCAGCGCCCCAGTGCATCGACCGCCCGTTCTGTCCCGCCCTTTCGCTCGATGTGCCCGAGCACCTGTTCGAGTAGCCAGCGAAATCCTCCATGGGGTTCGCGACCGTCGAAGGTTCCGCTGTAGTGCTGCAACTGGTGCTCGACCAGTGCACGAGATCGGAAATCGCTACGACTGACGAGCCAGGTCTTGCCATGTCCACGTTCTCCCTCGATGTGAATCCACCGACCTTGACCTCGTCCGACCTTGTCAGCCGCCTCCATCATCTGTCGGCGTGCTTCCAGACGACCAGTAAAGGAAGGGATGGAGCGGCGGGAGATCTCGATTATTGGTGTTTCCCCGGGAGTATCGGCGACGCAATTTCGCAGCATCGCTGCGGCGTGAGAGGCATCGGGTGGGCGTTGATGCGGTTCGAATTCCATCAGGGAAGCGATCGCCATCCCGATGGCTGCGGGTATCTGTTGCAGCGGCTCTGCAGTTCTACGAGAGAGGGCATCGCTGAGGCGATGGTAGGGGAGACGGCCGGCGATTCCTCGATAGAGGAGGATGCCCACCGACCACAGATCGCTTCGTTCGTCGACGGCGGATGGACTCTCGATCTGTTCCGGCGCCATGTATTGCGGGGTTCCCAGCGCACTCTGGGTCAGGGCAGAATCGGCATCGGTGCGGGCGACCAGACCCAGGTCCGCCAGCAGCGCCCGGGAAGCGTCGAGTGGATCCCAGTCACTGCCCGTGGTAATTCCAGCGCTTCCTGGTCGCAACAAGATGTTGCTCGGCTTGACATCGCGATGCACCAGGCGTTGCTGGTGGAGGTGCGACAACGCATCGAGGACCTCTGCCGCTCGGTCGATCAGCCAGTGCCATCGTGTTCTGGGTAGGCCTTCTGGATGTGCGAGAAAGACATCCTCGAGCGAGATGGGCCCGACATATTCCATCACGTAGAAGAGGCTGCCCCCTTCCCAACCGATGTCGAGCAGCGGCACTACCGAGGGATGAGAGATTCCCTGCAGCACCCGAACTTCTCGTTCGAAGCGGCGCCGATCGACTTCATCGAGGCCCTCAGGCATCAGCTTGATCGCCACCAGGGCGCCGTCTCGCGCCTCATCGTGGGCACGCCATACATCTCCCATGCCACCACGTCCAATCCGGACATCGAGGCGGTATCGGTGATTGAGCAGCTGTTGGGGTGCGGCTCCAGGCACATATCCTCTTTCCGGGAGACAAAGTGGCCAGGATCTATCCACATGGTACCGTTCCGCGGTGCCGATGGCCAGAGATGGTCAAACTCTATCCGGTCAGGAAATAGTCAGATATAGACGGCCAGCGCCTCTCCAGGCAAGATCAGGGCATGAAGATGCTGATGCTCCACGTGCGAGATTTCTGGTACCAGACCCACTGTCGTAACCTCGAGACGGAAGAGGAGCGGCAGGAGGAGGCGACCGTTGCCGATGGTGCGGTGCTGGCGTGGATTCATGTCGAACCGCACGACCTCGACGATCGAGTCACGGCGGTGAGAAAGACCATCAAGAATCTCAAGTGGCACGCGCGCAAGGTCGAGGTCGAGCAGGTGGTGTTGCACTCCTTTGCCCATCTGGCAGAGCAGACCGCAGAGCCGGAAGCGTCGCGCAGCATCATCGAGGAGGTGGGGGAGCGACTGGTGTCGGTCGGCTTCCAGGTTCATCACACACCGTGGGGCCACTT
>Ga0209041_1000174_pt1 | contig 53545 bp, 51 predicted proteins | sample SaaInlV_100m_DNA_4_FD_184647 | JGI IMG/M metagenome (GOLD analysis project Ga0209041, IMG submission 184647) | Marine microbial communities from expanding oxygen minimum zones in the Saanich Inlet - SI037_S2LV_100m_DNA (SPAdes) (version 2) | ecosystem: Environmental > Aquatic > Marine >... | reverse complement strand
GTTTTCGCCGTTTAGGCAACGTGGCGCTGCTGCGTGAGATGGGCCAAGCGTTGGGTTTTGCCGTTACGGGTCTTGGCTTGGTGGGCATGGATGGGGAGCCGGCACGCGATCATGAACAAGTGTCGTCTACCTTCATTCGTCGTGCTTTGGGCCGTGGAGACCTCGCACGAGCCAACGCCATGTTGGGTCGCCCTTATGAGGTTCGGGGCACAGTAGTTAAAGGGGACCAACGAGGCCGCACGCTCGGTTTTCCTACGGCCAACGTGCGGGTCGATGCTTCAATCTTGTTGCCTGCTGATGGGGTGTATGCCGGACGGGTGGAGCTTCCTTCTGGCGAAAGGCGAGATGCCGCTCTTTCGTTAGGCACCCGCCCGCATTTTTTCAACGATGGCGACCTTTTGTTGGAGGCGCATCTCATTGATTTCTCTGGCGATCTTTACGGTCAAGAAGTAAATGTTTCTTTTGAAAAAAATCTGCGGCCTCAACAAAAATTTGAAAACCTTGAAGCGCTGGTCGCGCAGCTAGAAAAAGATGTGGCCAGTGCAACACAGTGGCTTCAGTAAATGTCGGTTACCAATGTGTTGCTGTTGCTGGGGGGCGGGCTTTTCGCCGGAGTGATTAACACCATGGCGGGCGGAGGCTCAATGCTTACGGTGCCGCTTTTGGTTATGGCTGGGGTGCCGGGGAATATCGCTAACGGCTCAAACCGGGTAGGGATTTTGGCCTCTACGGCGGCAGCAGCTACTGCTTTTCGCCGTTTAGGGGTAGAAGGGCTCTCACGAGTTACCCCGGTGTTGTTGCCGGTAGTGGCTGGGGCTTTGCTGGGTTCGTTTAGTGTTTCGTTGCTCTCAGATGAGATTTTTGAGAAAATTTTTGGGATTCTTATGGTTCCATTGTTGTTACTAGCTCTGCGCCCGCCCAAGGTAGCTTTGGGTGCGTGGTCTTTGCCCGCCACCGTGCTGGTGTTTTTTGGCATCGGCCTTTACGGTGGCGCTTTTCAGGTGGGGATCGGCTTGCTGCTGGTCCTCGCCCTTTCCCGATCTGGGATGGAGCTCGTCCTGGCTAACAACGTCAAAGTTTTGGTAGCGATGGCCATCAACGTGACGGCGCTCCCGGTGTTTATTTTGAACGGAAAAATCGCTTGGGGCCCGGCCTTGGTTTTGGCAGCAGGTTTTGCAGTGGGGGGTGCCTTGGGGGCTCGTTTTACCGTGACCGGTGGAGAGAAAGTGATTCGGCCAGTATTGGCCTTGGCGGTGCTGGCCCTCTCGGGACGCTTGCTTGGCCTTTATTGATGGTCGGCGAATTCGTTTAGGGCTCCGGCGAAACTCGTATTGAGCGACCCAAGGTCTTCCACAATCGTGACAATTTTGAAACCTTGTTCAAAGCGCCGAGCAGCCAGTGCGGTGTTGGCGTGAATGCCAGGCACCACGCCATGGCGTTGACAGGCCGCCACGATGGTGTCCAGGGCTTCATCGAAGGGTGCTTCACCGTCGTGGTTGCCGGGGCCAAGGCCCAAACTTGTTGAGAGGTCTGAAGGTCCGACATAAATGGCGTCAACGCCTTCCACGCTAAGAATGTCGTCTAAAGCATGAAGTGCTGAAGTAGTTTCGATCATGGGCAGGCACTGCACTCGCTCAATTACTCGGTCCACATAGGCGGGACCATAAATGGTGGCCGCTCGAGTCGGCCCGACACTGCGGATGCCTACTGGTGAATATCGGCAGGCCGCTACTGCTGCTTGGGCCTCAGCAGCCGAGTTGACCATGGGAACGATTACTCCGGTTGCTCCCGCATCTAAGGCCCAACCAATGATTCCTGTTTCGTTGCTGGGCACTCGAACCAAAGTGCGGGCAGCTTCTGGTCGAGCAGCGGTTAGCAAAGGAACCAAATCTTCTTTGGTGACGAGACCGTGTTGCATGTCTAAACAGAGATAGCCAAAACCGGTGCGGGCCGCAAGTTCCACGGCGATGCTAGAAGGGGTTTTAATCCAACAACCAAGCGAGGTTCGGTCGGCGTTGAAGGGGAGGGGAAAAGAGTCGTAAGGCATAAACAGACCTTACTCTCTGGGCGTAGACCAACGAATACCGGCTACATGATTTGGCGTCTTCTGGGATGGCTCCGCTAACATGGGCTTTACAAAAGAATCCTCGGGGTTGGGTGAAAATCCCTACCGGCGGTAAGTGACTTAATGTCACAAGCCCGCGACCCTTTCGAAGCATTAATGCAGAGAAAGGCTGATCAGGTGCGAGCCCTGAGCCGACGGTTAAAGTCCGGATGGGAGAGGATACAGAGCGAGTACTTGCCGACAGCCTTGGGCTGCCGGTAGGTGAACTTTGTGACCTCTCCTTCCTTGTGGATACACAACCAAGAAGGAAGAATCCGAATGTTTACCGGCATTGTAGAAGAACTCGGCACGGTCCGATCAGTGGTGCCTCAAGGCGCAGGCTGTCGCTTAACCGTGAATGCCGAACTTGTTCTTTCTGAAGTAAAACTTGGTGATTCCATTTCGGTAAGCGGCTGCTGCCTGACCGCGGTCGACTTCGGTGGAGACGAAAAAGGTTCATGGTTTGCTGCAGACGCCGTGCCAGAAACGCTTGACCGGACAATCTTGGGTCAACTCGCAGTAGATGATCTGGTCAACCTTGAACGCTCAATGCCCGCTAATGGTCGTTTCGGCGGTCACGTCGTTCAAGGCCACGTTGATGTGGTGACGCAGTTGAAAAAAGTTGAGTCCCTTGACGATGGTTCTCAACGACTGACTTTTCATCTCCCAGAAATGTTGGCTGGGCAAATTGTCGAAAAAGGGTCGGTAGCGCTTGATGGCATCAGCCTGACCGTGGCCAGCGTCAACCACGATGAAGCATCTTTTGATATCGCAGTGGTTCCGCATACTCTCGCCGTGACCACGCTTGGCCATAAAGTAAGAGGAGACTCGGTCAACGTTGAGGCGGACGTGTTCGCTCGCTACGTGGCAGGGCTACTGAAAGCAAAATTCGTACAAGAAAACAAGGAGCAGGCCTAATGCCGTTAGCTGATATTTCTCAGGCCATCGAGGCTTATGCCCGAGGTGAATTTTTAGTAGTGGTGGACGACGAGGATCGCGAAAATGAAGGCGATCTTATTATTGCGGCTGACGCTATGACTCCAGAAAAAATGACGTTCATGATTCGTCATACCAGCGGGGTTATTTGTGCCCCCATGTCTGATGGCCGTGCTGACGAACTTGACCTTCCGTTAATGGTGGTTGATAACACCGAGGCAATGCGTACGGCGTTTACGGTGACCGTGGACCTTGTCGCCGGAACCAGCACTGGTATTTCAGCTGCTGACCGTTCAGCGACGGTTGTTGCCTTGGCGGACTCTGCACGGGTGCGTACCGAGTTCGCTCGCCCGGGACATATTTTTCCTTTGCGGGCTCGAGTCGGTGGAGTATTAAAGCGTGCAGGTCATACGGAGGCGGCTGTTGACCTCTGCGCTATGGCCGACCGGGCGCCAGTAGGCGTGCTCTGTGAAATTGTGAACGACGATGGGTCTATGGCTCGAGTGCCGGACCTTGAAGTATTCGCCGAAGAACACGGCTTGCTTTTTATTACCATCGCCGACCTTATTCGCTACCGTCGCCGTCATGAAAAACTGGTGGAACATTTTGCGGCAGCCCGTATCCCAACTCGTTACGGCGATTTCACCGCACATGCTTATCGCTCCACACTGGACGAAGACGAGCATGTGGCATACGTTTTGGGAGATTTAAGTACAGTTGATGCCCCATTGGTGCGAGTACATTCTGAGTGTTTAACGGGCGACCTTTTGGGCTCGATCCGTTGCGACTGTGGCTCGCAACTTGATGCGGCACTTGAAGGGATTGGCGAGGAAGGGGCAGGTGTCCTGGTTTACCTCCGAGGTCACGAGGGGCGTGGCATCGGCATAGGGCACAAGCTTCGGGCTTACGAACTTCAAGACGAGGGATACGACACGGTCGATGCCAACTTGCAACAAGGCCTTCCTGTGGATTCGCGTGAATACGGGGTGGGCGCACAAATCCTTTCTGACCTTGGGGTAAGCAAAATGCGTCTGATGACAAACAACCCAGTGAAATACGGTGGGCTTGAAGGTTACGGGTTGGACGTGGTGGGGCGCGTGCCTTTACAGATCGAACCCAACCCCGAAAATATTCGCTATCTCGAAACAAAACGAGAACGCCTCGGTCATTTTCTTGAAAATGGTGGGGACGAAACGGAGAGCGCATGAAAGAGTTAAATAATCCCTTAAACGGGGCCGGCCTTCGTGTCGCTTTGGTAGCGGGCCGGTTTAACGATGCCATTTCACAGGAATTAATCCAAGGAGCCAGGGACCGTTTGGCTTCTCTCGCTGTCGAAGACGAAAAGGTGACGTTAACTTGGGTAGCTGGTGCTTTCGAAATGCCATTGGCTGCTCAGGCCATGGCAAAGTCTGGCCAGTTCGATGCAGTGATTTGCCTTGGTGCGGTTATACGCGGCGAAACCGCACACTTTGACTTTGTGGCTGGCGAAGCAGCATCAGGAATGATGCGAGTGGGCCTCGACACCGGGGTGCCGGTTGTCTTTGGGGTGCTCACCACTGATACTTTTGCTCAAGCTTTTGCTCGTGCGGGGGTCGCTGAAGGCAACAAAGGCGCTGATTGCGCAGAAGCGGCTATAGAGATGGTTCAGTTGCTCAACGAGATGCGTTAATTCAAAACCAGCGAAACACCAAAAGGTGGCATTTGCTGTGTTGCTGATAGCGTTACTCTTTGTGGGTAACCCAATGTGGGTTATCTAGGGTCGGTTACAACACCTCCGGCCCTCCGTATAGCTTTTGGTGACGCCTAGCGCGCCATAAAGCCGGGTCCGACACCCAGAGGTAACTATGCCGACCAACCTACCCCCCAAGGCCAACACGATGGCCGAGCATCGCTTGCATGAGACCGATACCGGTTCTCCTGAAGTGCAAATTGCTTTGCTCAGCGACCGTATTAACCATCTCACCGAGCACTTGAAGGACCATAAAAAGGACCATCACAGCCGTCGAGGTTTGTTAATGCTGGTTGGCCGTCGTCGCCGGATGCTTGACTACGTAAAGAAAAACGACGTTGAGCGCTACCGGAAGATTATTGCTGACCTGGGACTACGGCGGTAACGCCACCTCTGATATCGGCGGCTTTGCTGCCTTTTCGTCGGGTGCCTTATACGGGCACTGACAACTTCAAACGATGGCGCCGAATGATCGGCGGTCATCAGTGCCAGTTGCATGCAACTCGGCGTAGCGGTCCACCCTGTTGGCTCGCCGCATCGAGAGGCATCCATCTGGAAACTGGGGGCTTCGCTTTATTCAACGCCACCGTAACTCTGCGAGGGAACGTCTCGCGCAGAATCGAAACACAAGGAAAATTATGACAACTGTCCAAACCGTCTCGCATACCTTTAGCGAGACCGACAAAACTATCTCTTTTGAGACTGGTCGAATGGCTCGCCTTGCTGGCGGGTCAATTCTGGCCAAACTTGGTGACTCAACCGTGTTGGTCACCGCTACTGGTGCAAAGTCACCACGCCCCGGCGCTGACTTCTTCCCACTTACCGTGGACATTGAAGAACGCATGTACGCCGCAGGCAAAATCCCCGGCTCGTTCTTCCGCCGTGAAGCACGTGCTTCTGAAGCAGCCATCTTGACCTGCCGTCTCATTGACCGCCCATTGCGTCCAATGTTCCCGGAAGGTTTCCGCAACGAGGTTCACATTGTGGGCACCGTCATGGGTGCCGATATGGAAAACCCTTACGACGTGTTGGCTCTCAACGCTGCTTCGGCCGCTTTGATGATCTCTCCCGTTCCCTTCGACGGACCTGTCGGTGCAGTACGCATTGCTTGGACGGCCGCTGGTGAATGGATTGCTCACCCAACCTACGAAGAGGGCGCCGATTCGGCGTTCGAAATGGTAGTTGCTGGTCGTTTGCTTGATGACGGCGATGTTGCCGTCATGATGGTGGAAGCCGGTGGCACCGAAGCCACCTGGGAAATCTACGAAGGCGGCGCAGCCAAGGTTGACGAAGCTGTTTTGGCCGATGGCCTGAACTTCTCCAAAACCTATATCCGTGAAGTAATTGAACTTCAGTTGGCTTTAGTAGAAGCAGTGGGCGGCGCAGAGAAAATGGAATACTCGGTAACCACCGACTACTCCGAAGAAATCTTTGCTGCAGTTGATGCTGCAGGCCGTGAACGCATTGCCGCTACCCAAACGGTGGCCGACAAAGGCGAACGAGGCGCTGCTGAATCAGAAGTAAAAGCAGCATTGATTGCTGAATTGGCCGAACAGTTCGCCGACGTTGACGGCGCAGAACGCCAAATCGGTGGCGCTATTCGCTCGGTAACCAAAGCCGTGGTGCGTCAACGCATCGTGGATGAAAAAATCCGTATCGATGGCCGGAGCCCCGGTGACATTCGTGAACTGGCTTCAGAGGTTGGCGTAGTAGCTACCTCACACGGTTCTGGTTTGTTCCAGCGTGGCGAAACCCAGGTATTGAACTTCACCACCTTGGGTACCGGTCGCATGGACCAAATGATCGATGGCATTGACCCCACCGAACGTAAACGCTTCATGCATCATTACAACTTTGCTCCGTTCTGTACCGGTGAAACCGGTTTCATGCGGGGCCCTAAGCGTCGAGAAATCGGCCACGGCGCCTTGGCCGAGCGGGCATTGTTCCCAATCGTCCCGAGCTTTGACGAATTCCCTTACACCTTGCGTTTGGTGTCTGAAGTTCTGGCCTCTAACGGCTCGAGCTCTATGGGTTCGGTGTGCTCCGGCACGCTGTCCATGATGGATGCTGGTGTACCTATTAAGGCTCCGGTAGCGGGTATCGCCATGGGCTTGGTTGTCCATGACGGTGAGTACGTCACCTTGACCGACATTTTGGGTGCAGAAGATGCCTTTGGCGACATGGACTTCAAGGTGGCTGGTACCGCCGAGTTCGTAACCGCTTTGCAACTTGACACCAAGATCGACGGCATTCCTGCCGAAGTATTGGCTGACGCTTTGAACCAGGCCAAAGAAGCCCGGTTGAAGATTCTTAGCGTGATGACCGATGCCATTGGCACTCCTCGTGAAGACGTAGGCGAGCATGCTCCGAAGATCACCAGCTTCGAGATTCCGGTAGAAAAGATCGGTGAGGTTATTGGCCCTAAGGGCAAGATGATCAACACCATTCAAGCCGAAACCGGCGCTGAAGTAAGCGTGGACGATGACGGCATGGTGGGGGTTGTTTCGGTAGCCTCTTCCGACCGAGCCAAGGTAGACGAAGCAGTCCGTCAGGTCATGCTTATCGTTGATCCTCCAACTGCTGAAGTTGGTGCGGTGTACCCGGGCAAAGTGGTAAACATCACCAAGTTCGGCGCTTTCATCAACATCCTTCCGGGCCGTGACGGCTTGTTGCACATCTCTAAAATCGGTGGCGGTAAGCGCATCGATCGAGTAGAAGACGTGCTTGAGTTGGGTCAAGACATTGAGGTAGCCGTCGAAGACGTCGACCCCAATGGCAAGATTTCGTTGAAGATGGCCGGCGATGCGCCAGCCAAAGAAGCGAAACCAGTTCAAGAAGAAGCTCCAGTAGCGGAAGAAACAGCAGATGAGGCAGGCAGCGATGACGCCGCCGAATCAACTGCTGATGACTCGGCTCCTCAGGTAGTTGAAGCCAGCTTCGAGGATGCGTTCAGCGCTGAGTTAGAGGGCGTGCATGGCGATCTTGGTCCTGCATCTTCTAACAAGCGTGGTGGTGGCGGCGGCCGACGTCGCCGTGACCGCTGAACGCCTCGGCTAAACGGTCTCCGCTTACGGTGACCACATTCAGCGCCGATCAGGCGGTTGAATTTACACAAATCGCTAACGGCCCGGGTGTGGTGTCAGAGCAAGTCTCTGATGCCCACTCGGTTGCCGTAGGCATTTGGGTAGGGGTAGGTGCTCGTGATGAAAGCGAACATCAAGCGGGCATTTCACATTTTTTAGAACACCTGGTGTTTAAAGGCACCGAGGAGCGTACCGCTCGGTCTATTGCTGAACTGGCTGATGCCACGGGCGGCGAAATGAATGCTTTTACCACTATGGAATACACGGCGTTTTACGCACGGTTTCCGGCCAACAAATTAGATTTAGCGATCGATTTGTTGGGTGATGTGTTATGCCGGCCAGCGCTACGGGCCGCTGACATAGAAACCGAGCGTCAAGTCATTTTGGAAGAACTCCATTTGGCTATTGATGACCCCACCGATGCGTTGTTTGGCTTGTTGCATGAGGGGTTGTTTCCGAAGCACCCGTTGAGTCGTGAGGTTATTGGCACCGAAAATTCGGTGATGGGCCTTGATCGTTCGGCGTTAATGGATTTTCATGACCAGTGGTACCGAGCCCCAAACCTGGTGGTGGCGGCTGCTGGAGCGGTAGATCACCAGTATCTGGTGGAGCGTTTTGGTCAAGTCTTTGCCGAGCGCCAAGGCGGGGTTTCGCCGGTGCGTTCGCAGCCGACGCTGGCTCCGGTGGTTGGTGCTACCTTGCAGCGTCCCATTGAGGCCACCCATTTGGCTTGGGGCTGGTTGGGTGCTTCACGGTTAGACCCTCGCCGCTATGCCCTTACGTTAGGGGTGCATATTTTGGGCGGCGGCATGTCCAGTCGCTTGTTTCAAAAAGTGCGCGAAGAGCGTGGTTTGACTTACAGCGTGTTTGCTACTCGTGGCGTTTTTGAAGATGCCGGGGTGGTCAGCATTTATGCCGGCACGGCGCCGGATCGGGCCGAGGAGCTTGCCGCGGTGGTAGCCCAAGAGGTGGCGGAGATCGCCGATCACGGGGTTACCGAAGAAGAGTTGGCCATTGCACGCAGTGGTTTTGAAGGATCATTGTTGTTGGGTCTTGAAGATACCGGGAGCCGCATGCGGCGTTTGGGCAGCAACCAATTGCTTACCGGCACGGTGATGCCGCTTAAAGAATTGGTTGAAGCTTTTCGGGCAGTGACGGTGGCCGAGATAAACCAAGCCTTGGCTGAAGTGTTTTCTGTAGATGCGGTAACTACCCAGGTAGGCCCTAACAGTTAAACCATCCCGATGCTGGGGGCCGGTGCCGCTAGCCTCGCTGGTATGAGTAGGGAAACACAAAATCGTCGAATAGCCGTTTTGGGTGCCGCAGGCCGTATGGGAGCCACGGCGGTCGAAGCGGTACGGGCCGCTGAAAGCCTCAAGCTGGTGGCGGTGGCCGACCCTCAAGCGGCCGGGCAGTCTCTTCATGGCTTGACTATGGGGTCCGGAGTGGAAGACCTTTTAGCGGCTTCTCCTCAGGTAGTTATTGACTTTACGGTGGCCGAAGCGGCCCGTAACAATTTGCCGGTGCTGGCCAATGCTGGGGTGCATGCCGTGGTGGGCACCAGCGGCCTTGGTGATGAGGATTTTGTTTCGCTCGCTGAGGTCTTTAACCAAAGCGCTTGTTTGGTGGTGCCAAACTTTGCCTTAGGGGCGGTGCTGATGATGCGTTTTGCGGAAATGGCTGCGCCATGGTTTGACACGGCGGAGATTATTGAGTTTCATCACGACGCAAAAATTGATGCCCCTTCGGGGACCGCGATGGCCACCGTTGACCGTATGGCCGCCGCTTCGGCTGATTGGGCAGAAGACCCCACCGAGGTCGAGGTGTTGCCGGGGGCTCGAGGTGGGTTAGGTCCGGCCGATATTCGTGTACATGCGGTGCGCATGCGGGGCATGGTGGCTCACCAAGAGGTGCTTTTGGGGGCGACGGGCCAATCGCTGAGCATTCGCCACGACACAACCGACCGGTCATCGTTTATGCCGGGCATGGTTTTGGCCGCTCAACAGGTTGAAGGCACCGGTTTGACGGTGGGCCTCGACGCTTTGTTGGGCATTTAACAAACTCATGAGCCCGGGTTTTCGCCGCTTGCTGCGCCCCAAGTGGCTGGTTTGGCATGTGCTTATTGGGGTGCTGTTGATTACCACGTTTAATCTTGGCTTTTGGCAATTGCGGCGCTTGGAGACGCGACAAACTTGGAACGCTCAGGTTGAGTTGCAGGGGGTGTTGCCGCCGGTAACGCTTGAAGAAGCGTTGGTGGGCCCACCCGACCAAGCGCTTTTCCGGCGGGTTTCGGCGACCGGAGAGTTTGATGAGGCGGCGCAAGTTTATGTGGCCCATCGTTCGCAAAATGATTCGCCGGGGTTGCACGTGGTGACTTTGCTGCGGGTTACTGATGGCCCCGATGTGGTGGTTAATCGAGGATTTGTGCCTCGCCTGACTTATCTCGAAGACGACCCGACGCTTTGGCCAGCGGCTCTAGGAGAGGTGGAAATCTCGGGTGTTTTGGTGGAACAAACGGTACGGAGCGGGGGCCTCGGCGATGAGGTGATGGGTATCGACCTTGCCGCGTTAAGTCAACGTTGGGGGGTTTCGGTGGCCCCGTTTGTTTTGCAGGCCACCGATGGCGCCAATGTGGATTGGTTGCCGGCGCCCTTGCCGGAGCCAGATTTATCTGATGGGCCGCATTTGGGTTACGCCTTGCAGTGGTTTGCTTTTACGTTGGTAGGGGTGGTGGGTTACCCTCTGGCTATGGCCAATGTGGCTCGCCGAACCGAGGAGGTAGCGTAGGGCTATGGCGTTTTCTAGTGAAGCTGAACTTTGTGTGATCCATGCCCTACGGGTAAAAGGCTTCGTGGATACCCCGGCCATTGTTGAGGTCACGGGGCTACTTGAGCCTGAGGTGCTGGGGTTTTTACAGGCTTTTAAGGAGTCCGAAGAGGTGCGCCACCGTGAGGGGAAAATGTCGGGTTGGATGCTTACCCCGCAGGGGCGAGCCCGGGGCCAGGCCATGGTGTCGGAGGAACTCGAAGCAGCAGGAATTAGAGACCAGGTGGCGACTGCTTATCAAAGTTTTTTAGCGGTGAACCAAGGCTTTTTGGCGCTTTGTACCGACTGGCAGTTGCGCACGGTAGACGGTGAACAAGTAGTCAATGATCATGCCGATGTGGCTCACGATGCGGCAGTCATTGAACGCCTGGGCGAAGCCGATGCGGTGGTGCAAACGGTTTGTGCTGCCTTGGCTGAAGCCTTTGAGCGTTTTGGCGACTACGGAAACCGGTTTAGCGAAGCGCTGACCAAGGTGCGTAACGGGGACCACGATTGGTTCACTAAACCCATGATTGAGTCTTATCACACGGTGTGGTTCGAACTTCATGAGAACCTGTTGGCTACGCTTGGTATTGAACGAGCCAATGAATCTGCTGGCTAACGTCCAAGAAGGAAGAATTTTATGAAATCAAAATTTGGTCGGGTCATTACCGCCATGATCACCCCGTTTGCTGCTGATGGCTCGCTAGACGTTGAGGGTGCTCGTTCGTTGGCCAAGTGGCTGGTTGAACAGGGCAACGAGGCGTTGGTGTTGGCCGGCACTACCGGTGAGTCGCCCACTATTACTCAGGATGAACAAATTGAACTGGTCGAAGCGGTAGTAGATGCTGTTGACGTGCCGATTATTGCCGGTGCGGGCAGCAACGACACTCGGTCGGCTATCGCTAACACGCAGCGCTGTGTAGATGCTGGTGCTCAAGCCATTTTGAGCGTGACGCCTTATTACAATCGCCCTTCGCAAGCAGGTTTGATGGCTCACTTTGCAGAGGTGGCAGCCAGTACCGAATTGCCCATCATGCTTTATGACATCCCGGCTCGTACCGGTCGTGCGTTGGACGCTGACACTATTTTGCAGTTGGCTGATGAGGTAGAGAACATTGTGGCGGTTAAAGATGCGGCTGGCGATGTGGCCAGCACGGCGCGTTTAATAGCGGCGGCCCCCGAGGGCTTTGAGGTGTATAGCGGCGAGGATTGTTTGACGTTGTCCCTGCTGGCCGTTGGAGCGGTAGGTACGGTAAGCGTGGCGTCACATTGGGCTACTCCCGAGATGGTCGTCATGATGGATGCGTTTTTCTCTGGAGATATGGCTACGGCTCGAGCCACCAATCAGCGGATGATCCCGTCGTATGATTTTGAATCGGGCGACCTGACCCCGAACCCCATCCCCAGCAAAGCCATGTTGAAAGTGTTGGGTTTGCCGGGCGGAGATTGCCGTTTGCCAATGGGCCCCGAGCCTGATTGGTTGGCCGATAAAGCACGAGCCATTTTGGCCGGCCTCGGAAGACCTTAGTTTTAATGACCAACGAGGTAACGATCACCTTTTTAGGTGGCTTAGGACAAATTGGCCGCAACTGCGCTGCTTTAGAAAGCAATGGGCGCATAGTCATTTTGGATTGTGGCCAGTTGTTTCCCGACGACTTGCCGGGTGTTGATGCGGTGTTGCCAGATTTTTCTTGGCTTATTGAACGAGCCGACCGCATTGACGGCTGCATCGTTACCCATGCGCACGAAGACCATATTGGGGGTCTTCCGTATCTTTTGCGAGATATGGATGTGCCGATTTATGGTTCGAAGTTCACCCTGGGCATGATTAAAGGCAAGCTTAAGTTTGCCAACATTACTGGCACCAAAATGATCGAAATCAAGGACCATGAACACCACAAGGTCGGACCCTTTGATTGCGAGTTTCTGCCCGTGACGCATTCAACCCCGAGTGGTTTGATGACCGTGTTCACTACCGATCAGGGTCTTATTGTGCATTCCAGCGATTTTAAGTTGGACCCCACTCCGGTAGATGGCCGGGTGACTGATTTGCCTCGCTTGCGAGAGCTTTCTGCCGACCCGGGCATTCGTCTGTTGCTGGCTGATTCCACTAATGCAGGGGCGGCGGGGGCTTCAGGTAGCGAGTCAGAAATCGGCCCGGTAATGGAGCAAATTTTTGCCGATAACCATGGTAAGCGCATCATCGTGGCGGCGTTTTCGAGCCATATCCATCGTGTTCAACAGATCGCTGATGCGGCTAAAGAAACGGGCCGCACTTTGGTGGTGATGGGGGCGTCAATGGTGCGCAACGTCACTTTGGCTCGTGAGTTGGGCTTGTTGCGGGTGTCGGACAAAATGATCGCTACGGCAGAAGACCTTGATGATCTTGACCCGGCGACTACTTGTGTGGTGTGCACTGGTTCGCAGGGGGAGCCGCGGGCTGCGTTGGCGTTGATGGCTGAGGGGCGGCATCGTTATTTAAAAATTACTGACCAGGACACCGTGGTGTTTTCTTCGCACCCTATTCCTGGCAACGAGGCGGCGGTTTCGCGTTTGCAAAACGATCTGGCTCGGCGGGGTGCCCGGTTGGTGCATAGCGGGCAACTCAATGTGCATACCAGTGGCCATGGCAAGCGTGAAGAGTTGGCGGAATTGCATCTGGCGGTAGATGCTGACTTGTTTATTCCGGTGCATGGGGAGTACGCCCATTTGGTGTCGCATCATGAGTTGGCGTTAGAGCTCGGCATGAACCCGGATCGGGTGTTGCGTTGTGTAGATGGCGACCAGGTGCGACTAAGCGATGATGGTCTTAAAAAAGTCGGACAGGTGTCTGATCAGTGGATCATGATGGATGAGCGGGGTACGGCCTTAAGCGACGAGTTGGTGGAGGAGCGTCGTGCTGTTTCGGGTCAAGGGTTTGTGTTGATCCGCGTGGTGGTCGATGGCAAGAAGGGTGTGCTGGTTGAGCCGCCGTTTGTGACTTCGCGAGGTTGGGTAGAGCCTGGGGAACGTGACGATTGGTCGCATGAAGTAGCCCAAGAGGTAGCGGCGGCGGTTACGGAGGCGCTTGAAGACGGCGAACGCGATGCCCACAAGTTGGGGCGCAAAGCCCGTCGAGCAGCGGGCCAGTTGGTGGGGCAACGTACCGGCCGGCGGCCTTCGCTGGTGCCCGTAGTAGAAGTACGCTGACCGTTTCAGACAATAAATGGCGGGCATCCCGCCGTTGTCACACGCTAGTGGTACCTTTAAACCGTGGCAAACGCTAAATCTTCGCGCCCCGAGGGGTCAAAAAAATCAGGCAAAACCGGGTCTCGGTCGACCAAAAGCAGCATCGCTGCGCAGCCCAACCGAAACCCGTTGTCTCGTCGCATGTTGCAGGCCGCTTTTGGGGGCCGAGGCGACGAGATGATGGGCTTGCTCCTAATCTTGGTGGGTTTGTTGGGCGTGCTTTCTTTGTATTTCGACAAAGCTGGGGTAGTGGGTAGAGGCTTAGAAAGCGGCCTGGGGTGGTCTATCGGGTTGACCAAAATGGTGCTTCCGGCAGCCATGGTGGGTTTGGGTTTCGCCATGTTTCAAGAGCGCCACGAAGTTGACGAGCTCTCTAAACGCATTCCGATCGGGCTTGGCCTGGCGCTTATTGGCGTTACCGGGTTGTTGCATATGACCCAGGGTCGCCCCGGTTTAAACGATGGCAGCACTGCGTTAGGTAAAGCGGGTGGCTTGCTGGGTCTGGTGGCTGGTGGGCCGTTAGAGGCGGCGGTGAGCCCTTGGGGAGCGGTTCCTATTTTATTAGCGTTGGGTTTTGTGGGGGTGGCTATTGTCGCTGGGGTTACGGTACGCGAAGCGGCTTCGGGAGTCATGAAGGTTTTGCGCCCCATGGGGCGGGTTATTCTCGACGGATTTAAAGACATTTTTACGGCTCCCGATGAGCCAACCCCCACCGTCAACTTGCCCGAATCAACTGACCCTCGGCCCGCTCCTCCTGAACCCGAACCAGAGCCTGAGGCTGCGCCAGAGCCCGCTCCGAAAGCGAAGAAACGTAAAGGCAAAGTGGCGCCCATAGTGGGGGGCGAACAGCTTACCATTGAGTTGGGCCCTGCGGTGGCAGATTCCCCTTGGCGCTTGCCGTCTACCAAACTCTTGTCGCGAAGCGTGGCTCATGACATAGATGCCAAAGCGGTGGAAGCACGCGGTGTCCGTTTACAAGAAGCATTGGCTGCCCATGGGGTTGAAACCCGTCTTACCGACATGACGGTCGGCCCGACGGTAACCCGCTACGCCTTGCAGTTGGGTGAGGGGGTCAAGGTGGCCCGTATTACCAGTCTGAACAAAGATATTGCTTACGCTTTGGCGGCTGCTGATGTGCGTATTTTGGCTCCTATTCCTGGTCAGCAGGCCATCGGTATTGAGGTACCGAACGATGACCGCGAGATCGTGGCTCTCGGCGATATTTTGACTTCGAACGAAGCAGCCAAAGCCCGCCATCCCTTAGAAGTTGGGGTTGGGCGAGACATCAAGGGCCAGTCAGTCATGATGAATCTGGCCACCATGCCTCACATGCTTATTGCGGGGGCCACCGGGGCCGGAAAGTCTTCGTGTATCAACTCGCTGGTGACTTCAATTTTGATGCGGACCACCCCCGATCAGGTGCGAATGATTCTTATTGACCCAAAGCGGGTAGAGATGGGCCAGTATGAAGGGGTGCCGCATTTGCTGACTGCTCCGGTGACCGACCCCCGTAAAGCAGCCAACGCTTTGAGTTGGGCGGTAAAAGAAATGGAACGCCGTTACGCCTTGTTGTCGGCTACTGGTTTCCGTGACATCACTGGCTATAACGCGTCTTATGATCGTGGCGATTTGAAAGCCCCGTTGGGTTTGACCGATGACGATGACGACCCGGTGGTTTATCAGCGGTTGCCATTTATTTTGGTGGTGGTTGACGAACTTGCTGACCTCATGATGGTGGCGGCCCGCGATGTTGAAGATTCCATTTGCCGCCTGGCTCAAATGGCTCGTGCGGTGGGCATCCACTTGGTGGTGGCGACGCAGCGCCCGTCGGTCAACGTGATTACTGGGGTTATTAAAGCCAACATCCCGGCTCGTTTGGCTTTTGCTGTTTCTAGCTTGGCCGATAGTCGGGTTATTTTGGATCAGCCGGGTGCCGAGCGTTTGGTAGGCCAGGGCGACATGTTGTTGCTGGGCCCCAGTTCGGGCACGCCGCAACGTATTCAAGGGGCTTGGGTTGACGAAGAAGAGGTACGCCAGGTGGTGGCGGTTTGGGTCAAACAGGTCAAGGCTTTGGGCGACCATGCACCGAGTGACGATGAAGCCGAAGTAATCGGCGAACAATCTGCTGGGGGCGGGGCCGCTTCGTTGGGTGGGGACACCATTACTGACAGCATCACTGCGAGCCCGCCTTCGGGGGGCAACAGCGACGATGAGCTTTTCGACCAAGCCCGCATGTTGGTGGTGACTAGCCAATTGGGTTCTACCTCTATGTTGCAACGCAAGTTGCGGGTGGGGTTCGCTCGGGCAGGCCGCTTGATGGACTTGATGGAAGAGTCCGGGGTGGTGGGCCCTTCCACGGGTTCCAAGGCTCGAGAGGTGCTGATTTCTGAAGAAGAGCTCGAAAACCTGATGGCCCAGGGTCTGTAAGGCTAGTTTCGCATGGCTGTTCTTGTGTTGTTGGTGGGTTTGGCGGTGTTGGCGTTGGCGGCTGACCAGTTTGTGTTGGGGGCGTCACGCTTAGCGCACCAAATGAATGTGCCCACCGTGGTTATGGGGGCGTTAATTCTGGGCTTTGGAACCAGCGCCCCAGAGTTTGTGGTGTCCACTTGGGCAGCTTTGCAGGGCGAATCTAATCTTGGTTTGGGCAACATTGTGGGCTCTAATGTGGCCAACTTGACTTTTGTTTTGGGGGTAGCGGCGTTCATCCGGCCGATCACCGTGCCGGCCGGCACGTTGTCACGAGGGTTTTTGTCGTTGGGTGGGGTGCTCATTTTCGCTGCTTTGGTGCAAAGCGAAATGACCCGTGGGCAGGGCTTGGTGTTGTTGGCGGTGTTTGTTATTTTCATGGTGTTTATGGTGCGTTTGCACACTGCTGAAGAAACCCCGCCGCCGGCTATTTCGGAAAGTACGCGTTCCATTAGCCCTTGGTTGCGGGCCGGGGCCGGTTTGTTGGGCACTATGGCGGCTGCCCAAGTGGTGGTCGGTGCTTCTACGGACCTGATTGAAACACTCAACCTCTCGGGTGGGTTTGTGGGGTTTTCTATGGTGGCTTTGGGTACTTCTTTGCCTGAGTTGGTCACCGTGGGGGCTGCGGCTCGACGCAATGAGACGGGTTTGATTTTGGGCAACTTGTTGGGCTCAAACTTATTTAACAGCCTGGCGGTAGGTGCTGGGTTGTTTTTGGCTGGGCCGGGAACGCTCAGCGATGTATTTATGCAAACCAGAGGAGTGTTGGCCATGGTGGCGGTAGCGGCTTTGGCTTTGCTATTGATGGCGACGGGCCGGATGGTGGGTCGCCGTGAGGGGGCAGTTTTGGTGCTGACTTATTTGGGCGTACTGGCTTACTTGGGCTTTAACGCTGCTTTGACGTAATCCGGGGGTCAAGGCCAGTTGGGCCGTAACCTAAAGAGTCATGACTGCTTCTACTTATCATTTGGTGACCTTGGGTTGCCCAAAAAATGAGGTGGATTCCGACAAGTTGGTGGGCTTGTTGACCCAAGATGGGATGCAGCCCACGGATCGCCCTGAGGACGCGGACCTGATTGTGGTGAATACCTGTGCTTTTATTGAAGAGGCCCGTCAGGAGTCCATTGACACGGTGTTGGCCCTTGATGATTTGCGGCAAACCGGAGCCAAGTTGGTGGTTACCGGGTGCTTGGCTGAACGCTATGGCGATGACTTGGCGACCTCTTTGCCTGAGGTGGATCGGGTAGCGGGGTTTGGGGTGCCGGTTACTTTGGGCCAGCGAGCGGCAGAGCAGGCGTTACCTTCGTTTGACTTGTTGAACTTGCCTCGGCCGGCTTCGCAGCGCCCGTGGGCTTACGTAAAAATCGCTGAGGGTTGTGATCGGGCTTGCGGGTTTTGCGCTATTCCGAGTTTTCGGGGCCCGCAACGTAGTCGGTCTATTGAAGACATCGTGACCGAGGCCGAGGCTTTGCAAGTGCATGAGGTGGTGTTGGTGGCTCAAGACTTGGCGGCCTTTGGTCGGGACCAAGGGGTGGGCGAGCGGGCCATCGTGCCGTTGGTTAAAGCGGTGTCTGAGGTAGCGCAACGGGTGCGTTTGTTGTACCTCTACCCATCGGACCTCAGCGATGAGTTGATCGACACTATTTGTGCCACCGGGGTGCCTTATTTTGATCTCTCGTTGCAGCATGTATCGCCGCCGTTGTTGCGGGCTATGAAGCGTTGGGGGAGCGGCGAGAAGTTCACTCAGCGCATGAAGGCTATTCGCCAGCGTGAGCCGGCCGCGGTGTTTCGGTCGAACTTCATTGTGGGTTACCCGGGCGAAACCGAAGAAGACCAGGACGCTTTGTTGGCTTTCATCGAAGAAGCTCAACTGGATTGGTGTGGTTTTTTCTCGTACTCGGCAGAGGAAGGCACCTATGCGGCGGGCCTTGATGGGGCGCCCGAAGCCGAGTTGGTAGCGGAGCGTTTGCGTGAACTCTCTGAAGTTCAAGATGCCATTACGGCTCAGCGGCGAGATGCGTTGATTGGCCAGTCGGTGGAGGTTTTGGTGGATGAACCTGGGGTGGGGCGTACTTGGCGTGAGGCGCCAGAAATTGACGGGATTGTGCAGGTGAGCGAGGATCTCCCCGTGGGTACGGTGGCAACGGTTACGGTTACTGGTGCGTTGGGCCCCGACTTGGAGACAGCATGAACCTTTTTAAACATTTTGGCACGGTGGTAAGCCCGCCAAATTTGGTGACCCTGTCGCGGTTGGCGCTTTCGCCGGTGCTGTTTGTCATTATTTTGGAAGCCCAGGATCGACGCGGCGTGTCGTGGGGTGCTTTTTTGTTGGGCTTTATTCTTGGGCTCACTGATTACATGGATGGTTCGTTGGCTCGTCGAGCGGGCAAAGTCAGCCGTTGGGGGGCTTTTTTAGACCCTTTGGCCGACAAAGTGGCGGTCATTGGGGCAGCGGTTTGTTTGGTGGCGGTAGATCGCTACACCTGGTTGCCGGTAATTTTATTGGCCGTGCGAGAGGTGCTGATTACTTTTTATCGTTTGTGGTTTGCTCGCCAAGGGTTGGCGGTGCCGGCCCGAAAGTCGGCTAAAGCAAAAACTACGGTGCAGGGTTTGGCGCTGTTGGTAGCGGTTATCCCGTTGTTTGAAAACTTTGATTGGCTGGTGGAGGCCACCTTGTGGGCAGCGGTGGTGTTGACAGTGGTCACGGGGCTGCAGTATTTGCTCGATGGCCGTAAAGCCACCAACACCACAGGGGAGTAGGTCACGGTGCGTTGCGAGATTGTGGCGGTAGGCACGGAGTTGCTGTTGGGGCAAATTGTGGACACCAACTCGGCGTGGATTGGTGAGCAGTTGGCGTTGGCCGGTATTGATTGTTTGCGTCATGCGGCGGTGGGCGATAACGCTCAGCGCATCAATGATGCTATTTCTGAGGCGCTTGGTCGAGCCGATGCGGTGATCGTTACCGGGGGTTTGGGCCCTACTCAAGATGACATCACCCGTGAGGTTATTGCTGAGGTGATGGGGGTGGGGTTGGAACGTCAAGATTTTTTGGTGGAGCGGATTGAGCAAAAGTTTGCTGGTCGAGGCCGCCGTATGCCGCAGAACAATTTGCGTCAGGCGGATGTACCGGTGGGGGCGGTGACCATCGAGCAAATGCCGGGGACCGCTCCGGGGTTGGTGTGCCCGGTAGGCGACAAGGTTATTTATGCCGTGCCGGGGGTGCCCAGCGAAATGCGTGACATGGTGAACGGCACGGTGTTGCCTGATTTGATTTTGCGTTCGGGTTCTACGTCGGTTATCCGGTCTCGGGTGTTGCGTACTTGGGGTGAGTCAGAGTCGGGTTTGGCCGAGTTGCTGGCCGAAGAAATTGAGCGCCTCGATGCGACGGGCGGCCCTACCTTGGCTTTTTTGGCCAGCGGCATGGAGGGGTTGAAGGTGCGCATCACCGCTAAGGGCGACACCGAGGAGGATGCTTTGGCCATGTTGGCCGAGGAAGAAGGCCGGGTGCGAGCCATTATCGGGTCGGTGGTTTTTGGGGTGGATGAGCAAAACATGGAGTCGGTGGTGCTGGACCTTTTGGTGGCCCAGGGTTTAACCATGGCCACGGCGGAGTCCATGACCGGCGGCATGATTGGGGCGCGTTTAACTGAGGTGCCGGGAGCCAGCCGAGCTTTTGTGGGTTCGGTGGTGTCGTATGCCAATAGCGTGAAACATGAACTCTTAGGGGTGCCCGAGGGGCCGGTGGTTAGTGAGGCGGCGGTGCGGGCTATGGCGGCCGGGGTGTGCCGAGCGACGGGGGCAAATGTGTCGGTGGCGGTTACCGGGGTGGCAGGCCCAGAGCCTCAAGAGGGTGTGGAGCCGGGTGTGGTGTGGATAGCCACCAGCGTTGATGCGGTGACCGAAGCGGTGCAGGTGCGCTTTCCGTATGGCCGCACCATGACCAGGCAACTCACGGTTATCTCGGCGCTCAACATGCTGCGCCGTCGTTTAATCAACCGGGGTTAAGGGTTAGATTTTATTCGTCAGTTTCAAGGCGAATGGAAGCCGAGTTGATGCAAAAGCGGTCGCCGGTGGGGGTGGGGCCGTCGGGGAATACGTGGCCCAGGTGGGCGCCGCAGTTGTGGCACAGGGTTTCGGTGCGCAGGTATCCGGTGCTGCGGTCTTCGGATGTGTCGATGATGTCGGGGCTGAGCGGGGCATCAAAACTTGGCCATCCGCACCCGGCGTCAAACTTGGTGGCGCTGGCAAAGAGGGCCTCGTCGCACACGATGCAACGGTAGGTGCCGGCCCGGTTTTCGTCCCAATAAATGCCGGTAAAGGGAGCTTCGGTGCCCGCCTCTTGAGTGCAAGCAAATTGCTGGCCGGTAAGCCGGTTGCGTAGTTGTTCGGTGGTTTCTTTGGGGGAGGGGGTGTCGTTCATGACCAAAACCTACCTGTTTTAAGGAGTAAAGAAAAGAATTTGGCGAAATGCTTGCAACGAACACCTGTTCGCAATTACGCTGTTGTTATTCGCAAAGGCAGATTGTCACACCCCTCTACTAAGTTTCTCTACATAACAACTTCTCTTACCCCTCTACAAAAATAACGGAGTTAATCATGGCAAAGAAAAGCAACAAACCACTCAAGACAGTTCCAGAAATTGGCGCAGATTCCGAAGGCCGAGGCAAAGCCCTCGATCTGGCTTTGAATCAGATTGAAAAGCAGTTCGGTACTGGCGCCGTCATGAAGATGGGCGATAAAGCCTCCATGGCAATCGAGACCGTCCCCACCGGCGCATTGGCGCTGGACTTAGCCTTGGGTGTTGGCGGGTTGCCTCGAGGTCGTGTGGTAGAAATCTTCGGCCCAGAGGGTTCAGGTAAAACTACCTTGGCTACTCACGTGGTGGCCGAGGCCCAACGCAACGGTGGCGTCTGTGCTTACATCGATGCGGAGCACGCTATGGACCCGGTCTATGCGGCAGCCATCGGGGTCGACGTTGACTCCTTGCTTATTTCGCAACCCGACACTGGTGAACAGGCGTTAGAAATTGTTGACATGCTGGTTCGTTCTGGTGCGTTAGATGTGATTGTTGTTGACTCGGTGGCCGCTTTGACCCCTCGGGCAGAAATTGAAGGCGACATGGGCGACACCCACGTAGGCCTCCAAGCTCGTTTGATGTCGCAGGCTTTACGTAAGTTGGCAGCCAACCTAAACAAGTCCAACACCATCTGTATTTTCATCAACCAGTTGCGTGAAAAAATTGGCGTCATGTTCGGTTCTCCAGAGACCACCCCTGGTGGTCGGGCGCTGAAGTTTTACTCTTCGGTTCGTTTAGACATTCGTCGCATTGAAGCGTTGAAAGATGGTTTAGACATCGTGGGTAACCGCACCCGGGTCAAGGTGGTAAAGAACAAGGTAGCTCCGCCCTTTAAGCAAGCTGAGTTCGACATCATGTACGGGCAAGGTATTAGCCGAGAAGGTTCGGTGATTGATCTTGGGGTTGACCTAGACATTGTGAAGAAGTCTGGTGCTTGGTACACCTACGAAGGCGAGCAACTTGGCCAGGGTCGAGAAAACGCTAAGAAGTTCCTCTTCGATAACCCCGAGGTGATGATGGAAATCACCGACCGGGTGTGGCGTGAGGTGACTCCCGAAGTCGAAGAAGAAGAACCATCCATGGAAATAGAGGATGCAGTAGCCATCGACGAGTTCACCGCTGCTGACGATGTTCCCATCGCTATTCAGGACTAATGCTGGCCAGTTGACCTAACCGTGAGAGCGGTTAGGTCAACGTGGTGGCCGCTGGGTGAGCGCCCCATAACCTAGAGGGGTGAGCGAAACCCCTGAACTTCCTGAACCACGTACTTACGCCGTGCGTACCTACGGGTGTCAGATGAACGAACACGACAGCGAGCGCATCGCTGGTTTGCTCGAAGCCGATGGGCTTACCCGGGCGGCCTCTGAAGACGAGGCCGACATTATTGTGCTCAACACCTGTTGTATCCGTGAAAACGCCGATAACAAGCTCTACGGGGCGCTGGGCAACCTTAAAGTGCTCAAAGAAAAACGTCCCCACGTGCAAGTAGCGGTTGGCGGCTGTTTGGCGCAAAAGGACCGAGATTTAATCCAACAACGGGCCGGCCACGTAGATGTGGTTTTTGGCACCCACAATGTGCATCGAGCGGTCGAACTCTTAGACGAAGCGCGGCAAAACGGCTCGGTCATAGAGATCCTTGAAGAAGTAGTACGTGACGATGCTGAGTTGTTTCCGTCGGCCTTACCCACCCGGCGCGATGAAGACCACAGTGCTTGGGTGACTCTGCAAATAGGTTGCGACAATTCCTGTGCTTTTTGCATTGTCCCTTCGGTGCGGGGCCCAGAAATTAGCCGCCCCTTTGGCCAACTGGTGTCTGAGATAGAAGACCTATCTGGCGACGGGGTTACCGAAATAACCTTGTTGGGGCAAAACGTAAACTCTTATGGCCGCGACCTCACCTTACGTTTACGGCCCGAGGCTCCGAGCGGCACCGACCAAACCGAAGCAGGCCAACTGTGGGCTCAAGATGAGACCCGCCGCCCGCGCCCGTTGTTCGCCGACCTCTTACGGGCCGCCGGCCAAGTTGAGGGCATCGAACGGGTGCGCTTTGTCAGCCCTCATCCCAAAGATTTACGCCCGGAAACCATTTCCGCCATGGCCGAGGTGCCCGAGGTCTGCGAACACCTGCACTTGCCTTTGCAGTCGGGGAGCGACCGGGTGTTGGCGGCCATGCATCGCGGTTACACCGCAGAGCGTTATTTGGAACGCCTAAACGAAGCCCGGGCCACCATTGATGACTTGGCCGTCAGCACCGACTTGATTGTGGGTTTCCCTGGCGAAACCGAAGACGATTTTGTAGAAACCTTGGCGCTAATAGCCGAAGTCGGTTTTGACGCCGCCTACACCTATATTTTTTCGCCCCGACCGGGTACCGAGGCGGCAGAAATGACCGACCAGTTTGTTGACCATGCGGTGAGCGTGGACCGTTACGAACGATTGCGAACGGTCTTGAGTCGGTCATCGGCCCTCACCCATGCGGCCCGGGTGGGCCGAGTGGAGTCGGTAGTCATCGGAGGCCCGGCTAAGCGTGAACCGAATCAAGTAACGGGACGTACCCGTCAAAACAAGATGGTTAACTTGCCAGCGGCCCCTGGCTTGCGGGTGGGTGCTTATGCCGACGTTGAGATTATTGATGCGGGCAACTTTTACTTAATAGGCGAGTTGAAAGAAGTAACCGCCGACCCTCGCCACCGCCGTCGTATTCCGGTGGCCGCTGCTTAATCATGGTTGTTGCCAACGGCCATTTAGTAATTCTGGGTACCACTGCTTCAGGGAAGTCTTCGTTAGCTTTTGCTTTGGCTGAACTGCGTTCAAACGTTGAGTTGGTTTCCATGGATTCCATGGCGCTTTATCAGCACATGAATATTGGCACCGCTACTCCCACGGCAGAGGAACAAACGGCGGTACCGCATCACCTGATTGATCTCGTGGCTCCCACAGAGGAGTTCACAGTGTCGCAATTTCAAGCGGCCGCCCAACGGGCCATTGCTGATATAGAAACACGGGGCAAGCGAGCAGTGCTGGTGGGCGGCACCGGCCTGCACGTCCGCTCAGTGGTCGACGACCTCGACATCCCGGGGCAGTTTCCTGAAACACGATCCGAGTTAGAAACCGAAAGCGACACCGGGGTGTTGTATCAACGCTTGTTGACCCTTGATCCGCTGGCGGCCGGCCGTATGGAGCCCTCTAACCGGCGCCGGGTATTGCGGGCCTTGGAGGTCACGGTGGGGGCTGGACGGCCTTTTTCTGCCTTTGGCCCCGGCATAGATGCTTACCCGCCGACCCCCTTTACCCAGATCGGTCTGCGGCTCAGTCGAGAGCTCGTAGACCGGCGCATTGCCGAGCGCTACCAAAAACAACTCGATGAAGGTTTTCTCGAAGAAGTGGCTGCGGTCATGACTTTGGGTCCTTCTCGAACCGCTAAGCGAGCGTTGGGCTATGGCCAGTTGGCGGCACACCTTGATGGCCTCTGCACGCTCGAAGAAGCGGTGGCCGAAGCGGTGCGCGACACTCGTCGCTTTGCTCGCCGTCAAGAACGCTGGTTTCGCCGCGACCCAAGAATCGAATGGCTTGATGTGCAAGAGAGTTCACAAGAAGTGCTAGAAAAAGTGCTCCGCCGCTTTGATGAGTTGGCAAATCATTAATCAAACACCCAACGGGCCTGCCCAGAGGCCAGACTGTTAACTATGCAGATGAGCCGCTACCACGGGTTAGGCAACGACTTCTTGATTGCCTTTGCCGAAACGATCCCCAGTCAGGCGCCCGCTTTGGCGCGCCGCTTTTGTGATCGCTCCAGCCCGTGGGGAGCCGACGGCCTGGTGTTCGGCACCCCCGGTACCCAAAACCAATACATGTTTTCTCTATTTAACGCCGACGGCGGTCGGGCCGAAGTAAGCGGAAACGGTTTGGCGTGCTTTGGCCACGCCTTGGCGAAAAAGCTTTCCGTTGATGATCTTTCTCTTGAAGTTGACACCACAGTCGGGCCGCGCTCCATAAAGGTAAACGGCGTTGCGAACCAAGATCAGGTAATGGCCACCGTGGGTATGGGTCAGCCTCAAAAGGGCCCGGATTTTGCGGGGTTAAACCTTGACCTCGCGGGCTTCGGTGGAGGCCGTGTGGATTCCATAGATTTAGGTAATCCGCATTTGGTGATCGAAGTCGACAACATAGATTCGGTTGATCTTGCGCAGGTGGGCCCCGCCGTAGAGGCCTTCTTTATGCCCGCCGGTTGCAACGTGCACATCGTGCAAGCCCAGGACACTAACGCTCTGACCATGCGCCCCTGGGAGCGTGGTGTAGGGCTGACCGAGGCCTGTGGCACCGGGGCCACTGCTACTGCTTTGGTGGCGCACCGTTGGGGGTTAGTAGGCGGCGAGGTAGCGGTGTTTATGCCTGGCGGGGTGGCCAACATCACCGTAGAAGGCGAACCGACCTACCGTTGCCGGTCTACATTTGAAACAACCTTTGAGGTAGCTGATGGGTGACCAACCAACAGAAGAAATCGAAGAGCTTGATGAAGCGTTCGAAGGCGAACACCGGGGAGCGTTTGGCGAGTTCGGTGGCGAAAGCAGCGGTTTTATCGACCGGGCTTTTCGTGAGCGCATTGTGTTGGCTTCGGTAACTTTGTCGGGCGACAACATCGAAGAAGCCGAAGCGTCTTTAGACGAACTGGCTCGACTGGTTGACACGGCAGGGGCCGATCCGGTGGCTCGGGTACAGCAAAACCGTTTATCCCCCGACCGGGCAACCTATGTGGGCAGCGGTAAAGCCGAAGAGATTCGTCAAATATCTGAATCTCTGGACGCCGATACCGTGGTTTTTGATAACGAGTTGTCTCCGGCCCAACAAGGTAATTTAGAAAAAATGTTGAAACGCAGTGCTCTGGATCGCACAGCGGTCATCTTGGATATTTTCGCGCAGAACGCTTCGAGCCCGGAAGGTAAAGCGCAAGTCGAACTGGCTCAGTTGCGTTACCGGTTGCCGCGGTTGCGTCGTTCGGGACGTACTTTTTCTCAGCAAGCGGGCGGTATCGGCACCCGTGGCCCGGGTGAAACGCAACTCGAGGTAGACCGCCGTCGGCTTATGCGTCGTATTACTAAATTGGAAGGCAACTTAAAACAGTTGCGCAAAAATCGGGCCACCCAATCGAAGTCTCGCAAACGAACCAGCAACCGTGCGGTGGCCATCGTGGGTTACACCAACGCCGGAAAATCCACCTTGTTGAATGCGCTCACCGATGCCGGGGTGTTGGTAGAGGACCGCTTGTTTGCCACCTTGGACGCCACCACCCGGCGTCTTGCCTTGCCCGGTGGCGAGGCCGTGTTTTTGACCGACACGGTGGGTTTTGTGCGCAAACTTCCCCATCAATTGGTGGAAGCCTTCACCTCAACGCTTGATGTGGTGATCGACGCGGACCTTTTGTTACATCTCGTGGATGCCTCAGACCCCGACCCTTCCGGCAGCATCAACGCCGTGCGTACGGTGTTGAAAGAAATTGGTGCCGACACCGTGCCAGAAGTTTTTGTCTTTAATAAAGCGGACCTTGACCCAGTGGCTGCTCAACAGTTGAAGGCCCATGAACCGGGTTCGGTGGTGTGTTCGGCCACCACCGGCGAAGGCCTCGAAGATCTCTTAGAAGTAGTGGGTTCGCACCTTCGACGTTTGACCCGCACCGTTGATCTGTTGATCCCTTTTGATCGAGGAGACATCATGGCCCAAGTGCACCGCGAGGGTGAGGTGGTCGAAGAAACGAACAGCGAACAAGGATGGTTGATACGGGCCCGCTTTGAAGAAGCTTCGGTAGGCCGATTAGAAGAGTTCATTGACCCAGGAGCCAAGACAAACTCATGAACCAGTCATCGGGATTTGTGCCGCCCCCCATGCCCTTTGATGGGCAGAGCGCTTTACGTCAACAGGCAGAACTGTTGCCCGGTGGGGCCGTAGATTTGTCTATCGGTACACCGGTAGACCCCGTACCGGACCTCATCGCTGCGGTGCTGGCCGACCCAGACCCGGCCCGGCCTTACCCCACGTTGACTGGCCGACGCATTATTGAAAACGCCATTGTCTCTTGGTTGGATAGCCGGCTAAATGTTTCCGTAACCCCAGCCGAAATAGGTACCTGCATCGGTACCAAAGAGTTAGTGGCGGGGTTGCCTCATCTGTTGAAACTCCGTGACCCTTCGCGGGACACTATTTTGTACCCCGAAGTGGCTTACCCTTCGTACGCCATGGGGGCAGCGCTAGCCGGGTGTCGTGCCGTGCCGGTGGCTATGGACGATCAGTGGCGGCTAGATGTTTCGAGCATTGACCCGCAAGATGCCCAACGGGCACTGGCTTTGTGGGTAAATACCCCGGGCAATCCGGCTGGCGGCCTTGACGATCTTGAAGAAGTTGCCGAATGGGGCCGCAGCAACGAGGTGCCGGTGTTTAGCGACGAGTGCTACGTGGAGTTCACTTGGGATGGCCCTGCTCGTTCAATTTTGCATTATGGCCATCAAGGGGTGGTGGCGGTGCATTCGTTATCTAAGCGCTCCAATTTGGCGGGTTTGCGTTTTGGGTTTTACGCCGGTGATCAAGACCTGGTGAGTTATTTGCGAGAGACCCGCCGTCACCAGGGGTTAATGGTTCCGGGCCCTGCTCAAGCGGCGGCCGTGGTGGCTTTGGGCGACCAAGACCACGTGGCGGTGCAGCATCAGCGTTATTTGAACCGTTTGAACTTGTTGATTGAGGTGTTGGGGCAGATGGGCGTGGAGGCTTGCTTGCCGGGGGGATCGTTTTATTTATGGGTGGCAGCCCCGCAAGGAGACGCCGCGGGGCTAATTAACCGGTTGGCTCAAGAACTCGGAGTGGTCGCCACCTTGGGTGAAATCTACGGGGAGCGTGGAGCGGGCTATGTTCGCTTGGCTGCGGTGGCCACCGATGAGCGCTTAGCTTTGGTGGCCCAGCGGGCCTCGGCCTTAAGTTAAACAAATTGAACCCGTGGCGGCGGGGCCGGGGAGTAGTCTCTGCCCATGGCAGAACTCCAAGCACAAATAGAAGAACTCTGGGCTAATCGAGAAACGTTGGAGGCTCAGGACGCCGATGCCAATGCGATTATCCATGAGGCCGTGGGGTTGCTGGATTCCGGTGGCGCTCGGGTAGCCGAGCCAGGACCTGATGGGGTGGTGGTCAACCAGTGGCTCAAATACGCCATCTTGTTGTTGTTTAAACAGGCGCAGATGTCCACCATTGAGACGCCGCCTTTTGAGTACGCCGACAAAATTCCTCTTAAGTCTAATTTTGAGGCCCAGGGAGTACGGGTGGTTCCTGGGGCGCTGGCCCGTTGGGGCAGTTATTTGGCGCCGGGGGTCATCATGATGCCCAGCTTTGTCAACATTGGGGCGTGGGTGGGTGAAAACACTATGGTCGATACCTGGGCCACCGTAGGGTCGTGCGCTCAAATTGGTCGCAACGTGCACCTTTCTGGCGGGGTAGGTATCGGTGGGGTGTTAGAGCCCGCCAATGCAGTGCCGGTAGTTATTGGCGACGAGTGTTTAATTGGTAGCCGGTGCATTGTTGCCGAAGGCGCCCGAGTGGGCGAGGGGGTGGTGCTGGGTGCAGGGGCGGTGCTTACCGCTTCTATCCCGGTTATTGATGCCGAAACCGGCGAAGAAATTAGCCGGGGGGAAATCCCGCCGTGGTGTGTGGCGGTGCAGTCCACTCGGTCACGAGAGTTTTCTGGCGGCACCTTCGGTCTGCCTTGCGTGTTGGTCATTAAACGCCTCACCGAGGGGGAGCGCCACAACAAGTCGGCTCTTAACGATGTGCTGCGTAGCCATGGCGTGAGCACCTGAGCAGATGGCTGATCTTTTAGCGCTTACCGCTCAACTGGTGGACATCCCTTCGGTTAGTTTCGACGAAGAGGCTTTGGTGGCTTTTTTGGAAGTTGAGATTCGTGCCATTGACGGTCTTACCGTTGACCGGGTGGGGGACAACTTGGTGGCTCGCACCACGCTAGGTCGCCCCCATCGCTTGATTTTGGCCGGCCACACCGACACCGTGCCGGGCCAGCAGGGGTCGCGCCGAGAGGGCGACACTTTGTGGGGTTTGGGAAGCACCGATATGAAAAGCGGGTTGGCGGTCATGTTGGAACTGGCCCGCACCTTGACTGAACCAGCGGTAGATGTCACCTACGTGTTTTATGCCTGCGAAGAAGTGGCCAGCGAACACAACGGTTTGCGTCAACTTTTCTCGGAGGCCCCCGAGTTGTTGGCGGGCGATGTAGCGATCTTGGGCGAACCCACCGACGGAATTATTGAGGCGGGCTGCCAGGGCACCATGCGTCTTGAAGTAACGCTGGCTGGCGTGCGGTCGCATTCTGCTCGCCCGTGGATGGGGCGTAATGCTATTCATCGGGCCGGGCCGTTGTTGGACGCAGTGGCCGGTTATCAACACCGGGAACCTGTAGTGGATGGCTGCACTTATCGAGAGGCTTTGCAGGTGGTAAATATTTCGGGTGGGGTGGCCGGCAACGTGGTGCCCGATGCGGTGACTTTGTTGATTAATCATCGCTATGCCCCTGACCGAACGGGCGAACAAGCCGAAGCGCATGTGCATGCGGTGCTGGCCCCGTTTTTAGAAGACGGTGACCAGGTGAGGTTGGTGGATCATTCGCCGGCCGCCGCCCCCGGGTTAAATCATCCTTTGCTCAGTACGTTGATTGATCGCAACGATTTGCCCGTTGAAGCCAAATTGGGTTGGACCGATGTGGCTTTTTTTTCTGGTCACGGGGTGCCGGCGGTTAATTTTGGCCCGGGGGATGCCACGCTGGCTCACACCGCAGATGAGCGGGTGGAGCGAGCACCGTTAGAAGCGACCTTTGCCGCTTTGGTGGATCTGCTTACTCAAGGGGTTTAAACCTTGCGCATGACCGTAACGACTCGGCCAAAGATGTTTACTTGGTGAGCGGGGTACCGCATTTCTTCAAAGGCTGGGTTTGACGGGATAAGCACCACCTGGTCGTCTTCTAAACGAAAATGTTTGATGGTGGATTCATCGCCGGGAATACCGGCCACTACCAGGTCGCCGTTGTTGGCGGTTTTTTGGACGTTGACCACCACGAAGTCGCCGTCGAATATCCCGGCTTCGATCATGGATTCTCCGCGTACTCGTAGCATAAAGAGTTCGCCGTCGCCGGTGAACTCTGAGGGGAGGGCGATGGATTCTTCGATATTTTCGTGGGCCAGCACGTCGGTGCCGGCCGCCACGTCACCCACTAGAGGCACATGTTGCACGGTGCCTTCGGCCATGGGGGCACCGCTGTAGGGGTCGCGGCAAACTTTTAAAGCTCGTGGCCGGCTGGGGTCACGTTGTAAATAACTTTTCTCTTGCAGCGTAGAAAGATGGGCATGGACCGTTGAGGGGGAGGTCAAACCCACGGCGGCACCAATTTCACGTACGGTCGGCGGGAAGCCTTTTTGGCGTGTTTGGGAGTCAATGAACTCCAAAATCTGTTTTTGACGGTCTGTTAGGCCTGTATTCATAGGGTTTTTCCTTTAAGGGTTGACAACGAACATATGTTCGGTAAGGTATAGCCTATGACCGAACGCCTGTTCTCCGCACATATGTTCGCCGAACAAGCGTTCCATGTCAAGGACCCTCTTGAAAAAAAGGCCTTTTTGGCTTTGGGGTCCTCTCGAGAATGTCACACCCCTCTGAAAGGATGTACGCCATGACCGCTATTACTCATCTTCCTTCTTCCCCGCTGGTGGCCTCTGGGCTGTCTCTTTCTCCCGAGGTGTATCGCCGCCGCCGGTTGATGGTTTCTGTCTTATTGGCCGTCACGGTGTTTGCCGTGTCAATGATGGGCGGCGAGCTGTTGGGTCGAGTAACCGGTGTCCCTGGGTCAACGCCCGCCGGTGCTGCTGCGGAACCAGTGGTTTATGTGGTGCAACCGGGGGACACGCTGTGGGCGATCGCTGAACGAATTTCTCCTCCCGGGCGAGACATCCGTTTTACGGTAGATCACCTTGAAGCAGTTAACGGGGGTTCTTTGTTGCGGCCGGGGCAGCGCTTGGTGCTTCCTTCCGGCTGGTAAGAAAGGGTTCGTTTGTTTGCTGAACGCTCAGGCCGAAAGGTAACGACAGAACAGCAAACCGGCTTCGGTGGTCAATCCCGCCAGTTCAAACTCTTCCAAGCTTTCCAGTATCGGCCCGTTGATAAGGCCCGGCCCCTCGCCGCCAACCAGCAACGGGGCCACGGTCAAGCAAAGTTCATCAACCAACCCAGCGGCCACCAACTGATGGTTAAGCGAGGGCCCTCCTTCGCTCAAAACAATGCCGGCCCCTCGTTGGCGCAAGTCTTCCATGACCAAATCTGGGTCAACCCGTGGGCCAGCCAAAGTCACTACCTCTGCCCGCCCAACAAAAGATTCACCCAGAGCGGCCGCCCCATGGCTCGTGGTAAAAATAAGCGGCAACGGGTCTTCAGGTGGGTGGTCGGCAAAAAGCGCGGCCTGCGAGTCCAGATCGCCACGGCCGGTCACCACGGCCAAACGGGCTCGGGGCGCTTGATGGCGGGCTACTCGCCGTTGGGCTGCTTCGGGGTGCGGGGTGCGAGGTGGTCGGTACCCCTCGGCACGCACCGTGCCGGCTCCCACCAAAATGATGTCGGCCAGCGAGCGCAAGATGCCCAAAACTTTTTGATCCGCAGGGTTCCCCAAACCACCCGAGGTGCCGCGCACACTAATTGCCCCATCCAAAGAAGAAATCATGTTGGCCATTACCCAGGGCCGGTTATTGGGGGTTGGGCGGGGTTGGTCGTAGACGTCAAGCGGGTTTTGGTCTTCGCCGGGCGGAAGGAGCTGTCGCATGCCTAAACCGTATCTTGTTAAGGCTGTGGAGAACTTCTCCGATTTCCACAAGATTTACCTCTTTCAATCCACAGGGGAAGTTCCGTACTGTAGGGGTAGCGATCAGCGACGGGAGATTCCGGCATGACGCATCGGCGGGTTCTTCGAACCGAGCTGATGTTAAGGCTCGGATGGGGGCCCTTAAAGGAGCCTTAAGAACAGTCTTTGACCTGGGTCTCCCGTCGCTGACCGCATCTTTTTTGGTATGGCCGACAAGTAGGGGTATTGGCTCTAAGGTGAAGACCCCCTCTGGTCGCGGCGAGCAACAGAGAAATAACAACAAAACTTTTTGAAAGAATAGGAACACTATGACAGTAGGAACAGACCGAGGGGTGTTGGGCTTCAAGCGGTATTTCACCTCACCCGATACCCACCCCTACGATTCCATCGAATGGGACACCCGAGACGCACGGCTTGTTGATCACCGTGATGGTTCGGTGGCCTTTGAACAACTCGGTATTGAAGTGCCTTCTGATTGGTCGGTAAACGCCACCAATATTTTGGTTCAGAAATATTTTCGGGGCACGGTAGGCACCGAAGAAAGAGAGTCTTCGCTTCGCCAGGTAGCCGACCGGGTGGTTGACACCATCACCGCATGGGGGCTCAAAGACGGTTATTTCGAAGATCAAGAAGAAGCAGCTGTTTTCTCTGAGGAACTCAAGTACCTCATCATCAACCAGCGGGCGGCCTTCAACTCGCCGGTCTGGTTCAACATTGGGGTAGCAGGCGTTCCTCAGCAAGCTTCGGCTTGTTTCATTTTGTCGGTCGATGACCAAATGAGTTCCATCTTGAACTGGTATGTCGAGGAAGGAACCATCTTCAAAGGTGGCTCCGGTGCGGGGGTAAACCTCAGCCGTATTCGTTCCTCACGAGAACTTCTCAAAGGTGGGGGAGAAGCCAGCGGACCGGTCAGCTTTATGCGGGGCGCCGATGCTTCGGCTGGCACCATAAAAAGTGGAGGCAAAACCCGTCGGGCCGCCAAAATGGTTATTTTGGATGCCGAACACCCCGACATTGAAGAGTTCATTTGGTGCAAAGCCAAAGAAGAACACAAGATGAAAGCCTTGGAGGCCGCAGGCTTTGACATGAGCCTGAACGGCAAAGACATTCATTCGGTGCAGTTTCAAAACGCCAACAACTCCGTGCGGGTAACCGATGTTTTCATGGAAGCCGTTGAAGCCGACGGCGACTGGGGCCTCACCGCTCGCACCGACGGCTCGGTAATCGAAACCGTTAAAGCCCGCCAGCTCTTTCGCCAAATGTCTGAAGCCGCTTGGGAATGCGCCGACCCTGGTTTGCAATTCGATACCACCATTAACCGTTGGCACACCGCTTCTAACACCGGCCGCATTACGGCCAGCAACCCATGTAGCGAATATGTTCATTTAGATAACTCAGCGTGCAATTTGGCCAGCCTGAACCTCATGACTTTTCTCGACGATTCCGACCTAAAAGCCGGCATCGAAGCGTTTGACATTGAGGGCTTTCGCCACGCCATAGAACTGGTGTTCACCGCTCAAGACATTTTGGTTTCTAACGCTGACTACCCGACCGAAGCAATTGGCGAAACCACCCGAGACTTCCGCCAGTTGGGCATGGGTTACGCCAATCTTGGCGCTTTGCTTATGGCTTTGGGTTTGCCTTATGACAGCGACGAAGGCCGTGCAGTAGCGGCTTCGTTGACCTCACTTATGACCGGTCACGCTTACCGTACTTCGGCTCGCATCGCCGACCGTTTAGAACCATTCGCTGGTTTTGAAACCAACCGAGAGCCCACGTTGAAGGTCCTTGATCAGCATCGTGAAGCCGCCGAGTTGCTTGACAACGGGGTTGCTGAAGATTTGGTTGCGGCCGGTCGAGAAGACTGGTTTGAGGCCTGCGCTTTGGCGCAACGAGTGGGAGTACGGAACAGCCAGGCCACGGTGCTGGCCCCCACCGGCACTATCGGTTTGCTCATGGATTGCGACACCACCGGAATCGAACCAGATTTCAGTTTGGTCAAAATGAAGCGCTTGGTAGGTGGCGGAACCATGTCCATCATCAACCAAACAATTCCGCGAGCTCTTACCCACTTGGGGTACGACGAAGATCAGGTAAAAGCCATCACGGCGTTTGTCGATGAAAACCAAACGGTGACCGGTTGCCCGGAACTCTCCGCTGACCACCAAGCCGTGTTCGCTACCTCAATGGGCGACAACTTCATTCACCATCTCGGCCACGTGCGCATGATGGGAGCGGTGCAGCCGTTTTTGTCGGGAGCTATTTCTAAAACTTGCAACATGCCCGAAGGAGTAACCGTTGACGAAGTAGAAGAGCTCTACCTTGAGTCTTGGAAACTCGGGCTAAAAGCAGTAGCTATTTATCGTGATAACTGCAAGCTGGGCCAGCCGCTTTCTACCGGTAAAGATGCATCAACCCCAGCCACGGTGGCCGAAAACCTTGCCGCTGCACTGGCTGAACCGGTCCGGCGCAAACTGCCTCGTACTCGGGTTTCTCGTACCTTCGAGTTTCGAGTAGCGGACTGCAAAGGGTGGGCCACCATTGGTGAGTACGAAGATGGCCGACCGGGCGAGATTTTTCTCCGTGTCTCTAAACAGGGCTCCACCATGGCCGGCATCATGGATGCTTTTGCCATCTCATTGAGTCACGGCTTGCAATACGGCGTGCCGTTGCGGGCCTATGTTGAGGCCTTTACCGGTATGCGTTTTGAACCGGCGGGGATGACCGACGACCCAGATTTGCGTATCGCTTCAAGCATCATTGATTATCTTTTCCGCCGTTTGGCCGTGGAGTACCTCAGCGCTGAAGAACGTGCCGAACTCAACATTTTGACGGTTGGTGAACGTACCCAGCAAACCTTGCCGGGAGTGATGGAATCCGCCACGGCCACCCTCCAAGGCTCTGAAGTACCGGCCGACCCGCCAAGCGTGCCCTCGGCTTCGCAGTTGGTGGCCGAAATGAGCATGCGTCCCTCGCAAGATGCCCCCATGTGCATGCAATGCGGGGTAGCGATGCAACGCGCTGGGTCGTGCTACGTGTGTATCGATTGTGGCTCCACCAGTGGGTGCTCTTAATGGCTGTTCTGCGGTTTTCTTTTGGAACCATGGGGTCTGGTAAGTCCACTCTGGCTTTGCAAATCCACCACAATTTGGCTTCTCGGGGGCTTCAAGGCTTGCTGTGCAGTCAGTTGGATCGAGCGGACGGAAAAGTGTCAAGTGCCCTTGGGGTTTCGGCCGATGCGGTAGAGGTGGGGCCGCTGCTCAACCTTTTTGAACTCGCGGTAGCCATGAGCGACCGTGCTGCCGGTTTGGACTATGTGATCTGCGACGAAGCGCAGTTTTACCGGCCGGAACAAATTGAGCAATTGGCCCGCGTGGTTGATGAACTTGATACTGATGTGTACGCCTTCGGTTTGTTGACTTCTTTTCAAGGGGTGCTTTTTGAAGGAACCCAGCGTTTGCTTGAATTGGCTGATGAATCGGTAGAGGTACAAGTTGAGGCCCGTTGCTGGTGCGGGACCCGCGCTACCCATAATGCTCGACTGGTAGATGGAGTACAGGTCTACGACGGCACGTTGATGGTGGTCGACAACCCCGACGATCAACAGGTGACGTACGAACTGCGCTGTCGCCGCCATTGGTTAACCGGCGACAGCGGCCCCGACGGCACCCAAGTGGTCGCCGCCCATGCCACGGTAAGCGCCCAATAGTCTCTCCGTTTTTTCTACGCTAAAGGTTCATGTTTTCGCGCTAGCTAGCGACTGCACTGTTGACCAAACGGCATCTTCTACCGAAACGACATCAGGAACCTTCCGATTTGTGCCCGGCAGACGCGCCCCATCTTGGTTAGCGATTGACTTAGCCAAGGTGCTGAGTTGCTCGGCAAAATCTTCATGAAAACCACTCGGGTCGATGACGATATAAAACTGCCCCAGATTATGGGGAGCACCTTCGGGGGTTTTAAGCGGCGGAACTTCAGCACTAAGTCGCGAACCGGTCAAAGCGCTGGCCAGTACTTCAACCATTAAACCAATGCCGTAACCCTTGTAGCCGCCGGCTGAAACCAACGAGCCCATCAAAGCTTCCTGAGGGTCGGTGGTGGGTTCTCCTTGAGCGTCAACGGCCCAACCCAAGGGGATGGTTTCTCCGGCGGCCGCCGCCATAGTTATTTTTCCTAAAGCCACGGCGCTGGTGCTGAAATCAAATTGAAAAGCCACCCCTCCACGCCCATCAGGCACCGCCATGGCAATAGGATTCGTGCCTAAAACGGGTTCCGAACCGCCGGGGGGCGCTACTCGTGCCGAAGCGTTGGTGGCTCCGATGGCCAAGAACCCTTGCTGGGCGAGTTGCTCCGTGAAGTAACCCAGCGAGGTGCAGGTGTGGGTGTGTTCCAACGAAAAACCGCAAATACCGTTTTGTTTTGCGGCTTTTATGGCAGTGGGTAGGCCAGCGGCAAAAGCTGCTTGGGCGAAACCAAAATGGCCATCTACCCGTACCGCCCCGGGGCGGTCATGAGAAACGGTAGGGGCAACCGTGCCGTCTACTCTTCCCGTGCGGAGTTGCTGGCAGTAGCTCTCGACGTAATACAGACCGCAAATACGGTTGCCATTTCCTTCGGCTACCCGCACCGCGTGGGCAACTTGGGTGGCTACTTGGCTGCTGGCCCCGTGAACCGTCAAGGCTTGTTGGGTGGTTTGTTCTATCTCGTTTAGCGAAATGGTCAACATGGTTAAGCCTCCACCGGTTGGTTGGCGTCGAGGGTCGCTTCTGCGGTAAGAAAAGATCGAGCGATCTCGCCTAATGAAACCCAAGTTGTTTTTTCTAAAGCAACTCCTTGGGCTAACGCTTGCTGCATAACGTTTGGGGTACCGGAAGGGTTCGAACCGGCTACTAACTCAAGGCCCGGCACTAAGTCGGTGCCGGTTGCTGCGGCATTCTGATCTTCCCAAATGAATCCTTGGTTTCCTCGCTCGTTAAGGAGTCGGGCCAGCAAAGCAAAGGGGATTGGGTTGGTCCAAGAGAATTGGTAGCGGTCCGACACCCGAAGTTCTTGTGCTTTTTTTAGGGTAGATACAAAAACTTCCGGGCCCTGAGTGACCAATTGAAGAAAAGCTTTTACCCCGTTCCCGTGGTGGACCTGACAATAAGTGATGTCTTGAGCGAGGCTGCTGGCCAAACTGGCTTCGCACGACAACACCTGGCTGGCTCGAGCAACCACGTCAACAATTTCACGAGGGGCCACCAGTACCAGGCCGGTGGTCATGCCATGACCTCCGCAAATATTCGCATCCAGTTACCGCCTAACACCGCTTGGCGTTCCGCCGGTAAAAACCCGGCCTCTTCAAGTCCTGCCCCAAGCGATCCAAAGTCTTCGGGTCCTTGAAACCAGTCGGGCCATGGAGGAAAAGCCGGTACGGCATCAGGGTTTTCTGGCCGGTCCCAGCGGCCGTTGCGCATCCAGCCCAAAGCATTGGGCTCCCACCCCACTACGGCGTCGCTCCCAATAGCCACGTGCTCTATGCCGACGAGGTCCACGAGGTCGGCCATCATCTGCCCCCATGTTTGGCGAGGCACATCGGCTCCGCCCATGAAAAGTGGGTAGAGAGTGCAGCCGATTACCCCGTGATGCTCAGCGAGGACTTTTAACAAGTCGTCTGGCTTGTTGCGTGGGGAGTCGCAAAAACTAAACGGGTTTCCGTGGGTTACGGCCACCGGTTTAGTTGAAGCGGTAATGGCCTCAAGGCCGGTTCGGTTTCCTACGTGGGAGAGGTCGATGAGCACCCCAGCCTGGTTAAGAGCAGCAACCATGCGTTGGCCTACCCGGGTGAGGCCGCCATCTTGAGGTTCCCAACAACTTGACCCTAAATGGTTGGCCACGTTGTAAGTGAGTTGCACAACTCGAATGCCGACGTCCGCAAAAATGCCGGCCATTTCGGGATCATCGCCCAGCATGGAACTATTTTGAAAACCCAAAAGGATGCCCAAGACGTCATCTTCTTTGGCGGCTTCCATTTCTTCGATGCTGCCCACGATGCGCACCAGGTCAGCGTTTTGGCGAGCAAAATGACGCCAGTCAGCGATACGAGTCATGGCCCCTGCGGTGTCTTCCCAAACCCCGCAGGTGGCGTGCACAATGTTTATGCCCCCCGAACGGACTTGTTCAACAACCGAGCGATCCCAATTGTTTATTTCTAAGCCATCAATGATCATTGTTTTCTCCTGAAGGGCGAGGGGGCCAGACCCATTTGTCGTTAAGTCCGGTTGAAAGGTCGTCAAGGCGTGGAGCTCCTTGAAATAAGGTAACGCGCAGCCAGTCGGTGGATTGTGGGGTGAAGTTGTCCATACCGTACATTGCGAGCTGAAAACGTTGCAGGTTTAACGGCAGATGGTCTTGAGCGCAAACGTTGTCGCGGGCCTCGCCGTAAGGGCCGAGGTCGTCGACCAGTCGGTCAATGGCTAGCCCATGGTGAGGAAATTCTTGGCGAAAGGTGTTCAGGGCCAGCACCGGGTTGGCCACCGTAAGGTCTTGTTCTAAACGGTGTAAACGCAGGAGAAGGTCAATGGGTACTTCACGGTGTTCGGGGTCTACGGAGCGACGGTTGGCTCGTCGTGGTTCGTCAGTGTTGTCAGAAACTGCCCACCAGCAATGGTCGGCATGCGAGTTTTTGACCCCGATTTCTTCTAGCCAAGAATATTTTTGTTCAAGAAGAGCGCAAGCTTCGCCGACCGTAAGGGCCGTGGACGGTGGGGAAGATTCTTCGGTGAGGAGCAATTGGTCGATGAGCTCGTCGGGGGTTTGATCTAGTTCTAAAAGCAAGGACACGACGAGTTCGGTGGCTTCTGGGGGTTGTTGTTCGGACCAGCGGTAAAGAGCGTCGTAGGGGCGTGGTTCGCTTTTTATTTTGTCCCATGCCTCGGCCGCTTCTTGAACTCTTTGGGCGAGCCAATCTGGGCCGCGCCAAGGGTGGCGGTCTCCTCCACCTAGCGAAGAAAAATGCTGCGAAGCCCGCTTGAAACATTTTTCTAGGGTCAAGTTGTCTTGTGGCGACCCCGTTTTGCTGCGCACATTGGCCAGCGCTAATTCACGCACTCCGACCCAAGCGTTCATGATTTTGGGGTGGCGGACTGCCCAGGGAACTAGCCCTAAACCGGTGGCGTTGCCTACCCCAAAGAAGCACCGCCACTGTGGGTCGAAAGCCACCGCAGTTTCTGGGCTTTTGACTTGTGCACAGTGCTCAACGGTGTCAAAACCGACTTCGCGAAATAGCCAGGCGGCGAGAAACTGTGCCCGATAGGGGGCAGCAAGTGGGTGGTCTTTTTCAAAACTCAAAAACGACCGTAAACCAAATTTACCGTTTCCGTAAAATGCCGTGCTACGCAGCAGGTACCCAGCGTCTGCCGCTTGGCCAACTGGTGGCTGACGACCGGCGGCGAGGTGTCCAACGATTTGATCGTAAAAGCGCACGCTGCGGTTGCCGCGAGCTAACACCAACACTCTGGGGTCGAAACGGCCGCGCTCTTGAGCAGGAACCTCGGTGGCCAGCAAAGCAAAAAGGTCATCGGTGAGCGGCCCTTCGATGAGCGCTGCAGAAATCTCCCAAGCATCAGCAACGACCCGATCGGTGTGTTGGGATTCGTCCAAAGTGGTGGTGAAGGCCACGAAATGAAAAAGGTATCCTTCGGCCTCTATGCGATAAACGAGATGGCCGCGGCCTTGCTGGTCAAGGTCGCTCGTTATCTGTTCACCTTGCCACTGGCGGCCTTGGGCCCGTCGCAGCATTGAGCGGCTAAAACTCAGACGGGTTTGTCGAGTGGCCCCCAGCCATTGGGGGGTTGCCACCTGTTCCGCAGGGCGTAAATCACCAACTGTTTGCTCCAATAGTTCGTTGAGAGGCGGGGTGGTGGTCACGCTCATAACCTAGTTGATAAACATTCTCTTGTTCTGCTCGGAAGCCGCACCGCTAAGCGAGGTACCCTGCTTATATGAGCGACTACCGACCTCCTCTTGCTGACATTCGACTGGCTTTGCAATCCATTAGTGATTTAGAAAGCATTTGTAAGTTGCCGGGCTTTGACCATGTAGACCCCGAAACAATCGACGGGTTGCTTGATGAGTTTGGTCGTTTTGTGGCTGAGGTCGTTGCCCCGACCGACCGGGTGGGCGACCTTGAAGGTTGTTCAGTAAAAGACGGAGTAGTTACCGTGCCCCAAGAGTTTCAGGTTGCTTGGGATCAGTTCGTAGCGGCTGGTTGGGGCACCCTTTCTCAAGACCCAGATTACGGGGGCGGTGGTTTTCCAAAAGTATTGCAAACCGTGGTGACAGAAATGTTGGGTTCAGCAAACCGCTCGTGGTCTATGGGTCCGATGCTGACCGTGGGGGCGGTCGAAGCGTTGCATGCTTTTGCCACAGAAGAACAAAAAGAAATATTCCTTCCAAAAATGATTACCGCAGAGTGGTCGGGCACCATGAACTTGACCGAACCGCAGGCCGGCTCTGACGTGGGGGCTTTAACAACCAAAGCAGAACCCAGCGAAGACGGCACCTGGCGTATTTTCGGCACCAAAATCTTTATCACCTTTGGCGAACACGAACTTGCTGAAAACATTATTCAAACCGTGCTAGCCCGCACCCCAAATAGCCCCCCGGGAACCAAAGGCATCTCGCTATTTATTGTGCCAAAATATTTGGTGAACGAAGATGGCAGTTTGGGAGAACGCAACGATTATCAGTGTCTTTCACTGGAACACAAACTTGGTTTACACGCCAGCCCAACTTGTGTGATGTCTTATGGGGAATCAGGCCAAGGCGCAGTGGGTTACCTCTTAGGTGAAGAACATCAAGGAATGCGTTACATGTTCAAAATGATGAACAACGCTCGCCTCGGGGTAGGAGTGGAAGGCTTAGCGGTCACTGAGCGAGCTTTGCAACTGGCCTCCGACTACGCACAAGAACGAGTGCAAGGGCGAGCAGTAGGTAGCCCAGCCGGCCAGTCTTCGCCAATTATTGACCATGCCGATGTGCGGCGCATGCTGCTCACCATGAGGGCGTACACCGATGCCATGCGCAGCGTGCTATATCTCAACGCTTCTTGCTTAGATGTTGCAAATCGCCATGATGACCCGGCAGCAGCGCAAAAAGCTTCCGATAGGGCAGAGCTCCTTACCCCGATCTCCAAAGCTTGGTGCACCGATGTGGGTTGTGAGATGACCTCGTTGGGTATCCAAGTTCATGGTGGCTACGGGTATATCGAAGAAACTGGTGCCGCACAGCATTTCCGTGATGCACGCATTTCTCCGATTTATGAAGGCACCAATGGTATTCAAGCTTTGGACCTCATCGGACGTAAACTCCCCATGAATGGGGGGCAGGTAATGAACGATCTGCTGACCGATATTGAAGCAACTATTAAACAGGCCGACCAGGCAGGCCCAGATTTTGCTGCCATGGTTGTTGGCTTAACCGATGCTTTGGCTGCCACACGAGAAGCTAATCAGTGGATCGCCGACCAAGGTACGGATCGTCCGAACGAGGTTATTGCTGGGGCCACCCCTTATTTGCGCATGTTTGGTCAACTGGTCGGTGGTTGGCTGGTGGTGCGTCAAGCGCTTTTTGCCCAAGAAAAACTGGCCGACGGGGCCGGCGGTTCAGAGGCTGACCATTTGGCCAGCAAAATTGTTTTGGCCCGTTTTTATGCGCAACAATTGTTGCCGGTGGTGCGGGCGCAACTTTCGTCGGTGACTGCAGGTGCAGACGACCTTTACGCCGTGCCGGCAGATGGGTTTGCTAACTAATGAATATCTTTGCTTTTTTGCCGAGCCCCAGCCGTGGGTCAATCGATCTTGGCTTTTTAGATTTGCGGGCCTATGGGATGATGATTGCCCTTGGGGTGGTGGCTGCGGTGTGGGTGGCACAAAAACGCTGGGTGGCCAAAGGCGGCCACGAGGATGACATTACGGCTATCGCATCGTGGGCGGTGCCAGCAGGGTTAATTGGCGCCCGGGTTTATCACGTGGCTACCGATTGGAAGCGTTATCAAGGCAGTTGGGGCGATGCAGTAAAAATCTGGGAAGGCGGGTTAGGTATTCCGGGCGGGTTAGCGGCCGGAATAATTGTCGGAGTGTTGGTGGCTCGTAAACGCGGTATTTCCCCGTCGGGAATTCTGGATGCCGTCATTCCGAGTTTGCCTATAGCCCAAGCCATTGGCCGTTTAGGAAACTGGTTTAATCAAGAACTTTTTGGCGGCCCCACCGATTTGCCGTGGGGTTTAAAAATTGATGAAGCCCACCGCCCAACGGAATTCATGGATGTCGCTACTTTTCATCCCACGTTTCTTTATGAAGGGCTCTGGAACTTAGCTTTGGCTTGGTTTTTGATGCGGGTCGATGCTCGCCGGGTGCTCAAACCCGGGCACCTCTTAGGGCTCTGGATTTTCGGTTACGGCCTCGGCCGCCTGTGGGTGGAGGCCTTGCGCATTGATCATGCTTCGCTTATTGCTGGGGTGCGGGTCAACATATGGTTGAGCATGATTGCTTTAGCGGCTGGGGCTTTGATTACTCTAAAGGGCCGTCAAAAGTTGGGTTCGGATAAGTGACATGAAAGAAAATGCCTCGCTGCATCGGCGCATAGACCGTACGTTTGCTTTTATCGACCTGTCTGGGTTCACGCATTTCACCGACACGGAAGGTGATGCGGCAGCTATGGAGATTCTTATCGGTTTTCGTGAAAGCGTGCGTCGCGTGGCTTCTGTGCGGGGGGTTCGCATCGCTAAATGGCTGGGTGATGGCGCAATGTTGGTGGGGGTAGAACCCGAACAAACGGTAGAGGCAGTGATCACCATGGAGATGCTTATTGACTTCTCTCAGTCGCCACTACCCATGCGCGCTGGCATTGCTCGAGGCCAAGTGTTGTTGATCGATGGGGATGATCACGTGGGGGCCCCAGTCATCATGGCCTCAAGGCTTTGCAACCTTGCCGAACCTCACCAAGTGTTGGCTCCCGCTGATTTAGTGATGAGCCTGATGGTTAATACCGCAGCCCGAAAAATCGGACTGAGAAAAATTGATGGATTCAGCGAGCCGATTGAAGTGGTGCAACTTTCTTCGCTCCAAAGCCCCAAAAAAACTGACGAACAGTGACCCTGTTTGAAAAAGAAGTGGCTCGGGTGCTGGAAGGCTTGCAACCGGGCGAGGTGGTGGCTTACGGCGAGGTAGCGGCAGAAGCAGGTTTCCCGGGGGCGCATCGTGCAGTAGGGCGTTTTTTAAAAACCAATCCAGGGTTTACTTGGTGGCGGGTCGTCACTGCTTCTGGCCGGTTGGTGCCGGGTTTAGAAAACGAACAAACCCGTCTTTTGCGTGCCGAAGGAGTAACTATCACCAACGGCCGTGTCGCCCCCACGAGTTCGTGACGTGGGGTCAGACCCCATGTCACGAAGTAAGAAGCCGGGTCAAGGTGGCCTTGAGGTAGAGTAAAGAGGCCTATTGAGAAGTGTCGTCTGCTGGATTGTTCGACCTCGATAGGTTCGTCACCCATGAAAAGTGGTGGCGGTACCTGTCAGAGTGGCGGGTGACGAACCCGGTGGCTTGGCTACCGAGAAATTAGGAAGCATGTCCACCAATGAGTTCGCGGCCCTCGGGGTAGATCCCGATATTGTCGAGGCCCTTTCAGAGCGAGGAATCACCTCGCCGTTCGATATTCAAACCATGACCATCCCCGATAGTTTGTCGCGGCGAGATGTCTGTGGAAAAGCCAAAACTGGCTCCGGAAAAACCCTGGCCTTTGGCATTCCTTGTGTGCAACTTATGTCTAAAGCCCAACCCGGCCGGCCCACCGCACTTGCTTTGGTGCCGACCCGCGAGTTGGCGGTGCAAGTTTGTGCCGAACTCGAACCTTTGGCTGCAGTTCGTGGCTTGCGGGTGCAAGCTATTTACGGCGGCGCCCCCATTGAGAAACAAATCGCTGCCTTAAACAAAGGGGTGGAGTTCATTGTGGCTACCCCCGGCCGTTTGATCGATCTGATTGAACGAAAAGAAGTTTCGGTGGCTGCTTTAGAGTTGGTCATTGTTGACGAAGCAGACCGAATGGCCGACATGGGCTTTATGCCGCAGGTTGAATGGGTTCTCCGTGGGGTAGAAGGGAAACACCAGACCATGTTGTTCTCAGCCACCCTCGACGGCATGGTGGGCAGCCTCATTAGCCGGTATCAAACTGACCCGGCCATGCATGAGGTGGCTTATGAAGAGGTATCAGTTAAAGAAATGCAGCACCGTTTTTTAACCGTTCACGAAATGGATCGAGTAAAAGTAGCGGCCACCATCATCAACGCTTCGAACCGCACCATTGTGTTTTCACGGACCAAATGGGGGGCCGACAAATTGGCGGCCAAACTAAACGATGCCGGTGTTTCTGCCGCTCCCATTCATGGAGATCTACGTCAGTCGCAACGCGAGAAATCTCTGAAAGATTTTGCCGGCGACAAGGTGCAAGCCTTGGTGGCTACCGATGTAGCGGCCCGCGGTATCCATATTGATGACGTTGACGTGGTAATCCACTACGACCCACCTTCTGACGCAAAAACTTATGTGCACCGTTCGGGCCGTACCGCTCGAGCCGGCGAATCTGGTGTGGTGGTCAGTTTGGTTCTCTGGAACGAAGAAATGGAAGTCCGGAAGTTGATGCGCCGCTTAGGTATGAAGCACCCCTTCGTGGAAATATTTTCTAATGATGAGAGGCTAAAAGACTTAACTGCTTGGGATCCCGCTGAGGATGCCGCTTAACTCTAGGATGACGGCAGAGTAATTGTTTGCCCATCTGGAGACTAAATGGCCTAGACTTTGGCCAAGACATTATGAGAGGTCCAGTTTCGGCTGGATCCGGCAACCTGGGACGGACACCCAAGGTGCCCGCTTGCCCTTTGGGTAAGGATGTGGCTCGCAAGAGCAACAAAGTGTCCGGGGTCAGCAAACGCAGGCTCCCGGTCGCCGGGTTCCGGTGGTTCGTCTCACCAAAATATGACTGACCCCACCCACGGCATTTCTTCCGAGCCTGACTCGACTAAGCCAGCCAGCGGTCGGCGCCTGCGTAGCGTCGACCTGCCGGTTACTGGTGCATGGCAAAAGGGTGACCCGGTGGGCGACCGCCAGTTTGTGGTAATTAACGAAGGGCGCCCGTTCGCTTTAGAAGGCGGCGGAACCCTCGACGAAGTCACCATGGCCTACGAAACCTGGGGCACTTTGTCGCCGCAAGCCGACAATGCGGTATTGGTGTGCCACGCTCTGACTGGCGATGCTCATGTCTTTGGTGAAGCCGGTCAAGGACACAAAACCCCTGGCTGGTGGAACGGCGTGGTCGGCCCAGGGCAAGCTTTGGACCCCGCTAAGCATTTCATTGTTTGTATCAACGTGTTGGGGGGTTGCCAGGGGTCAACCGGCCCCGCTTCGCCTAACCCAATAACCGAGTTGCCTTATGGCTCGGCTTTTCCGGTGGTCACCACCCGAGACATGGTCCGGGCTCAAGTTGGGGTAGCCGACCATTTGGGTATCGACCAATGGAAGTTAGTTATCGGCGGCTCAATGGGTGGAATGCAAGTTTTGGAATGGGGGATCATGTACCCCGACCGGGTGGGGGCGCTGGCTCCGCTTGCTACTGCTTTGGCGGCCAGTCCTTGGCAAATCGGTTGGAGCGCCGCCGGCCGCAACGCTTTGGTTTTGGACCCTCAGTTTCTTGGCGGCGACTATTACCAACAGGAACTTGGTCAAGGCCCGCATAACGGGTTGGCGGTAGCTCGTTCTATCGCTCAGATTCATTACCGTAGTGCGGGGTCTTTTTCTGAACGTTTTGGCCGGGAGGTAGCGAACCCTCGCAGCATCTACGGCTTGTGGGATCAGTTTCAGGTGGAGTCTTATTTGGATTACCACGGCGAAAAACTGGTACGCCGTTTTGATGCCAACAGTTACTTGGTGCTTAACCGGGCCATGGATCTTCATGATGTGGCTCGCCAACGAGGAAGCGTGCACGAAGCCGTCTCAAGGGTGGCTCGGGTACCGGTAATGACCCTCAGCATTAGCTCTGACTTTTTGTATCCGGTAGAACAGCAAAAAGAAATTTACGAAGCGGTGCAAGCAATAGGTGGCCAATGTACGCAGTATGTGGTCGAAAACAATGACGGACATGACGGGTTTTTAACGGCCACCCACGAAGTATCAACGCATATAAAGCATTTTTTAGAGGAGATCTCCTAATGGCAGAAAACAATGAACAACCACTTGATTTGCGGACCCGTGCAGTTATGGCGGGTCGGGCAGAGGGCGAAAACTCGTTGGCTCCGGTGCTCTACCCGTCGTCGGTCTTTACCTATGACTCCGTAGAAGAAGGACAAAAACTTGCTACCTCGTTGGCTCCGGAACGCTTTTACACGCGTTACGGGAACCCCACCATTAATGCGTTTGAAGAAGCGGTGGCCGACCTCGAAGGGGCCGAAGCGGCTCGAGCGTTTTCGTCGGGCATGGGGGCCATGAGCACGGTGGTGCTGGGGCTGTGTTCTTCGGGCGACCATATTGTGGCTCAGCGCCAAATCTATGCCGGGACACAGCTGCTGTTGCAATCGGTGTGCCCTCGTATGGGCATTGACGTGACGTTTGTGGACGGCACCGCAGAAGGTGCTTTTGCCGATGCGGTTATCCCCGGTAAAACGATGCTGGTTATTGCCGAAACACCGGCTAACCCACGCCTAGATTTGGTGGACCTTGAAGCATTGGGGGCGTTGCGTGGCCCCATGACCGTAGTGGATTCCACTTTTGCTACCCCGTTGGGTCAAAACCCGTTGGCTTTTGGGGTGGATTTAGTTTTGCATTCGGCCACCAAAGGCATCGCGGGCCACAACGATGCCACCATCGGGGTAGTGGCCGGTAGCCAAGAGTTGTTGGCTTGGCTGTGGAGTTTTGCCGTGTTGCACGGGGGTAACGCCTCGCCGTTCGATGCTTTGAATGCGCTTCGTGGCTTGCGTACCTTGGGGGTGCGGCTTGACCAGCAAGCAGCTACGGCGCTGCATTTGGCGCAGTTTTTAGAAAGCAACCCGGGGGCCTGCGAGGTGCGGTATCCCGGTTTAGATTCTCATCCGCAACGAGCGTTGGCGCAGCGTCAAATGAACTCAAATGGCTCGTTGTTGACTTTTGATTTGGTGGGCGGCTCAGCGGCTGGCCGAAAGTTTGTCGAGGCTACGAAAATAGCTTGGCAAGCCACTTCGTTGGGAGGGCCAGAGACGTTGGTGACCCACCCGGCGAGTACCACCCATGTCAGTTTGACCCCTGAGGAACTTGCGCTTTCGGGTATTGGCCCGGGCACGGTGCGGGTGTCGTGTGGTCTTGAGCAGGTCAACGATTTGCAAGCCGATTTTGCTCAAGCATTAGCGGCAACTGAGGCGTAGGCCTCGTGCCGGAGATTTTAGAAATTGAGGCGTACCGCCGATTAGCTGTTCAAGTGGTGGGCCGCACGGTGCGTTCGGTGCAGGCCCCAGATGCTTGGTTTATTAAAGGCGGGGCCACCCCAGAGTCGTTGTCGGCTGCTCTGGTCGGTCGCCGGTTTACCGCAGCGCGGCGTTTGGGCAAGTTGTTGTTGCTGGATTCCGGCGGGCCTACTTTGGGGCTTCGTTTTGGCATGACGGGTCGTTTGTTGGTGGACGGTCAGGCGGCTATTGAGCATTTGGAATGGGGAAGCCGTCGGTTTAACCCGGCGTGGCACCGTTTTGGTTTGACGTTTACGGGGGGCGGCCAGTTGATTATCGATGACCCTCGGCGCTTTGGTGGGGTAGAAATAGCTCCTGATGAAACAGCCTTAGGCCCCGATGCGTGGACTCTGGGGGTTGGGGGTTTACGCCAGGCTTTGTCGGGTGGCCGAGGCCCGCTAAAAGCACGGTTGTTGGATCAATCTCGCATCGCCGGGTTAGGCAATTTGTTGGTAGATGAAATGTGTTGGCGAGCCAGTTTGGACCCTCACCGGCCTGCTGGTTCGTTGAGTGATCAAGAGAGCAAAGTGCTGGCGAGGGTTATGCGCCAAGTACTAAACCAGTTGGATAAGCGTGGGGGTTCGCACATGGGAGAATTGTTCGAACACCGCCATCCTGGTGCTTGTTGCCCTCAAGAGGGTGAGCCGTTGGTAAAGGCCACTATTGGTGGGCGAACTACTTGGTGGTGCCCGCAGCATCAGCAGTAACGGGTTTGTGGGACTATCCTGAAGATTCGGAGAGGGAGCAAATCGCTATGAGCCTTGGGGCAAAACGAAAATCAGGCGGGCTTAGGTTTGCTGCAGCTTTGCTTTTTACCGGTTTGTTTTTGGTTCCTTCGGTAGGGGCGCAAGTAACCACCGTAGAGACGATTCCCCCTGCGGTAGATGCGGAGGGAAAAACCACCAGCGATCGGGTGAACGAAATTGTGTTGACTTTGCGCTTAATCGCCGGGGGAGTAGCGGTGGGTGCGGTCGGATTTTGGTGGCACACCCGCCCAGAACACCGTTTGCAAGCAGCGGTTGACCGAGGCGAGGTAGACGGCACCGTGTCGACGCCGAAACAGAAAAAACCGTTATTGCGAGAAAGTAATACTGAGCCGGTGGAACGAGCAGAGGTGAAATCTTCGAGAGATCTCCTTTCAAACTCTATGAGCCGTGAAGTGCCTGATAATGATGCCGACGAAGGAGCAACTAGTCATGTCTGATGAGTTAGATGTTGAGGGCATGTTGGAGCGTTTTCGTGATGGCTCGGCGGCGGTACGGAACCGGAACCTGCCCCCAATTGGTGGGGATGAGCGAAAAATGTTTATTGAACAAGCGCAAAATGATTTTCAAGATTTTGCCATTATCGGCGATGCCCAGTCGACTTTCGAAGATGGCGTGTTGACCTTGCGTATTGATTTAAGGCCGTCAGTCGACTCAACGTCGTAAGCGGCCGAATCGGCTTTTAGGCCGATAAGGTAACGACGCAATGCGGACGTAGCTCAGCTGGTAGAGCATCACCTTGCCAAGGTGAGGGTCGCGGGTTCGAATCTCGTCGTCCGCTCCATATGAAGCCCCCTGTTTCGGCAGGGGGCTTCGTGGTTTCTGCGAAAGTGTAGATCCGTTTCGCGAGGGTACTGGGTACGGGGAATGTCCGGCCTCTTAAGACGGTAAAAAGGAAAGTGCCCGGCCTCCTCGTTTCCGCGGAGGAGGCGAAACGAGGGGCCGAGCGTGAGGGGCCTAATGAGACGGCAGCGACTCGCGGAGTACTCGTTGTAGGCGGTCGGGGCCGTTCCAGGCGTCTAGTACAGCTTTGGTCAAGCTTTGGCGAGTCAGGGGGGAGTGCACCAATGTGGTTCCATTGAGCACATCCTGGTAGCGGTTTATTTGCGGTTCAGGAATTTCCACCACAATGGGGGTGCGAGGGTTGACTCGACGAATCTTTTTTAAGATCAAGCGGTTGCGTTGTTCGGCAAGGCGAAATGAGAAAAAGATAACATCGGCCTCTACAGCGGCAGTACACCCTTCGCCGATTTCAAGTGGGCAAGGGTGGTTGCCATGGTCGTCGGGGCCTCCACAGCCCACGGTGTCAAAACCAGCGGCTCGCAAGGTGGTGACCATGGCGTGGCGGGTAGCGGCATCGTCTTCTTCAACCAAGACTCTGGGAGCAACGGTGGGGGCTATTTTTTCTTTATCGGCAAACCAAGGACTGGCGATAGGGGTGTTTTGCGGTGGGCGCATACTTTTCTCCGTTGTTAGGAAGTAATCTTGCCTGCCGAAGTAACACTTGAGCAGGGTCTAAGGTCCCTTATTTGTTAGTTAACTACCAGTTGAGCGGTCATACCAGAGTCTCGATGGCCGGGAACGCTGCAGTACAACGTGTAGCGGCCAACTTCTAGGGTCACCGAAGCGGAATCTGTTTCCCCAGGAAGGGCCGTGAGATGAAAGTTATCCAATCCCTCAATTTTGAGATCGTGATAAATGGCTCCGTCATTTTTTAAGGCCAGCGCTATTTCGCCGTTGGATTCAATTATTGGTGGGGTAAAAGAAAATTCGGTGGCCACAACTGTTTCTTTCGGGCTCTCTGCCGTAACTGAGGTTGAGTTGTCGTCGCTGGGAGAAAGGACAGTAAATGTGCCTAATCCTAAAGCTAAGGCCAAAAGAAAGCCGACGATGGCTCCGCCGGAAGCCATTGGACCGCCCCCGGACCCTTCTTGAGCAGGGGAACGGCGTCTTTGGCGAGAACGACTTTGTGAATTCATAGGGCTAACCGTAGAGGAACATGGGGTCGGCGGGGCAGGACGAAAGTCCTCTTTTATGGGAATCCACTTAAGGGGACCAAAGACCCTATGGAGCGGTTGGAAGCCTGCTTACCCTCACGGTTACGGAAGTAAAGCCATTGGAGGAAAATATTATGACGCTTTCACGACGAGAGTTTGTGCTTATTGGGGCAGCGGGCGGAGCAACATTGGCCGGCGGGCTTATGGTTCCACTGGGAATGTCTTGGGACCGAGATGAAAAAGGTGATCCGGTTGCGGTGACCCTTGACTACCCCGAAGTAGAGGTCGGTCAATACTCGGCTTTGACTGTCGGTGTCCTCAGCAACTTTGCTTACCCTGCAAAAAATCAATCTAATTTGTTGGTAAGGGTGGGCAAGCCAATAATGCATGGCATCGGGCCAGATAGCGATGTTGTTGCTTACTCGAATCTTTGCACCCACATGGGGTGTCCCATCACTGAGTACCAAGCCGATGAAGCGGTGCTCGGCCCGTGTCCTTGCCACTACACAGCTTTTGATTTAGCAAAAGATGGGCAACCAGCATTTGGTCAAGCCACCCAAAACCTTCCTCGGGTCATGCTGCGACTCGATGGCGACAAAATCTTTGCTACCGGTATCCATCGTCCTCTTTACGGCCACTCTGACCCCCTCCATGGTGTGGGTGTTGAGTTGCTCCAGTCCACCTGATGCGGAGAAAATAAATGACAAACATCGTACCTATCCCACCTGTTGATGCGGTTCAACACACCACCGCTTGTGAATATTGCCCGGTGGCTTGTGGCTACAAAGTGTTCACTTGGCCTCTTAACACCAACGGTGGGGAGGAGGCCGCTAACAATGCTTTAGGCCGTGATATCCCCGTTGGGCCTTTGGCCGGCGGTTGGATTTCGGACACTATGCACACCGTGGTACGAGTAAACGGAGAAAAGCAGCATTGCGTGGTGCTGCCCGACCCTGATGCCAAAGTGGTAAACGTTGGCGGTACGCATTCGGTGCGCGGCGGTGCTTTGGCGCAAAAACTTTATCGAGAAGACGGGCCGACTTCTGATCGGTTGTCCACCCCGTTGTTGCGGGTTGATGGCAACTTGGTGCCGGTTACCTGGGAAGTGGCGCTTGATTTGGTCGCTCGTTTGTCGACCAGTGTTATTGAAGAACACGGTGAGTTGGCTTGGGGAATGAAAATCTATTCCTACGAGTTTTTTGAAAACACCTATGCGGGGTCCAAGTTGGCTTTGGGAGCTATCGGCACCCCAAACTTTTCTCCCCACCATGCGCCGGCAGATGGCGATGACGTCCCCGGTTTAAGCGATGCCGGTATTGATGCTTTTGGTACTTCGTTTTCTGATGACCAGGCCGCCGATGTTCTTTTCATCGCTGGGTCCGACCCGTACGAAACGAAGTCGGTGCGTTTTACTGGTTGGCAGGCCACCGGGGGAGCGAACATTGTTTATGTCGATCCTCGCCGCACCTTCACCGCGGTTTGGGCCGAAAATCATGACGGCATTCATTTGCAACTTAAGCCAGGGACCGACGCTTGCCTTTATAACGCCCTCGTCCGGTACATCTTGGATAACGGTTGGGAAGACCAAGAATTTATTGAACAGTATTTGGCCAGCCGTGAAGAAATCGACGCAGAAGGTAAATGGCGTCGGGTTGAGTTTGGCCGCACGGTAGAAGAACTCCACGAATACCTTCGATCCAACGACGAGTTCACTCCGGAAGGCGCTGAAGTAGTCACCGGAGTGCCGGCCGACAAGATTCGGGCAGCTGCTGAACTAATTTCTGGTGGTTCGGGTGCGCAACCCAAAACTTCGGTGCTTTTCGAAAAAGGCGTTTATTGGACGCACAACTACGAAAACACCGCAGCTATCGCCAACCTCGGGTTGGTGCTCGGAGCCTCTGGCCGTGAAGGTCGAGCGACGGCTCGTATGGGCGGGCATCAACGAGGTGGGCAAAAAGCAGCCAGCTACCCCATGGAGAAGTCTCCGCATTCGGTTATGGGGCACCCCATCGAGATGGATACTGAGCGCTGGTTGGTGGAAGGAAATACTCGTTTCCGCTGGGTGGTGGGCACCAACTGGCTGGGGGCGATGGCCGCTACCGGTCGTTTGCGCCGCACGGTAGAAGAGCTCACCACGAAAGGCCCGGGGGTTACCTCAACTGACCCAGAAACGGCCTTTAGCCAACTGCAGGCTCGCATAGATGCCGGTGGCATGGTGTTGGTGCATCAAGAAATCTACGCCAACGAAAGCACCCGTTACGCCGATTTGGTGCTGCCAGCAGCGACCTGGGGCGAAGAAGACTTCACCCGCAACAATGCCGAACGTCGCTTGCGCCTCTACCAAGGCTTTATGGATGCTCCCGGCGAAGCCAAACCAGATTGGTGGATTTTTGCCGAGGTGGGCAAGCGCATGGGTTTTGAAGGGTTTGATTGGAAAGACACCAACGAAATCTTTGAAGAACTTTCACCTCGTACTTCTGGTGGGCGTAAAGACAACACCGCCCTAGTTGAGTTGGCTCAAGACAAAGGCATGCGTGCCCACGACTTGTTGGCCACTTACGGCACCCAAGGGTTGCAGACTCCGTTGACTCGAGATGGCGATGATTTGCAAGAAACCGTCCGCTTGCATGAAGACCTCCGGTTCAAGTCAGATTCGAAGAAAGCCAACTTTGTTTTTCCTGATTGGGAAGCAGTTAAAGAGCGTATGAAAGAGTTGGTGCCGCGAGCCGACAAGGGCGAGGTGTGGGTGCTCAACGGCCGTGTCAATGCTTTGTGGAACAACATGTCGGACTACACCCGGCGCCCTTTGGCTAAAAACCGTTGGCCACAAAACCCGCTGGAAGTCAACCCAGAAGATGCCAAAGAATGGGGCCTCGAAGCAGGTGATTTGGTGTCGATCGAATGTGAGGACGTCCTTGATCAGGTAGGTGAACGGGCACCAGGCAGCTTTACTGCGGTGGTGTACCCGACCGATGTGGTGCCTCGGGGTATTACCTTCACCTACTTTTTGTACCCAGGGGCGGCAGCCAACAACGTCACTCCAGCAGACACCACGATGTCGCCGCTTAGTTTGAGAAACCCTTTCAAACTGGGCCGGGGTCGCATTACTCGACTGGGCAAATCAGGGGCGGTTGATTCCATGTCGTTCGCTCCACGGAACCTTGCCCCCGGCGGCAAATAGGCCGTTGTTCTTATAAGGACCTAAGACCCTAAGTTGGCGAGAAGAATATCTTTAGGCTTAAGGGACATCAAGAAAATATTTGGAGAAAAATGTCTGAAGCAGCCGAAGGGCGTTTAGTTAATGAAGATGGAGCAAGCCGGCTCCGTACAGTCGCAATTTCTATTGGGGTATCGTTGGTGGTTTTGACGGCCATCATTACCTTGACCTATCAACTTGTAGACCCCACTCATGGCTGGTTGGGGTCGTTAGGTGTGGGCTTGGGTGCATCCATGTGGCTTTGTGT
>Ga0209041_1000166_pt1 | contig 54725 bp, 47 predicted proteins | sample SaaInlV_100m_DNA_4_FD_184647 | JGI IMG/M metagenome (GOLD analysis project Ga0209041, IMG submission 184647) | Marine microbial communities from expanding oxygen minimum zones in the Saanich Inlet - SI037_S2LV_100m_DNA (SPAdes) (version 2) | ecosystem: Environmental > Aquatic > Marine >... | reverse complement strand
GAGCCGGATATGTTAATCATGTGGGATAACAGAACAGTTATGCACATGGCTGAAGGCGGTTACGATGGTCATGAAAGATTGCTACACAGAATTACAATTGCTGGAGATGAAACAGAGTAATCTGAGATAATTACCGATGAAAAATAGACCAGTTCTTGTGGGCATAGGCTCTTTGCAACAAAAAGGATCCTTTGAACAGCTTGATGAAGCTTTAATTCTAATGGAGCAAGCTACATTAAAAGCTATAGAAGACACCACTGCACCAGAAATAAAAAATTATATTGATGAGATACAAATTCCAAAAGGTTTTTGGGCTTATAGAGATCCTGGAAAGTGGATTGCTGAAAAACACGGATTTGCTCATGCTGAAACGAGCGTAACAAAGATTGGAGTGTTACAACAAAATCTTATTAACTCTGCTTGCAAAAGAATTATTAATGGGGAGATTAGAGCAAGTCTAATTGTTGGAGGTGAGGCAAGGTTTAAAATGATTCAAGCTCTCAAAGAAGGTCTTCACTATGAAGAAAAGGTGTTAACTGAAAATCCAGATAATTATGTCAAAGCAAAAGAGGATTTGTATGTAGCTGAAGAACTTGATGCATTGGGAATGATGGCAGTTGGATACTATGCAATTATTGAAAGTGCCATGCGGCATAAGAAAAAAAGAAACTTAAAAGAGCATGAAGACTTTCTTGGGAACTACTATGAGAGATTTTCAAAAATAGCTGCAAAAAATTCTCATGCTTGGAGTCAAAAAATTTTTACATCTGACGAAATTAAAACTCCTTCAAATAAAAATCAAAGAATTGCCTATCCTTATAACAAACTCCACAACACCAGCTGGAATGTTAATCAAGCCTCAGCTCTAATTCTAACTAGTGACGAAATTGCAGATAGCTTAAATATCTCCTCCGATAAGAGAGTCTATCCCTTGGTATCAAGTGAAACAAATCATATGATTGGCGTTATTCAGAGACCGGACCTTACCGCTCCAATTGGATTAAAGCTTGCAACTAACTATTTATTAGAAACAGCCGAAAAAAATAATATTAAACCTACTTTTTATGAGCTTTATAGCTGCTTTCCTGTTGCTGTTCAGCTATTTGCTGAAGCATTAAATATTCCAGAAAATACTGATAAAACGATTACCGGCGGAATGCCTTTTGCTGGAGGGCCTTTAAATAATTATATGCTGCATGCTACCGCTCAAGTTTTAATGAAAGTTAGAAACAATACGTCTGAAGTGGGACTGATAACTGGCGTTTCAGGCATGATGACCAAGCAAGCTTTGGCGATATGGGGCAAAGATCCTGCAATGGATTTTGAATCTAAGGATGTAACCGAAGACGCTGAAAAATTAGAGGCCCCTATTCCAATGTCAACAATTTCTAGTGGTGAGGGCAAAGTAATTGGATGCACAACACTCTATGAAAAAAAAGTTGCTACAAAAGCAGTGTTTTACGCAGAGGATTCACAAGGACATAGATTAGTATTAACATCAAATATAAATAAAATAATTAAACAAGTAGAGGAAGAAGAATGCGTTGGACTAAAAATACAATTTTTAAACAAGCAGTTTGTGTCATTGGGCTAGTTGCTTCGCTTGCAACTGAAGCAGATTCAAGTCTCAACCAGAGTGTTAATAAGCACCAAGATACATTTGAGAATGCTGCCATGCAAATATGGAATTGGGCAGAAGTTGGGTATCAAGAATACAAAAGCTCTGAGCTATTAAAAAATGAGTTAGCGGCAAATGGTTTTTCAATTCAATCAGGGGTTGCAGATATCCCAACTGCATTTATTGCTGAGTACTCGAATGGAGGACCGGTTGTCGGAATTTTAGGTGAATATGATGCTTTGCCTGGATTAATGCAAACAGCATCTCCTTTTAAAGAAGTAAGAGATGATGTGATGGCTGGTCATGCGTGTGGGCATCATATGTTTGGCGCTGCATCAGCCTGGGCTGCTGTAGCTATAAAAGAGTGGCTTGTCAAAACTGGTACAAAAGGAACTATTAGGTTTTATGGAACTCCTGCAGAAGAAGGAGGTTCGGGAAAAGTCTATATGGTAAGAGCCGGATTATTTGATGATGTTGATGCTGTATTGCATTGGCACCCGAGCAGTTCAAATGCTGCCAATGCTGAATCATCAAACTCAAACAAATCAGCAAAATTTAAATTTTCTGGAATTTCAGCCCATGCTGCTGGTTCGCCTCATAAAGGAAGATCAGCCCTTGATGGTGTTGAAGCGATGAACATGATGGTCAATATGATGCGAGAGCATATACCTCAAGAATCTAGAATTCATTACGTAATTACTAAAGGTGGGCTTGCTCCAAATGTAATCCCGGATGTGGCTGAAGTTTATTATTACGTCAGAAACCCAAGAAGAGAAAAAGTTCAAGAAATCTTTGACTGGGTAGTTAAGGCTTCAGAGGGAGCAGCCATGGGAACTGAAACAACAGTCACTCACGAGGTAATGCACGGCAATTACTCAAAGCTTGCAAACCACACACTACAAAAAATCATGCATAAAAACCTTGTTTCACGAGGAGGGATTAAGTACTCAAAAGAGGAAAATAAATATGCAAAAGAAATATATCAAACGATGGTTTCTCCAGGAAGAAAGATTGGGGATCAAGAAAAAATTAGTGCATACAGAACAAGCCATACATATGGGTCTACCGATGTAGGAGATGTAAGCTGGGTTGTCCCGCAGGCTGGATTAAGAACTGCTACTTGGGTTCCTGGAACAGCTGGTCATTCTTGGCAAGGAGTAGCAGCTGGAGGGACTTCTATTGGACTCAAGGGAACAAAATTAGCAGCTCAAGTAATGGCAGACACTGCTCAGGATTTATTTAAAGATCCTACAATAATTGAAGCAGCAAAAGCTGAATACAAACAAAGAGTTGGCGAAGACTTTGATTATTATCCCTTGCTTGGAGAAAGAGACCCTCCCCTTAATTATAGAAATTAATTTGAGATTAATTCTGCAATGCTTTTAGAGGACCTTGCAAGATAATTAATAAAAGATTGGGCGCTAACAGATAAAGGTTTTTCCTTATTATTTATCATGCAGATTTCATAACTAATATTTGGTTCAAGCTTATGAATTGAAATCTCTGAACCATAAATTGCAGCACTAAAATCATCAATAACTGCATAACCGGACCCCCTTTCAACCATTGCTTTTGCAACCTGAATTGTTTCAGTTTCAGCAATCCAATTCACACCAATATTTTTCTTTTTTAAAATTTCATCAAGATTATTTTGAGCTTTGCCAGTTTGTAAATTTTTTATTTTAATAAAAGGCTCATTATTAATTGATGCTAATTTAAAAATATCATTCTTAGGAGCATTGTGAATTGGAGCAATTAAAACTAGTGATCCTGAAAATAATGTTACTTTATTAAACAGCTCAGATTCATTTGGGTTAAAGCAAATTACCAAATCAAAGGTTAGCTCTTTAAGCTGATCCTCTAGCTCCATGCTTTGCAAATTTACAATATTAAATTTCGTACCAGGATTTTTTTTTAAATAGTTATTAATTAGATCTGGAAGCAAGCCCAATCCAAGGGATGGCGTGCAACCAATATTAATTGTAGATGTTGGGTTGGAAACTAAATTATCAGCAATGTTATTAAACTTTAAAATTTGCTCATTCGCCTCAGCTGCGTGCTTAAAAAGAATGTCTGCTTCTGGTGTTGGAGAAAGCTTTCGTGCGTGCCTTACAAAAAGTTTTAATTTTAGCTTATGTTCAGTGTAGGCTAAGGTTTTGCTGATCAAGGGTTGGGAAACATTTAAGACTCTCGCTGCGCGAGTTAAAGACCCTTCATTGTAAACGTGAAAAAAAACTTCGATGTGCCTCGAGCCAATCATAAAATACCTGAAATTTATACTTTGTTATCTATTTATAACAATAAGTTATGCATAAGGCACTATTTTTGTGCATTTAAATTACTTTATTAACAGGTAAATGCGTGCTCGCCTGTTACTATGAAGACTGTATAAATTTAAATTTTGGGGAAAATATGAAATTTACTAATCTTAAATATGCCTTTGGTCTATTAATTCTTCCACTATCTTTTGTAGCAATTGCTCAAGAAGATGCTTTAAAGCTTAGCGATGTTGAAGAAGTTGTTGTGGTGGGATCGCAAATTAAAGGCGCAAAAATCACTGGCGCTCTGCCGGTATCCATTATTACAAGCGAGGATATTGAAGCCATTGGCGTTGACTCCGGTGATGATCTGCTTGAAAACATAGCTGAGCAAGGTCTAAACTACTTTAATGAAGCAGAAGATGCTTCGGGTGGTGTTAATGCATCGCGAGGAGATGTTGGGGCATACAACTTAAGAAACTTAGGCGTTGGTAACACTCTTACCCTTCTCAACGGAAGAAGATTGGTTAACTCTCCAGGGTATCAAACTGAACTTATTGGTGGAGACTACGTTCCGACAACAAGTGTGAACTCTAATTTAATTCCAGTTACAGGAATTGATAGGCTAGAAATTTTACGTGATGGCGCGTCTGCTATTTATGGTGCTGATGCAGTAGCCGGTGTTATTAACAATGTTTTACAAAAAGATTTTGAAGGTCTTACTGTAAGTGCCAAGGTTAGCGCATACGATCATTTTGAGACTGAGGATAACAGCGCAACTATAAAATGGGGTTCATTCTTCAACGATGGAGCTACTAACATCAGTGTTTTTTTTAATCACTACAGCCGTGGAAACATTCAAGCAAAAGAGGATCCAAGATGGGGTGCCGGAGATCATAGACCTTTTGTTGATGCTGATTCTCCTTGGAAGACAAGCACATCATTTAGAAATCTAAGCTCTAACTCAATTTATCCTCAAATGGATATGGTTAGCTCGAGTGAGCACAAAGGTGAGAGCTATGATCATGTTTGGACTGACTCAAACGGAGAGTTTGAAGTATTTCCATTGGGTGATAGTAAATGTACCAATAGAGGAAATCCTCTTTTTGACACTGGATATGGAACATGTATTGCTCCGGATGGTAATGGCGCTTTAAGAAGTAACTTCTGGGGCTCTACTGATGTTAGAGGTGAGGTGCTAAGGAATAATGTTGTGATGTTTATTAACCATGATATGGGTAATGGCATTGAATCTTTTACAGAATTAGGCGTGTATAGCTCTGATAGTGACAGAATTGCGCATGCATCTTATGCGTTCACATCATCAAAACACAGGGTTGGCAAAGACAATTACTACCTAAATCAACTCAAGGTTGATGTGGATGGTGTTCCTACTGCTATTTTTGCTGGCAAGCAGTTATACATAGATAACTATAGATATGAAGAAAGAAACAGGTTAGTCAATGTGCAGAAAGAAACTTATAGATTCTTGCAAGGCTTTAGAGGTTCTTCCGGGGCCTGGGACTGGGAAACAGCCTTTGTCGACTCTATTGCAAAATCTAGAGATGTAACTAGAAATAGAATGTCTAACAATCTATTGAAGGCAGCTTTAAATGATCCAACCCCTGCTGCTTACAACCCATTTAGTGCAGGAGTTAATTCAAACATTGAGCGAACTTTAATTGATGTTTATAGAAAAGGTACGAGCGAGCTAACAATGTTTGATTTTAAAATGTCTAACAACGAAATTATGTCATTGCCTGCTGGTGATGTTGGGATCTTACTAGGATTTGAGTATCGCGAAGAATCAATTGATGATGATAGGGATCCTAGATTGGATGGAACTATTACTTATACTGATTACGAAGGTGATACGTTCCCATTGGTTGCAGATGTTCTGAATTCCTCTCCTACATCAGATGTTTCAGGCTCAAGAGATGTGTCATCTTTCTTTGCTGAAATGCAAATCCCATTAGCGGAATCCATTGATATGCAGATTGCTGTTAGAAACGAAGATTTCTCTGACTTTGGTGATGCTACTGTTGGAAAGATTGCAGTGGGTTGGCAAGCAGCATCTTGGATGAGCCTTAGAGGTTCTGTCTCAACTGCTTTTAGAGCTCCAAATGTTATTCAGGTGAATGAAGAGACTGTGGTTAGATCTGGAACAAAATATGACAGAGCTGCATTCCGTGTGAATGAAGTTCAGAGTATTGATAATGTTATTGATTCAGATTCTAGGTATACCATTCAAAGAATGGCAACGGGTGCGGCAGGTCTTGAAGCTGAGGAATCAGACAATACATCTTTTGGTGTTGTGTTAACCCCAACTGATAACTTAATCATTACTATTGATACATGGACCATTGAGAAAGATAAAACAATTGGCTTATTTGGACGTGAAAACCAAACTGTAAACGACATGCTATTAAGGTTTGCTAATGGTACTGCTAATTGTGAGACCTTTGCTGGTGATCCTTTGGTTGTCCGTGAAGCAGCAGATGATGGTGAAGCAGCTGGTTTTGCAGCTGCTGGCGTATGCCCTTTTGGTCCTATTAAGTTCATTAAAAATGATTACACCAACATGGCTTTAAGAACGATTGAAGGAACAGATGTTGGTATCTACTATGACTTTGAAACTGCCTATGGTGATTTTGATGTGAGATACATTGGTACATTCCTTGATACATTTGAACAAAAAGCAAGTGGTGAATTTGCAGCACTTCAAGCTGCTAAAGATAATGGAACAATTCCAGCATCCATTCCCCTTAATGGCTTTGGTGATCTCCTTGGAAAAGATGGTGTTTACGATAATAAGCACACCTTAAGAATGTCATGGGATAAAGGTCCATACGGAGCTAGTTTGGTTGGACTTAAGAAGGGTTCATTTGTGCAGACTTCATTGGGTCTAAAAGATGGTGTTCCATACACTGTCCCTGCTATGACGACTATGGATTTAACATTATCTTATGACTTTACATTAAGCGGTCAAAAGGCAAGAGTTAGGTTTGCTGTGAAGAATCTTGAAGATGAAAGAGCGCCTACTGCTGATAGATACTACGGTTACTATGCAGATGCTCACCAAGATTATGGAAGAAACTATTATCTTGATTTAAGAGTTTCATTCTAAGAATTAAGTTAAAATTTAAGGGAGCTTAGGCTCCCTTTTTTTATGAATATATTTAAATTACATTCTCTTTTAATTTTGTGTTTATTGACAATGGTTCAATTTAGTTTTGCCAGTGACCAATATCAGTTTAAAAATTGGGATGGCGTGAAATTACCTATTTTTGTTGCGAAACCAAATAAAATTAATAAATCAACTCGTCTTGTTGTAGTAATGCATGGTCGAAAAAGAAATGCAGAAGAGTATAGAGACCAGTGGAGTGAAGCAGCAAAAGATTTAAACCTCCTTGTATTAGTGCCTGAATTTAGTGAGCAAAACTTTCCTCAGGTATGGGGTTTTAATTACGGCAATATAAAAAATTTTACATCAGAGCCAATTAATAAAAATCTCCATGCATTTAGCGCTATTGAGCCCTTAGCTAATGGGGCTTTGAAAAGGTTTAAACTAAAATCAGATAACTGGGGTATTTATGGACACGGAGCAGGAGCTCATTTTGTTCATCGCTATGTGCTGCACAACCCTGAGGCAAGCCATACACTGGCAATTGCAGCAAATTTAGGTTGGTATTTATCGATGACTGATCAAGAGTGGCCTTTTGGATTAAAAAATTCTGGTATTGATGATAATCAACTTAAAAAAGCATTCAGTAGATACTTTCTTCTAATGCTTGGGAGGGCTGATACTTCTACCAAACCTAATTCCCCTTATGTAAGAGAGAATTGGAATACTATCAATCTCCAGGGTAAACATCGGCTAGAACGAGGAAGAAATTTTTTTAAATCTGCTGTAAATAAATCTAAAGAGGTTGATCAATTTTTTAAATGGGGGATGGTTGAAGTTCCCACCACCAAAGGTCATAGCAATACAGAGCAAATGGTGCCTTATGCTGCCGAGATGTTTTACGCGAGATTGAAATAATGCAAGCTTATAAAAAAAGAGGTTTTTGGGTAGGTCTAGGAGTTTTCTTTTTGATCTTGCTCTCACCTAATCCTGAGTCTCTATCATCCATCGGTTGGGCTGTTGCTGCTGTGACATTATTGATGGCAATTTGGTGGGCCACAGAAGCTGTGCCTGTTGCTGTTACCGCACTTTTGCCTCTAGCTCTTTTTCCTATGTTGCATGTGGCAGACTTTAAAACTGCTGCCCTTCCATATGCTAATCCAAATATCTATTTATTTATGGGTGGTTTCATTTTGGCATTAGGTATTGAATCTTCGGGATTGCACAAACGCCTTGCGTTGAAAATGTTAATTGCGATTGGAAATAGTGGTGCCAAGCTTGTTGGCGGATTTATGCTTGTGTCTGCTGTAATTAGTATGTGGGTGATGAATACTTCAACAACGCTGATGTTGTTGCCCATAGGTCTTGCAGTATGTGCAAGTGTCGCTGAAACAATTCCAAATTTTTCATACAAAGAAAGAAAGAATTTTGAAACTTCATTACTTTTAGGTATTGCATATGCAGCCTCAATTGGCGGAATGTCGACATTGGTAGGAACGGCTCCAAACATAATATTTGTTGGTTTTATGCAAGAAACCTATGGAACTGAAATCTCTTTTATTGACTGGATGAAATTAGGGGTTCCAATAGCATCAATTATGCTTTTTGCATCCTGGTATGCAATAACAAAAATTGTCTACCCAGTTCATTTTATTGCGAGCATGGAAACAAAATTGCAACTACAAAATATGTTGAATGACTTAGGCGCTCTTGGAAAAGATGAAAAGAAAGTTTTAATTATTTTTTCAATAGCAGCAAGTGCTTGGATGTTCCGAACTCTTCTGGATAACTTCTTGCCACTATCTGGTTTAACGGATGCAGGAATTGCAATATTTGCTGCTTTAAGTTTTTTCTTTATCCCTTCAGAAAATAATAAAACTGATCTTCTTACATGGGAACAAGCCAATAAACTTCCTTGGGGGTTGTTGGTACTTTTTGGTGGCGGACTTTCGTTGGCTGCGTCTATTGGGTCATCTGGTCTTGGGGACTGGATCGGTCAAGGGCTTACTGTCTTGGGCAATGTTCCACCCATTATATTAATCTTGGCAGTTGCAACGTTGATCATTTTTTTAACAGAGATAACATCTAATGTGGCCACTACTTCAACTTTTTTACCTGTTGTTGGAGCAGTTGCTGTTGCCCTTGGAATCGCCCCTGTTGCACTTACCATTCCGGTTGTTTTAGCAGCCAGTTGTGCGTTTATGCTCCCGGTTGCAACACCTCCAAATGCTATTGTTTTTGGGTCTGGTAAATTAACCATTCCAGATATGATGAGAGCAGGCTTTGCACTAAATATTATAGGGATATTTCTAGTGACTATATTTGCGTTTTATCTTGCGCCAATGATATTTTAAATTTTATGCAGATAAGAATCCTACTGTTTAGCCTTTTATTTCTCAATTCAAGTTTATGCGCTCAAGTACGCTACATTGATTACCCCTCTCCTTTTCATTCAACTGTTGGCCATTCAGGAATGGTGGTCTCTCAAAACCAAGCATCTTCAGACATTGGTATACAAATACTTGATATGGGAGGCAATGCCATAGATGCGGCTGTTGCAGTGGGCTTTTCACTTGCCATAACCCTTCCGCGTGCAGGAAATCTTGGCGGTGGTGGGTTCATGCTTGTTTACCTAAAGGAGATTGATAAAACAATTGCGGTAGACTTTAGAAGTGCAGCGCCTAAAAATATATCAAATGATGATTTTTTATTTTTAAAAAATAACTATGATCAAAGAAGATATGGATATAAGGCTTCTGGCGTTCCAGGAACTGTTGCAGGCCTTCTCCAAACCCATGAGCGTTATGGAAAATTGCCACTTAAAAAAATCTTACAGCCGGTAATCAAGCAGGCTTCTAATGGTATAGAGGTTAGCTACGACCTTCATCAGGCAATTGGAAGCGCCAATCAAATCAATCTTGATAAAGAATCAAAGAAAATTTACTTAGAAAAACAAAAGCCAATCAAAGAACATGTTTTGATGCGAAGATCCGATCTAGTTTGGACGTTGCGAGAAATAGCTAAGAATGGCGAAGAAGCTTTTTACTCTGGTTCAATTGCAAAAAAAATAGTTAAAGCCATGAGCAAAAATGGTGGCTATATCACAGCCAGCGATCTTCAAGAATATCGACCAAGGTTTGCTGAACCAATTCAAACTACTTACAGAGGTTATAAAGTATTAGCTCACCCGCCGCCAGCAGGAGGAGCAGCTGTTTTGCTTGAAGGATTAAATATTCTTGAAAATTTTGAAACGTCAGAAATGGAAGCAAGCTCTGCAGAATTTTTACATTTATTTTCTGAAGCGCTTCAACGCGGGCATTTGGATAGATCAAGATTCATGGGAGATCCTTTATTTTATGATGTCCCAATAGAAAAAATTATTTCTAAAAAAAGAGCTAAATCATTAGCGAATGATATTAATCCAAATTCTGCAACTGATCCAGGTACATTGAATCCTGATACATTATTTATAGAGGGAGAAAATACCACTCATTATTCAATTATAGACAATGAAGGCAATGCTGTTTCAAATACATACACTCTTGGATACTCATTTGGTTCTGGCGTTACTATCCCTGGGACTGGAATCTTACTAGACAATCAAATGAATAATTTTGCTTATCAATATGGCACGCCTGGTGTTGTTGATCGATCAGCAAGTGAAGGTAATAAATTTGAGCCTGGCAAAAGGCCAATGAGCACAATGACACCAGTTATAGTATTTGATAAAGAGAATGCCTTAAAACTAATCTCAGGCTCCCCTGGAGGAGCTTTAATACCAGCTGCTGTTCTTAGATTAGTAACCGGTGTTATTGATTTCAACTTAAATTTAGGGGAAGCAACAATGTTGCCAAGGATTCATAAAGACTGGCCTTATGCTTATACCCGCACTGAGAGAGGGATGAGTGCAGATACGCTGAAAATCCTTAAAGGATATGGGCATGAAATAGAGAAATCAAAAACTATGGGTTCCACACAGAGTATTATGATTACTCAAAATGGTGTTGAAGGTTTTGCTGACTTAAGAAGACCCAACGCTGGGGTATCAATTCAAGTTGATTAAAGCGCTGGCATTTATTCATAAAAAATTAAACCTTTCTCAAGATGCATTTAAACATTACTATGAAAAAAATCATGCACCACTAGCAAACTCATTACTAACCTTGGAGGGTTATGAACGAAATTATATTCATAATTGCAAAAGTCCTCTCTTTGAATCTCTTGGCTCTATAAGCATCTTTAAATATAAATCTTCTAAATCACTTGAAGTGATTGGCAAGCAAATGGCATCGGATGCAGGCGATACCCTGCGGAATGATGAATTAAATTTTATGAATGTAGAGAAGAACTTTTATCTTTTTACTGAATCTAATGAACTTTCAAATGAGACTTTTAAGAAAAAAATATTTTATCTTGCAAACACCCCAGCTGAATTAATTCATCTAGATGGGGTAAATGGAATAATTAAGATATCAGATAATTTAATTTTAGATCATGAAAATATTGTTGGGGTTCCTGAGTATGGGATCACAAAGAGCTGTGTGGCAAAAGATTTAAATCAACTTCTTAAAGAATATCCCAAAACTATAATGACTGCCTAAAAAAGCTAATCTTGAGAAGCAAGAAAATCCAATGCAGCTGTAATTCTCTTGTGAACTTCTTCTGGTGTAAACAACGACAAAGTGAGGCCCAAAGAAGGAGATTGCGTTGAACCAGTCATAGCAATTCTAATGGGCTGGTTAAGTTTTGGTGTGGCCAAGCTTAAGGTTGTCTGCGCCTCCTGTAAAACCTCATCCAAACATTTTTCATCCCATGTTTTTAGATTGTCTAGTTTGCGCTGGACAAACTCCAGTACAGGCTCTGATCCAATAAGAAATTTACTTGCTGCCTTTTCGTCGTATTCATTCACTGAAAAAAAGTAAGGCTTAAGGTCATTGGACACTCCAGATAAAGTAGGTTTGGAGCTTCTCATAGCACGAATAATGGCATCGCTATTTTCTTTGGAATCAAGATCAATTCCAGAGTTTTCAAGAAAGGGAATCAACTTGTTTTTAAATTCATCAAAAGTAAGTGCAGCAAGATGATTGTTATTAATCCAATCAAGTTTGGCCGGATCAAAAATAGCCCCGGCTTTTTGCACTTCTTGAATTCTAAAATCTGATATCAAGTCTTGAAGATAAAAAATTTCCTTGTCCCCCTTAGACCAACCCAAGCGAGCCAACATATTAATCATTGAAGACTGCATATAGCCTTGATCAAAATAATCTTGCAAACTTGTGACAGCATTTCTTTTAGAAAGCCTTTTCTTATCTTGACCAAGAACCATTGGGAGATGAGCATACTCTAAAGATGGTAAGCCTAGAGCTTGCTGAATATGAATTTGCCTTGGAGTATTACTTAAATGGTCCTCACCCCTAATTACGGTTGTTACTTGTTGATCATAATCATCAATAACATTACATAAATGGTAGGTTGGTGAGCCATTGCTCCTTAAAAGAATTAGGTCGTCTAATTCAGAGTTTTGAAAAATAACCTCCCCTCTTACCAAATCATGAAAAGTGAGCTCTCCTTCTTGAGGCGTCTTGAGCCTTAGAACTGTTGAATCACCAGCCTCAAGGTTTAAATTTCTGCATTTACCATCATATTGAGGCTTCAAACCTTTTGCTTGCTGGGCTGATCTCATCTCATCAAGCCTTTCTCTGCTGCAATTACAATAGTAAGCATGCCCAGAATCAATAATCTTTTCTATGTGAGCCATATAGAGATCAGATCGCTCTGATTGCCTGACTGGAGTTTCATCAGGACTAATGCCCATATCAGCCAAACCCTGTAAAATATTTTCTTCAAATACGCGAGTTGATCTTTCAGTATCGGTATCTTCAACTCGAATGAGAAACTTACCACTATTTTGCTTTGCGTATACATAATTGAACAATGCGGTTCTCACACCCCCTATATGCAATGCACCTGTTGGGCTGGGAGCAAACCTTGTTACTTTAGTCATGATTATTCCGATTAGGGTTAATTTCATTCATTCTTTGTTCATTGGCCGAAATGTCTTCTTTAGAAACCAGGATTTTTGGGATGGGATATTGATCTAAATCAATAGACAGACCATTTTGCTTCTTGCCCTCAGAATGATTGGAGCTGGATGCAAGAAATTCAAATTTACTTTGACCGCCTGTCAAATGAATGAAAACATCTGCCAAAATATTTGCATCGAGAAGCGCGCCATGAAAACTTCGGTCATAGCCTCCAATCTCAAATCTATTTGCTAGAGCATCCAGGGAGTTTCTCTGGCCAGGAAACTTACTTCTTGCCATTAAAAGTGTATCTTCGATCTCGCAAATTTCTTCGAGCTTAGGATATTGTGAAGATGCTCGTTGAAGCTCTGCATTTAAGAAGCCCAAATCAAATGATGCATTGTGAATAATCAAGATGCTGCCTTGAACAAATTCTAAGAAACTCTCGGCAACTTCAGAGAATTCAGGTTCATTGATAAGTTTCTCAATTGAAATGCCATGGACCCTTTGCGCTTCTTCATCAATTGCCCTTTGAGGGTTTAGATATGAATGAAAGTGCTGGTCCGTTCTTTTTCTATCTTCCAGCATAACAGCGCCAATTTCTATAATTCTGTGACCTTGATCAACTTCAAGCCCTGTGGTTTCTGTATCAAGAACAATTAATTTTTTTGTCATGTGAGAGAATCTATTCCTTTGTTTGCTAAGAGATCAGCCATTTCATTCCCAGCATCTCCAGAGTGGCCCTTAACCCAATGCAATTGTACTTCATGATGCTCCATTAACTGATCCAATTGTTGCCACAATTCCTTATTTTTTACTTCTTTTTTTGCAGCAGTTTTCCAGTTATTTTTTTTCCAATTATGTATCCAGTTTATAATTCCATCCATTACGTATTTTGAATCAGTAAATAAATCTACATTGCACCGTTCGTTCAAGGCTTGTAAACCTTGGATTGCTGCAAAAAGCTCCATTTGATTATTGGTTGTGTCTTCTAGACCGCCGTAAACTTCTTTCTCAGTTCCTGCATATTGAATCAATGCGCCCCACCCACCTGGACCAGGATTTCCTCGACATGCACCATCTGTATAAATAATTACTTGTTTCATGGGTTAAAATATCTCTCTTAATATTATGAAGATTCAATATATAAAAGCTTACACTGATAATTATATTTGGTTAATTAGAACTAATGAAGGCAATCTTGTAATTGATCCAGGTGAGTCGAAACCAGTTGAAAGCTTTACATCGCATGAAGGCATTCAAATAAACGATATTTTGCTCACACACCATCATTATGATCATGTGGGTGGCGTACTTGATTTAAAGAAAAATATCCTCGGAAAAGTTGTTGGGCCAAATAATTCTCAAATAAATGGAATTGATCATCATGTGGTTGATGGAGAGACTTTTCAGTCCTGTGGTTTAGAATTTTCTGTAATAGAAATCCCAGGCCATACATTGGATCATATTGCATATTTTATTAATGATGGGTATCAGCCAATATTATTCTGTGGAGATACTCTTTTCTCAGCTGGTTGTGGCAGAGTGTTTGAAGGTACACATAAGCAAATGTATGAATCATTAATGAAGTTAAGGGAATTGCCAGAAAATACTTTGGTCTATTGCGCTCATGAATATACTATAAGCAACTTAAAGTTTGCCCTTGAAGTTGAGCCAAATAACGAAGATATTGTTCAACATCTTACAGCTTGTGAAGAAAAAATTAATGACGGGGAGATTACATTACCTAGCAGCATCGGCACTGAACTAAAAATTAATCCATTTATGCGATGTGGACACAAGGATTTACGTCGCTCAATTGCAAACAAAGATATCGATGCTGAGCATGGCTCAGATATCAAGATATTTGGACATCTAAGATCATGGAAAGACTCTTTTTAGCTCTTACATTTTTTACTATCTCAAGCTGCGAATTACCTAACCTAATTCAAGCTGATAGGTATATTGAGCCCGAACCAGTTGAAGTTGAACTAAAAACTGAAGTATATAAAGATGTCTGGGCACGAATCGATGCAAGCTCCTCAATACAGCGGGATGGGCTTGATGAAGAGACACTTAGATATGTTGATCTTTATCTTAGCAATCCTGCGCAATTCAGCAGGCTGATTGAAAAAGGTCAATATTTTATTTATTTTGTTCTTGAGGAGTTAGAGAAATATCGACTTCCTCCAGAGCTTGCTTTATTGCCATATATAGAGAGCAATTATGATCCTTTTTCTATTTCTGCATCAGGAGCAATGGGTATCTGGCAGTTTATGCCAGCAACTGCAAGAATTTACGGACTGCAAGATACTTGGTGGTATGAGCAACGGCACGATCCATTGGTCTCATCCAGAGCTGCTGTTAGGTATTTAGCCTACCTTCACAATAGATTCAATAAAGAAATTACCTATACCCTATCGGCATACAATGGTGGGCCCACCTTGCTAGAAAAACAGATTAAGCTTAATAAAAAGCTAGGCAAATCAACTAATTATAAACAGCTCAAACTCCCTAGACAGACAAAAGATTACGTTCCTAAGTTTAAGGCAATTGTTGAGCTGGTAATTAATGCAGAAAAATATGGTCTGACACTTCCAGCTTTTCCAAATACTCAAGTGCTTGGAAGCATCTCATTAAATGGGCAGGTTGAGATACTAGCTTTTAGTGATTTTGCAGATCTCAAACCTGAATTTGTTTATAAGCTAAATGCTGGGTATACAAAATGGGCTTCGCCGCCTGGAGAAACAACAATATTTAATATCCCCATTGAGCTTGAAGACTCTCTTAATATGAAAAAAAGTGAATTTGTTCAAGCAAATCAAATTAACTGGGTGACGCATAGGGTTTCAAGAGGAGATAGTCTTTGGAAGATTGCAAATAAGTTTGATACCGAAGTTAACGTGCTTAAAAAAGTAAACTACCTTGCTTCAAATACATTAAGTTTAAATCAAGAACTCCTGATCCCATTAAGCAATGATCAAAACCAAACTTTTATACCCTATCAAGCACATATTATTAGTGAGGGAGATACTTTATGGAATTTAGGAATACAGTATAAAATTTCTCCTGCAGAGATAGCTAGAAATAATGGATTAAAAATGGGCAGCCCTCTAAGAATTGGTAAAGAGCTGAATATTGGTAATAAAAATATTCATCGGACGATTAATTCAAAAAAAAGGACAATTTTATATAGTGTGAAGCAAGGCGATAGCCTTTATCGAATCGCCGATATATTTAATATTGAGATTGAAGACATTAAAAGAATTAACGAAATACCTCATAATGAGATTAAGCCTGGTCAAGTTTTAAAAATTGTTATTAAGGCTTTTTAATCAGAGGATATTTTAGGGTCCAATGCATCTCTCAGCCCGTCTCCAAAAAAATTAAGAGCAAAAAGAGTGATGGTAAAGGTTAGACCTGGATAGATAAGAAGCCAAGAATACTCCTCCATTGATTCAACGCCATATCTTATTAATGTGCCCCAGCTACTCATCGGCGGTTGAATGCCTAAACCTAGAAAACTTAAAAAGGCCTCTAATAACATTACTTGCGGAATTGTTAATGTTGCATAAACTGCTATTGGGCCTAGGATATTAGGAAAAATATGCTTTCTAAACATTTGAATATTCGATACACCCATGGCTTGAGCAGCTAACACATATTCTTGATTTTTTATTGTGAGCACCTGGCCTCTCACAATTCTTGCCATAGTAAGCCATTCGACAGCTCCAATAGCCCCAAATAAGAGCCAAATATTTCTGCCAAAGATTACCATCAATAGAATAATAAAAATAATAAAAGGAAGGCCGTATAAAACATCAACTATCCTCATCATTACAGAGTCAATCCTGCCACCAAAGTAGCCAGCAACAATGCCCCAGCTCACACCAATTACAAGGGCAACGCCTGTTGCAACAAAACCTACAAGCAAAGAAACTCTAGCTCCAAATAGAATTCTGCTGAAGAGATCTCTGCCAAGGGTATCTGTTCCCAATAGGAATTCTCCAGACGGAGCTTGAGCTCCTAGTTCAAGATTTTGATAAGCATATGAATGAGGGGCTATCCATGGAGCAAAAATAGCTAGAATTATCAAAACGCTTAAAATTAATCCACCAGCAACTGCTGCTTTATTAGCAAGTAGTCTTCTCCATGCATCAGACCATAAAGAGCTTCCCTGACTCATGCCTCACTCCTTGCTCGAGGATTCATAAGCAAAACTGCAATATCAGATAGAAGATTAAAAAAGATAATGAGCGCGGAAAAGAAAATAGTTGTTCCAAGAATCATGGTGTAGTCTCGGTTAAATGCTGCTTCAACATAAAATCTTCCCAACCCAGGAATTTGAAAAATAGTTTCGACAACAAATGAGCCTCCAATTAAACCGGCAATAGCCGGCCCTAAAAAAGAAACCACTGGAACCAAGCCGCCTTGCAAAGCATGTCTAATGATCACTTGATGTTCCGGTAGACCTTTTGCTCTTGCTGTCCTGATATAGTCTTGACTCAATGTCTCGAGCATCCCTCCTCGGCTAAGTCTTGCTATGTATGCTGCATAGGCAGCTCCTAGAGTAATAGACGGTAAGATTTTATCCCCAGCAAGAGAATCCCAACCAGAAACAGGTAAAACTTCTAAATGGATACCAAAAAACAAAACTAATAAGGGACCAAGTAAAAATGTAGGCATACAGATGCCTATCATTGCAATTGTCATTGGAATGAAATCAAGCATAGTATTCCGTTTAACAGCCGCTATTACTCCAGCAAAACTGCCTATAAGCATTGCGACGATAATTGCATAGAAGGCCAACTCAAATGTAACTGGAAGACCTGTAAAGATCATTTCAGTGACAGATCTTCCTGGGTACCTAAAGGAAGGCCCAAAATCTCCCTGAATAAGATTAAACATATAGTCTCTATATTGGATCATCAATGGAGCATCAAGATTGTAAACAGCATTTAGATTCTTCATTACCTGAGGTGGGACCACCTTCTCCGCATCAAATGGACCTCCTGGAGCCATACGAACTAGAAAGAATGTAAGTGAAGCAACAACCAATATAACTGGTATGGCTATGGCAACTCTTTTTAGGATAACTTGGAGCATAGACAGACTATCTTTCTAAATAAATAAATTTTGGATGGTGTGTATCAAGTAAATTAGGATACCAACCCTTAACATCATTGGATAGTTGGTATTGACGAACATAAGTGTAAATTGGAATAATTGGCATTTCACTGATCAATAATTGCTCAGCTTGCATGAGATACTTATAACGCAAAGATTGATCATTGGTAGCATTAGCTAGCTCAAGCAAGTCATCATATTCTTTGTTTTCCCAACCTGTTTTATTATTACCTCTGTTAGGTCTCAATGTATCAAGAAAAGTATTAGGATCTTCATAATCACCTATCCATCCAGCTCTGGAGATTTGGAAATCGCCTGTCATCTCTCTAGCGAGGTAAACTTTCCAATCTTGATTAACAAGTTGAACAGAAATGCCTAGGTTTTGTTGCCACATTTGTTGAACAGCCAAAGCAATTTTTCTGTGGCCCTCTTGCGTATTAAATAAAATCTCTAAGACTGGAAAGCCTTCACCATTTGGATACCCAGCGTCTGATAAGAGTGCTTGAGCTAATTCTGGATCAAATGGGACTTCTGTATCCGGTTCATAGCCTGCAGAGCCAGGAGGTGTAAATGAATATGCTGCTTGTTGACCGCATTTAGATACTCTTTCTACTATTTGGGTTCTGTTTAAAGCAAACGCAAGCGCCTTTCTGATTCGCTTATCTTTAAGGACAGGGTGAAGGGTATTAACTCTATAAAAATAAGTTCCCATATAGGGCTCTATCCTAAGATTAGGATTCTCATTCTCGATATAAACAGGACATTTTTCCAATGGAACTACGTTAGTTACATGCAGTTGCCCTGCCCTAAACATTCTATCTTCAGTTGATTCATTTGAGACAGGGTAATATCTAATCTCATTTAATTTAACTTTATCTGCATCCCAATAAAGTGGATTTTTATCTACAATGATTTGCTTATTAAGCTCCCAAGTTTTTAAGTTCATAGGACCATTGCATACAAAATTTCCGGGACGTGTCCATAAACCATTCCTATCATCAATTGATCCATGCTTGAGAACAGTGTTTTTATGAACAGGATAAGTGCTGTAATGACTAAGCAGCTTTATGAAAAAAGGAGTTGGATTATTTAGCTCAACCCTTAACTCATGATCATTGATTGCCTTCACGCCAACAGTTGAAAAATCTTGAGTTTTTCCTTGATGGAAATCTGCGGCACCTTTCAAGTAATAAAGCATATCAGGGTACTGAGAGCCAAGAGATGGAGTTAATATCCTCATCCACGACCAAACAAAGTCATCTGCTATGAGGGCATCACCATTTGACCACATTGCACTTTTATTTAAATAGAAAGTGTAAGTTTTACCGTCTGGGCTAATAACCCATGATTCAGCAACACCCGGTAAATTTTCACCCCCTCTAGGATTAGCAATAGTTAAACCTTCGCACATAGAAATTAATAGGTGATGTTCAGGCACGCCTGTAACAATATGAGGGTCCAGACCTTGAGGCTCGCTACCATTACCAAAGTGAAGAATTTGTTCTTGAAGCCCAGAATCAACTGGCGAGATAGACTTACCACACCCAACTAAAGCTATTAAAAAAAGTAAGGATAATTGTTTAATTTTCATGGAAGTATTATATATAAAAAAAGGGCCAGTAAACTGGCCCTTTTTATAAGATTAAACTCTTTTATAGTGAGATTTTAAATCCACCATAAATGTAGGCTCCGCCAGGAAGATCCCATGCGTAGTCAAAGTTTTGAGCAAATGCATCATATGCAACTGGAGGCTCCTCACCAAATAGGTTACGAGCTCCGATAAATACATTGACTTCATCTGAATACTGGTATGCAACTTGCAAGTCAGTGTAATACTCAACTTCCATTTGGTTGTAACCATAGTCTCCAAAGTTATTTGCTTCATCTGGGTTTGAACACTTGTCATCTAGACCATAGTAAGTAGACAACCAACAATCATCTTTATTGTCATCTAAGAATCTAAAGTTAAGAGAAGTAGTGAAATCATTATAATCCCACAACACAGAAGCGTTAGCTCTCCATCTGAAATCAGCTCCACCATCATACCAACCGAATGACTCAGAAGGAGTAGATGTTGCTGCTTGAGCAAACTCATCTTTGGTGTAATAAACCATGTCAAATCCTGTTGTAAATGAACCATAGTTCTCGACATCAAATGAATAATTAATTACAAAATCAACACCTGAAACATTTTGAACAGCTGAGTTAATTCTTGATGTTCTAACAGTTTGAAGTCCACCGTTACCAGTTCTAGTAACAAATGAGCAGAAATTGTCATCTTGTTGAGTTGACTCAACGTAACATCTATTTAATACAGTTCCTACACCAATAGAGTTGAAAATATTTTCAAGTTCAATTTCCCAGAAATCAACACTCATGCTTAAGTTTTCAATTTGACTAGGTGTGTATACGATACCAACAGTAGCATTTTCACCTTCTTCAGGAAGTAAGAATGGGTTACCACCAACAAGACCTCTAATTTGAGTAGTTGGTTGTTCAGCACCACCAGCAGGAACGCCGGCAGCCAAACAATTAGCTTGTGTTCCAGCACTTTGTGATGGGAACTGGTCAGTGTTACATGGGTCTGTTGCTTGAGGGAATGATTCACCACCACCTCTATACATATCGCCTACAGTTGGAGCTCTGAAGGTTTCACCCATTGTTGCTCTTACTAGAACATCATCAATAGGTCTCCATCTGATTCCAATTTCACTTGTTGATGGGCTTCCTGGATCGTTAGCATTTGGTGTAGCGCCAACTAAACCATTCGCTGAGTAGTCTGAAGTTCTGGCTGAAACTGTTAGCTCAAGCTCTTGCGCTCCAGTAACACCTTCTAATAAAGGAATATTGATCTCAACAAAGAATTCTTCAACAGATGTCTTACCTCTTGTAGGCTCTCTGAAGTTAGTAGATGAACTACCAGCTGTAATAAGTGAGTCTGGAGTATCAACAAAACCTGAAGATCTTTTTTCAAAACCTGCTGCAAAGAAAGCAGTACCATAAGGCATTTCAAATAAAGGACCTGAGACTTCTGCCCAGTAATTATCACTATCAAAATGTCTGTTTTGAACACCGTCATATCCAACGTAATCTACCATTGCTTGATATTCTGCTTGAGAAATTCTACCAGCAGCAAGACCTAGGTCTGGACCACCAAAGATATTAAATGGTGTACATTGTCCAATTGGATTGTCTGGAGTTCCACAAGTTAAAGTGCCTGTTGTAGCATCTCTAAAGGAGTCACCTACTGCAAGTCCTAAGTGAGAAAGGTCAACAAAGTTCATAAGCTTGCCATCGTACTGAGCATCGTTCAATTGAACACCTGCATTCCAGCTATAGACATTTCCGCCAAGCTCAAAGTCACCCTCTAGGCCAGCTCTAAGACCAAATATATCGTAATCATAATCATAAATCCTTGGGCCAATAGCAATAGCTCTGAAACCAAATGATGTATCTTGACCAAATTTATTAAAGTAGCCATCTTTAGTAGCAAATCTTCCATTGTTAAGCTGCCATTGTGGACCTGCTCCACCATATGCAGTCATAGGAACTTGAGCAAGTTGATTTACACGCTTAGATTTTGTGTAATTGAATTGCACATAAGCTTTTAGATTATCAGAAATCTCAAAATCAGAATAAGTATAAACACCATATTGATCAACTGGGTTTTGCACATGGTTAACAGGTGCGTAGTTATAACGACCAGCATTTGACCATGGGATAAAGTCATCGATCGATGCACCTGACTTACCAGGTTCTAAGTATTTATTAACAGAGAAGAATCTTCCGTATGCTGGAAAAGATGAACCACAAAGAAAACTGTCACTGGCTGGTGCAAAGTTACCATATCCAGAGTTTTGCTCAGGGCTAGGTCCTAAGTTAGTTGGGGAGTTTTGAGGACCTGTTCCACTACCAGGAACGTTAGAACAACCATAATATGGCTGATTAGCTCTTGGAATTTGCCCAGCAAAAATAGCTTCCTGATCGGCAAATGAAATATTTACAATGTTACTTGATTTTTCAGAAGTGCTTCCAAAAGTCAAGCTAAAGGAATTTGCAGCACCATAGCCTGCATCATATTCACCAGAAGTAGCTCTTAACTCAAAGCCATCGTAGTCTTTTTTAGTGATAATGTTAATAACGCCTGCAACAGCATCAGAACCATAAATAGAAGATGCACCATCTTTAAGAATTTCAACTCTTTGAATGATAGAAGCAGGAATAGTGTTCATATCCACTGTTCCAAAAGCGTCTGTTACCCATCTTCTTCCGTCTACGAGAACTAAAGTTCTTCCAGCGCCTAGGTTTCTTAATGAGATTTCATTAGAACCATCGCCGCCATTGGTAGCGGTTGTAACTGGTCTTAATCCGTTACCGTCATTGGATGAGATGCTTTGTAAGATATCACCAATGTTATTTAGACCTGTTCTTTCAATCGCAGCGTCAGAAATAATTTCTAATGGCTTAGAGCTATCGAAAACTGATTTCTTGATCTTAGAACCAGTAACGATAACTTCTTCAACGTCATCGGTTTCTGCTTCTTGGGCAAATGAAGTATTTGGCATCAGACCTAAGGATAGGACTGCGACCAGTGAAAATTTAACTATATTTGACATATAAACTCCCTAAAAGTTTGTTAGTTGGGGTAATTGTTGCCATTTTGACACAATATGTCAACTTTTCTTTTGTTAGGGATGAATAAAAGTTATGCAAAAAAAAGGGATGCATATGCATCCCTTTTAAAGTTAGTCCCTTTTCTTAGTATTGAAGTGTCAAGTTTAAGAAGATGTATTGACCAAAGGCATCAAAGTAACCTGGGAAAGTGTTACCGTTACCTGGTGCTGTTCCAGCATCAGATGTGTAGCCAGGTTCATCATCGAACAAGTTGTTGATACCAAAAGTAACCATTAGGTTGTCAGTTGCTGAATATTTAGCAGAAACGTCAACGTAAGTTCTAGCATCAAAATCAATTTTATTTGAATTAAGGTCTGTTGTTTCACCAAGGTATCTTAAGCCAAGAGATAAATCCATATCATACTCAGTTGTAAGAGTAGCTTTGTATTTACCAGATACTTCAGGCTGTGGATTTTTTCCACATGATCCACCCCAATTGCCAGCACATGAGATAGCTTTTGAACCAGGAATCTCAATGATGTCAGCTGTATCAAGCATTGTTGTTACACCTTGAATAGTTAATGGACCATAAGCAGTATCCATGTCGTAATCAAATATCACATCAACACCAGTTGTTGTCTCTTCACCAATGTTAGTTAGCTGTTGTGAAATATATCCACCAGACAACCATAATGAACCTGTTCCAGGCATTCTGTTGATTAGACCACAGTATTGAGCTGTTCCAGTTGAAATACATTTATCCAATGCAGTTTTAGCACTTACAGTACCAATTCCATCTTCAACAGTAATATCAAAGTAATCAACTGTTAATGTTAATCCAGGAATTGACTCTGGAGTAATAACAGCACCGATAGTAATTGATTCAGATTCCTCTGGAGCAACTTTAGGATTTCCACCACCTTTGATGTTGTATTGATCCGCTGGTGAGTTTAGGTCTGTGTTGTAGAGACTTGCTGCTAAACCAGTATTTGCACATTGTGCTTGAGTAGCTGTTGCTGCTGATCCATTTTGTTGAATTGAACAAGGGTCATTGTCCAAGTCAACAAGGCCATCGCTGACTGCTGAAAAAAGTTCAGAAATACTTGCGTGACGCTGAGCTGTTTGGAATGACGCTCTTAAAGAGACGTTGTCATTAACAGTCCAGTAAACACCAATCTTAGTAGAATCAGTTTCAGAACCAGTAGAGTATTCAGCTGAACGGAAACCAGCATCGACACTTAGGTCGTTTGTTACTGGAATACCGACTTCCATGAAGAATTCATCAACATCGTACATACCGCCGATAGGCAATGTAGCTCCACCTGAACCAGATCTGTCACCCATTTTTGTAGCAGTATCAGGTCTGAAATCAGCGGCAAATTCTTTAGTTTCGAAACCAACTACTAATGAAACTGAACTAGGAGCACCTGGAATAGTAAATCCTGTGTCACCAGCAACATATCCTGAAAGGATTTTTTGCTTTCCGTCGCCATTAATAAATGTAGATTTAGCAAGGTAGTCTTGGGCAGTTTGACCGCCGTCGATAACACCTTGAATACCTGCATCACCAGGCAATCCACCTTGGAAAAGGTTATATGGAACACAATTAGCATCAATGCCTTGGAGTTTGGCAACACAAGTTGGAACTCCTGCAACGTTAACAACGTTAACCGCGCGGTTAATTGCAATAACAGAAAGGTCATTTCTGTATTCGTTTGCATAGTTAACATCTGAATTTTGGTAATAGATATCATATGACCAGTCATCATTGATGTCTCCTCTCAAACCTAAAGTAGTGTTATAACTCTTATATGTTTGAATTCCTTGTCTAGGGTTACCTTCAACATTTCTTTTCAATGAATACAAAGGAGCTCTGTAATCAACAATTGTTCCAGCTGCTACAGCTGCATCCAAACCATTGATATAAGAAAGAGCTTCTGCTCCTGTTGCGAAATTAGGTGCATGAGAACCGCCCATACCTATCCAATCGTGACATGCAACTTTATATTGCTGAGCAGATAGTAATCCGTTGTAACAAGGTAGGTGAGTAATGTTACCAAATGTACCTGAATATGCGATCTGGGCATTTGATTCAGACTTCATAGATGTAAAATCCAAGTAAACTTCTGCATTATCGGTAATTTCATACTTACCAAAGAATCCCATGTTAATTCTATCGTCAGGTCTTTGGAAAAAGTTTGTTGGGTTGTAGTTATATGTTTGACCATCTCTAGGAACAAAATTATTTCCTTCAACTTTAAGATCTAGACGAGTCACTGAAGGATCAATGTTTGTGAATCCAGCGCCTGTATAGCCACCGAAGTCAGCCCATCGTCCTGGAGGAATTGTAGATGAGCCACCACATCTTCCTGTTCCACCACTTAGTGCACATGCACTAATGTCAAATTCACCCTGAAGCATTGGTTTAGTGTCTGTGTGCTCAAAGAAAGCAGATACATGCCCTTTACCACCATCGATGTCTCCTCCGAATGCCATTGAGAATTTACCAGTATCACCAGTTTGCACATCGCTTGGTGCATTAGCATAGCCATAGCTTTTTTGTAATTTTTGTAATTTAGAGTTATCGTTTTCATGATTGTAGAAGCCATGGGAGTAAGCAGCTTTAAAGCCTACAAATTCATCATCTAAAACAAAGTTAACAACACCAGCAACAGCGTCAGAACCGTACACTGATGATGCGCCACCTGTTAGTACTTCAACTTTCTTTAAAAGAAGAGTTGGAATAGTGTTCAAATCTGCACAACTTCCGCCGCCAGTAGTTCCTGGAACCATTCTTCTGCCGTTCAAAAGAACCAATGTTCTAGCACAGCCTAAGTTTCTAAGGTTTACAGTAGCAGTACCATTAGATCCATTAGAGTTAGTAATAGACTGGCCAGGTGAGACCTGAGGCATATCATTTAAGAAGTCCTCAACTCTGGTTATACCAGCATCTATTATATCTTGCCCATCAACAACTGCGATTTGGGAAGAACTAATAACGTTTGGATCAATAATCCTTGATCCGGTTACAATAACTTCTTCAACATCTGCATCAGAATCTTGGGCAACTGCCAAAGGAACTGAAAGAGAGATGACTGCAAAAGCACTGAATAAATATTTATTTAAGTCAATCATTTAAAATACTCCTAAGTTTTAAAAATACACAAATTGCATACACAATCCGTGCGATTCACGATTATATGCTTGTTTTACCTTAAGAAACAAGCTTAGATTGCAAAACAATTGAATTGATTTTGTAAAAAAATTAGAGAACTTATTAAAGATTCTTTTAGTCATATATAATAACTTTGACTTTAACTCTCATAACCTAAACCAAAAATGCTAAAAAATAAGAAAATTTTAATTGCTGGGCTTGCTAACAAACACTCTATTGCTGCCGGCATTGCCAGAGCGATGCATGCTCAAGGCGCTGAACTAGCCTTTACTTATCAAAGTGAACGATTAAAAGGGAATGTTGAGAAAATTGCAGCTGAACTTGGTTCAGATCTTTTATTTGAATGCGATGTTGCATCTGACCAAAGCATAGATGATATGTATAAAGGATTATCAAAAAAATGGAAATCATTTGATGGGTTTGTGCATTCTATTGGTTTTGCTCCTGCTAATGAGCTAGAAGGCAATTTTGTAGATGCAGCAACCAGGGAGGGATTTCAAATTGCTCATGATATTAGCTCATATAGTTTTACTGCTATGGCAAAAGGAGCCAAGCCGATGTTAAATGAAAACGCAGCTCTTCTAACATTAACCTATTTAGGGTCGATGCAATCTTTGCCTAATTACAATGTAATGGGCCTTGCGAAAGCAAGTTTAGAAGCTAATACAAGGTTTCTAGCTGCTGCAATGGGACCAGACGGAATTAGGGTTAATGCAATTTCTGCTGGGCCAATAAAAACATTGGCTGCAATGGGAGTTAAAAACTTTAGAAAGATGCTGACCAACTACGCAAATAGAGCGCCCCTAAGAAGAGCTGTAACAACTTTAGAGGTTGGCAATGTAGCTGCGTTTTTATGTTCAGATCTTGCTAGCGGAGTTACCGGTGAAATTACATACGTCGATGGCGGCTTCAATACCGCTGCAATGTCATTAGAAGAATACGCTGATTAGTTCGCTACAAAGTTTTCCAATCTTACTTTTTGACCTTGTTTAAATGAGCGATCAATAAACCCTGAAAATTGTTGACCCAAAGTCTCGTTATAGAAAGCTTTGTATTGCTCCAAAGAATCCCCAAGTTGATCTACTGATGGTATAACTTCATTAGAAGACTTAGCCCAATAACGATCTCCATTAAAAGCTTCATTATTAACTATCGAGCCAATTGAAGATTCAAAGGTCGCATTAATAATCTCTGATGGCAACAATGATGAGAATCTCTTCACGCCTTTAAAACTTTCCTGTGAAAAGCCTGGTTCGCTTGGAAGAACCTTCTCGCCGGCTATGATGCTTTCTGCATCCATTGAAAACTCCTCAAGAACTTTATTGGCCTTAGCCACTCTTACCTCTTTAATGGCTAGGTCTGCCACGTCAACAAATGGAAGCACTGCTGGATCGATAGCCTGCGTCATCATGACAAAGGCATAACTTTCTTCACCTTCAAATATCTCAATTTTATTTGCTAGCATGGCTACGTCGAACAAATCAGATGCATTAAATTCTGTAAAACCATTCAAAGCAACATCATTTATACTTTGCAGTCCAGTAACTCCAACTGAAACATTAATAGAGTCAGCCAGCTCGTTTAATGAAACACCTTCTAAGACCAAAGATTCTAGTTTTAAAAAATCATCCTGCATTAAAGCCAATGCCTCTGCATCAACAAGCTCATCCAAAATGGTCTTTGTCATTTCAGATTTGCTCTTAATTTCAGGTTTAATAACCTCGGTTAATTTTAATATATGAAAAGAATCTTCTAACTCAATAACTGAGCTAATTGCATTTAGCTGCATGGTTGCAATTACATCCTCAAATTCAACTGGAAATGCATCTCCAGACGACATACCGAGATCGCCCGATACATCCTTAGAGGCAAGATCTTCACTGGAGGCAGAAACTGCTTCTTCAAAGGATATTTTATTAGACTCTATGCTTGTTAAAAGAGAATCTATTTTTTCACGAGCCTGACCATCATTATCATAGTTAAATTTTTCAATCATCAAATGCGATATTCTATTTTGCAATTGCCCTTCTGCATTACTGATGTAATCTGCATAGGCTTCGTCTATGTAGCCTTCTGGAACCTGAACTTGTTTTTTGTAAGCATCATATGTAAGCACTAGATAAGAAAAATCTCGCTGTTCCTTCGAGAGAAATAGAAAAGGATTGTCATTATAAAACTTCTGCCCTTCTTCTAAAGAGGCTTTTTGTGATTCAACCACAATAGCTTTATCTATCTTTATAAAATTAATATCTCTAGATGTTTCAAGCATTGCAGCAAGTGATGCTATATCACCATCAATAGGAAAGGCGGTAGCACCCATAGCAGAAACTAATTTATCTAAAGAGACGCTTTCTCGAACCAAATTGATATACTCATCAGGAGTCCAGCCGTTAGCTCTGACCGATGACTCAAAAAGAGTTTGGTCAAAACCATTGTCCCCTTGAAACATCTCCAAATTAATTATTTCTTGTTTTGCTTTTTTTTCTGAAACTATTAAACCTAATTCTCTTGCATGAGAGAGAAGAGTTTTTTGATTAATAATCTCATTCTTGATTAAGCCTACTGAAACTTCTTCATCCAAGTCATCAAGAGAAAATTCTTCTCCGTACATCGATTGAAGTCTTTGGCCAACTTGACTGGTCGCAAGGTTCACATCCATCTGCGAGACAGGTTCACCATTAACAGTTCCAAAACCCTTGAACGTTGTCCCAAAAGAAGTTGAGCCAAAAAAAACAAAGGGTATTGCAAGCAGAATCGCAATGACTATGACCCTTTTGCCTGACAGGAAGTTTCTGAGTGAATCTAACATGTGTAATGCATCCTTTTAAAAGCTAACAATGATACATAAAAAAAGGGTGCTTATGCACCCTTTTTTTAAAGACCTTTAAATCTAAAGTTAATTAAGAATTTTTAACTTTATCTTTTAAACCTTTACCAGCTTTAAAGCCTGGAACTTTTGATGCTGCAATATGCATTGAAGCACCTGTTTGTGGGTTTCTTCCTTCTCTTGCAGCTCTATGTCTGACAGAAAAAGTTCCAAAACCTACAAGCGAAACTGTGTCTTGCTTTCCTAAAGCGTCGCCAATAGATTCTAATACTGCATCAACAGCTCTTCCTGCTGAAGCTTTAGTCATATCTGCTGATGAAGCCACTGCGTCTACTAAGTCTGATTTATTCATTGAATTCTCCTCTGGTTAATTAATGTACCTAGGTCTATGAAAAGCCATCATAGAAGAAATGTCAAGCTTTAAAACCTATTCTAATGGGCTTTTCTCGAGCTTGATCTTGTGTTAGCTGATTTTGATTTGGGGATATTCTTTGCGCCTGCCTTTTTTCTAATGGGTTTTGGTTCTGATGTAAGGGCTAAACTAATCGCTTCATCGACCCAACGCACTGGAAGAATCTCAAGTGCATGAGTAATTTGTGAAGGTATTTCTCTTAGATCAGCAGCATTATCTTCAGGGATAATGACTCTCTTAATGCCCCCACGTTTGGCTGCTAACAGCTTCTCTTTGAGGCCTCCAATTTTAGTGACTTGACCATGCAAAGTAATCTCTCCGGTCATGGCTGTATCAGAACGCACTGGAATGCCAGTGAAAACTGAAATCAGTGCTGTGCACATTCCCACGCCTGCACTGGGTCCATCTTTGGGAGTTGCACCATCTGGAACATGAATATGGACATCAAACTTTTCATAGAAATTACTAGGAATCCCCAGCTTTTCTGATCGAGATCTCACAACTGTTAATGCTGCCTGAATAGACTCTTGCATGACGTCACCTAGAGACCCTGTTTTGATAACTTGACCCTTTCCTGGAACATAAGATGACTCAATTGTAAGAAGCTCCCCACCAACCTCAGTCCATGCTAGGCCAGAGACTTTTCCAACTATGTCCTCAACATCTGCTTCGCCAAATTTAAACTTTGGAACACCGCAGTATTTTTCTAAATTCTTGGGAGTAATATTGATAGAAGATTTAACTTTTTTAGGATCTGCAAGGACCCTTTCTTTAACGGACTTCCTAAAAATTTTTGCGATTTGTCTTTCGAGCCCTCGGACACCAGCCTCCCTTGTGTAATGTCTTACAATATCTAATATTGATTTATCACTAAGCTTCACTTCTTTTTCATCCAATCCGTTTCTTTCAAGCTGCTTGGGAATGAGGTACTGCTTTGCAATATTTATTTTTTCATCCTCAATGTAACCAGGCAGTCTGATGATTTCCATTCGGTCCAGCAAAGGGCCTGGAATGTTAAGACTGTTAGCTGTACATACAAACATTACCTCTGATAAATCAAAATCTACCTCTAAGTAATGATCTGAAAAAGTATTGTTTTGCTCTGGATCTAAAACTTCTAATAATGCTGAAGCTGGATCACCTCTGTGGTCCATCCCAATTTTATCGATCTCATCCAATAGAAATAATGGATTTTTTACCTCAACCTTTGAGAGCTTTTGAATAATTTTTCCTGGCATAGAGCCAATATATGTTCTGCGATGCCCTCTTATCTCCGCCTCATCTCTAACGCCACCAAGCGACATGCGAGCAAACTCTCTATTAGTAGCCCTGGCTATTGATTTACCTAGTGATGTTTTACCTACTCCAGGAGGGCCAACCAAACAAAGCACAGGGGCCTTAAGCTTTTTAACTCTTTGCTGAACAGCTAGGTATTCTAAAATTCGCTCTTTCACTTCATCTAAGCCAAAATGATCTTCATCAAGAATCTCAATTGCAGACTTCAAATTTGACTTCACTTTGCTTCTTTTTTTCCAAGGAATTGCAGTCAGCCAGTCCAAGTAAGACCTTACAACCGATGCTTCAGCAGACATTGGAGACATTTGCTTAAATTTAGTAAATTCATTCTTGGCTTTTTTTAGCGCTTCTTTTGACATGCCCGCTTTATCAATGTCATTTTCTAATTGAGATATTTCATCTCCTTCTTCGCTAATATCACCTAGTTCTTTTTGGGCCGCTTTAATTTGCTCATTAAGATAGTATTCTCTCTGAGATTTCTCCATTTGACCTTTTACTCTATTGCGAATTCTTTTATCCACATCCATCACGTCTAACTGAGATTCTATATAGGCAATTAAAATTTCAGCTCGCAACTGGAAATCTGCTGTTTCTAGAATTTCTTGCTTTTGTTTAATCTCCATTGGTAGATGGCCTGCAATTGAGTCAATGATTCTTGAGAGATCATCTAACGCATCAATTGATGCAAGAACTTCTGGGGCAATCTTCTTCGTGATTTTAATAAAGTCATGGAACTTAGCTTTAATAAATTTTGATAGGTTTTCACTGTCTTTGTTATCAATTTTTGAATCAGCTATCAGGCTAACTCTAACTTTGGAGTACTTGGAGTCAGACTCTAGGGACTCCATTTGAGCTCGATGAGAGCCCTCCACTAAAACTTTAACAGTTCCATCGGGAAGTTTGATCAGCTGTAAAATATTTGCAATGGTTGCAACCTTATAAAGATCATCATACAAAGGGGCGTCAAGTGAACCATCTTTTTGAGCGGCTAGAATAATTTTTTTTTCACCAGCCATGGCAGCATTTAATGCACTGATAGATTTGTTTCTTCCAACAAATAAAGTGGAAACCACTCCAGGAAAGACAACAACGTCTCTAAGGGGAATTAGGGGGAGATCATATTTAATAGTAGCCATATAAATATAATGAGGGGGAATTAATTAAATTCAACCAGCAGAGGAAGATTTTTTCTTAGAAGATTTATATACCTTAATTGGATCAGTTGAATGTAATACAGAATTTTCATCAACAATCACTTTTTCTAAATCTAAATTTGGAAGCTCGAACATTGTGTCCATTAAAAGCTCTTCCATAATAGATCTCAAACCTCTCGCCCCAGTTTTTCTTTGAAGAGCTCTCTTGGCAATCTCAACAAGTGCCTCGGTTCTAAAATCTAATTCCACCTCATCAATATCAAATAAATATTTGTATTGGTTAACCAATGCATTTTTTGGTTCTTGAAGAATTCTAACAAGAGCCTCTTCATCTAGTTCATGCAATGTTGAAATAACAGGAAGCCTGCCAACAAATTCAGGGATTAACCCAAACTTAACCAAATCCTCAGGCTCAAGCGTTTCAATAATTGAAGCAACAGATGCCTGGGTATCTTTAACTGCAGCACCAAATCCAATCCCAGACTTATCAGTGCGATGTTTGATAACTTCATCAATTCCAGAGAAAGCTCCACCGCAAATAAATAAAATGTTTGATGTATCAATCTGAATGAACTCTTGTTGAGGATGCTTTCTTCCACCTTGAGGAGGAATAGAAGCAACGGTTCCTTCGATCAGTTTAAGCAAAGCTTGCTGGACACCTTCGCCGGAGACATCTCTGGTGATAGACGGGTTGTCAGATTTTCTGGCTATTTTGTCTATCTCATCAATGTAGACAATACCAAGGGCTGCCTTATCTGGGTCATAGTCACATTTTTGAAGAAGTTTCTGAATGATATTCTCAACATCCTCTCCCACATAGCCGGCTTCAGTTAAAGTTGTTGCGTCAGCAATAGTAAACGGCACATTTAACACTCTTGCTAGAGTTTGGGCTAAAAGTGTTTTGCCGCTTCCAGTAGGACCAAGCAATAAGACATTGCTTTTTTGGAGCTCTATCTCATCTTTCTTTGCGTTTGATCTCAGTCTTTTGTAGTGATTATAGACGGCAACTGAAAGTGTTTTTTTAGCTTTTTCTTGACCTATGACATAGTCATCAAGTTGATTAAAAATTTCTAAAGGGGACGGCAAAACCTCAAGGACTTCTTCGTCATCCGCTTTGACCTCTTCTTCAATAATATCATTGCAAAGGTCTACGCACTCGTCACAAATATAAACACTAGGCCCGGCAATAAGCTTGCGAACATCCTCTTGGCCCTTGCCACAGAATGTGCAGGAAAGTTTATTGTTTTCTTTATTTTCCATTTGTATTAGGTCTGCTCTCTAGTATTTCATCGATTATGCCATAGCTCTTAGCTTCCTTGGCATTCAAAAAATTATCTCTATCGGTATCCTGCTCAACCTTCTTTAATGTTTTCCCAGTATGCTTGGCAAGGATCTCGTTGACCTTGTGTTTGACCAAAAGCATCTCTTTGGCGTGAATCTCAAAATCTGATGCCTGACCTTGGAAACCACCCAAAGGTTGATGGATCATAATTCTAGAATTGGTCAATGCAAATCTTTTACCTTTTTCGCCTCCAGCCAAAAGAAGTGAGCCCATGCTGGCGGCCTGACCAATACACAAAGTCGAAACTTCAGGCGCAATGAACTGCATGGTGTCGTAAATAGCTAACCCAGATGAAATAACGCCTCCAGGGGAATTAATATAGATGCTAATGTCTTTTTCAGGATTCTCTGACTCAAGAAATAGAAGCTGTGCAACCACTAAATTTGAAATGTAGTCATCGATTGGACCAGAAAGGAAAATAATTCTCTCTTTTAGTAATCGTGAATATATATCAAAAGCACGTTCTCCTCTTGGAGTTTGCTCAACAACCATTGGCACTAGGCCTGAATTTATTTGTTCCATAATTTATTTATTTGCTAATTCAGAAAATTTTATCACCTTTACCTTAGATTTAAGGTCAGAATCTAATTTTTCAATAAGGAGGTTTTCTAAAATTACCATTTTGTATTGATCTAGTTGCTGAGGTTGGCTTTGAATCCAAGTTTTAAATTGCTCAGCATCTTTGTACTTCCCTGCCTCTTCCTCAATAAAGGAGTTTAAATTTTCTTCCTTTACTTCCAGTTCATATTTTTTTAACAAAGCTGAAAAAAGTAGGTCTAATCTCACCCTTTTTTCAGCATTTTCATTAAAGTCTTCCAAGGGATAAAGATCCTCAGGAGCATTTTCTGGCGTTTGCCCCATGCGCATTAATGTATCTTTTCGCATCAACTCTGCTTGTTCGGCCACTGTTGCGTTGGGAACCTTAAAGTCATTGCTTTTTAACAGGGTCTCATAAATAGATTCTTTAGTAAGTGATTTCTCTTGTTGAGCAATCTCTCCTTCCATTCGTTTGTTTATTTCTGTTCGAAAACTTGCTTCGTCAGTCACATCTTCCATAGCAAGAGTTTCAAATAATTCTTTATCTATAGAAGCTTTGTGCATTTCTTGAACCTCATGCACAGTAATGGAAAATTCGGTTTCCTTATTTGCTAGGTCTTTTTTAAAATAGTCTTCTGGAAAATTTGTTTTAAATGAAAAGCTATCACCAGAATTTTTGCCGATTAAATTATCTTCAAACCCTGGAATCATTGATTTAGATCCAAGGATTAATTTAAAATCTTTTGATTCATTGCCTTCAAAGCTCTCACCGTCAATCTTGCCTTCAAAATCAATAACAACTTGGTCTTTATCTGCGGCGGCTCTTTCAACTTTATGCCAATGACAATAACGCTCTAGAATATCTTCAATTGCGAGATCAACATCTGAATCATCTAGTGTAATTTCAGTTTTTTCAAAACTCGTCCAGCGAGAAAGTTTTGCCTTCACTTCTGGGAAAACTTCAAACACTGCTGAGTAAGAAATGGGTTTTGCAGGGTCCTCACTTTCAATGCTTATTGCTGGTGATGATGCTGGCTTAAGTTCTTGAGACTGGAGTTCTTTTGGATAGCTTTCTTGAATCAATTCATTCAGTACTTCGTAGTGAATAGAATCTCCATATCGTTGCTTGAGAACATCATCAGGCACATTGCCTTTTCTAAAGCCATCAAGCTTTGCTGTAGATTTGATCTTAGATAGTTTGCCGTTGTACTTTTTATCATAGTCCTCAACTGGAACCGATACAGTTAATTTGCGCTCTAAGTCTTTAAGTTTTTTTATTTTACTAGTCATATTATTAAATTAAATCTAAATGGGGCGAGCGATGGGGTTCGAACCCACGGCCTCCGGAGCCACAATCCAGCGCTCTAACCAACTGAGCTACGCCCGCCAAGAAAAACGCATTATAGATGTAAAAAGCATATAATAATATTTTTTTGGAGATGATTTTGACAAAAAATATTTTTTTAGAGAGCACCAACAAAATGTTTGATAAGGCGCTTGCTTATACAGATATTTCTGAGGATTTGGCTGAAAGAATCAAGTGCTGTAATTCTACCTATGCAATAAACTTTGGCGTAAGATTAAGAGAAAGGATTTATACTTTTTCGGGATGGCGTTCTGTTCATTCTGAACACATGGAACCAGCTAAAGGCGGTATAAGGTATGCACCAGATGCCTCTCTGGAAGAAGTTGAGTCTTTAGCAGCCCTTATGACATACAAGAATGCGTTAATCGAAGTTCCATTTGGAGGCTCAAAAGGCGCTTTAAAAATAAATCCTAGTGATTGGACTCCATTTGAATTAGAGAGAATTACTCGAAGATTTGCGCAGGAGCTCATTAAAAGAGATCTGATTAACCCGGCTCAAAACGTTCCTGCCCCTGATGCTGGAACTGATGAAAAGGAAATGGCTTGGATTCAAGATGAGTACAGGAGAATTAATCCTACAGATATCAATGCTCTAGCATGCGTGACAGGCAAGCCAACCTCAAAAGGAGGGCTGGTCGGGCGAAATGAAGCAACAGGACGAGGTGTTCAATATATAATTAAAGAATTCTTTTCAAATCAAGAAGATTATAAAAATGCTGGATTCAAGGGAGGCCTTGAAGGCAAAAAAATTGTTATTCAAGGCCTTGGTAAAGTTGGATACTTTGCTGCATCCTTTTTACAAAATGAAGATAAATGCAAAATTATTTGCGTGATGGAGCACAATGGTGCAATTTTTAATCAAGAAGGTTTGGATGTAGAAAAATTAAAAGAGCATTTAAATAATCACGGAACATTTAAAAATTTCGAAGGTGGAGAATTTCATGAAGACAGCTCTGAATTATTAAAAACTGAGTGTGATATTTTGATTCCAGCTGCAATGGAAAGTGTTATTACCAAATCTAATGCAGATCAAATTAATGCGAAGTTAATTGTTGAAGCAGCCAACGGCCCAGTCACCTTTGAAGCCGATGAAATACTTAATCAAAGAGGCGTTACCATCATTCCTGACATTATGACCAATGCTGGTGGTGTTGCTGTAAGTTATTTTGAATGGGTTAGAAATTTAAGGCACATTAGGTTTGGTAGGCTTGAAAAAAGGAGAAGTTCAATGCAATTGCGTTCACTTATTTCTGCTATAGAGACAATTACAGGCAAAGAAATGCCAGATGATTTCAAAGAAAATTTTCAAGAAGGTGCTAGTGAAATTGATTTAGTTAGATCTGGCCTTGAAGATATGATCAGGGAGTCCTATAGAAAGGTACGTGAAATTAAAATGGAACATAATATTCCTGATTTAAGAACAGCAGCATTTAAAACTGCAATTGACAGAATAGCTCTAACCTATCAAACAATTGGACTATAAATTATCTATGGAAAGATAAGTTTATTTTTAGAGTTTGGACTCCAAGTCTCAAATTTTTGCATGGCCAGCTCAAACAATTCAGAGGTTTCAAACTGCTCAAGTAAATGAATAATTTTTTTAAAATCTTGTGATAAAAACCAAGCAGGATTTGCAATTTTACATTGACGGATAAATGGTAAAATTGAGATATCCAAAAGACTTATCATCTTTCCAAAGATCCAAGGATTTGGATCTATGGATTCTTCCAGTTTTTCAAGCAGAAGTTTGCACTCATGCTGGTGCTTAGCAGTATCAGCCCCAAATCTAGATGAATATTTATATCTATCTAAATGATGCTTAAACTTTGAGTCAAAAAGCTGTATTAGGTAATTAGATTGTATTTGCTCTGCTTCAGAGCAAGGATGGACTTTCTTGGAATTTATCTCCATTGCCCAAGCAATAATATCAAGACTTTCATCTATAACTTTATCTGGAAGGTGCAGAATTGGAACAGTACCTTTTGCCGAAATTCTAAGCATCTCATCTGGCTTATTTTTTAACAGCACTTCTCTTAGCTCGCATCTTGTTGAAGACAAAATTAAAGCCATACGGGCTCTCATAGCATATGGGCACCTTCTGAAACTATAGAGTATTGGCTCCGTCATGTTTTGTTAGGCTTATAAGATACGCCAATGTGTTTTTCATTTCTTTTTTTTGCTAAATCCACCTGTTTTTGCCTTTCCGCATAACGTTTTCTTTGTTCAGGCGTTTTTTGATCAAAGCAATTTGGGCAGCTGATACCCTTAGAGAATTTTTTTGAGGTCTTATCTTCCTCTGTTATTGGCATCCTGCACCCATGACACATGTCATAAGAACCAACGTCTAACTTATGATTGAGTGCAACTCGATCATCAAAAACAAAGCACTCTCCTTCCCAAAGAGATTGGTCTTCATCTACTTTTTCCATGTAATTTAAAATCCCACCTTGGAGATGGAAGATATTCTCAAAACCTTTTGCTTTCATCATTGAAGAGGCTTTCTCGCAGCGAATCCCTCCTGTGCAAAACATTGCAATTTTTTTGTTTTTATCTATGCCACTTTCTTCAAGCTCCTCGACCCATTCTGGAAATTCCCTAAAATTAGTTGTTTCTGGTTGAATTGAATTTTTAAAGGTTCCAATAGAAAATTCATAAGTATTTCTTGTATCAACAACAAGCACATCTTCATCTGAAATTAAACTATTCCAATTTTCAGGTTGCACATACTCGCCAACAATTTTATTTGGATTTACTGAATCGTTGCCAATAGTAACAATCTCATTTTTTAGTTTTACTTTTAAGCGGGGGAATGGATCATCTTTGCAGGTAGATGTTTTGAAATCTTGAGGGCTTAAGAGGTTGTGCGTATCTAAGAAATCTTTGAATTTATTTATACCAGAAACTGGTCCAGCAACTGTTCCATTGATGCCCTCTTTGGCAAGTAAAATTGTACCCTTAATACTTTCTGCTTCTAAAAATTTTAAAAACTCCTTCTGCAAACCTTCAATATCAGACAGTTCGGTAAATTTATAAAAAGCTGCTACTTCAAAAAAATCTATATTCATTTTTCTAGTTCAATATATATTAAAGACTTACATTACTTTTATAGTTAGATGAAAAAGAAAACTAAAAATAGAATTTACACATTCATCATTACAATCTTTGTATTTTACTATATGTTTGGTCAATATCTTTAAAACAAGGATTTAACCAAGGGGTGTTGTTCGATAAATGGCGCGCCTGAAGAGATTCGAACTCCTGACCCACGGTTTAGAAAACCGTTGCTCTATCCAACTGAGCTACAGGCGCAAACTGGTCGGGGTAGTAAGATTCGAACTTACGACCACTCGCTCCCAAAGCGAGTGCGCTACCAGACTGCGCTATACCCCGAGACGAGTGATCTTAAAGTTTTCAGGTTAAATAATCAATGTCCATTGCATAAATATTTAATGATGGGAAAATGCATTCATGCCATCAAAAATTTTAGACGGAAAAGCTCTTGCACAGTTAGCCGAGACTGAGATTAAAAATGAAGTCTCAGAATTACTAAAAAAAGAGATAGAGCCAACCCTTGCAACTATTTTGGTAGGAGTAGATCCTGCATCAGCCACATATGTAAAAATGAAACAAAATGCTTGCGCAAGACTCGGAATGAATTCAATTGCTGTTGAGCTTGACAAGGAGACTTCAACAAAAGAGCTGCTTGCAACCATTCAAAAGCTCAATAACGATAATAAAGTGCATGGAATTTTATTGCAGCATCCGGTGCCTTCTCAAATTAATGAACGGGAATGTTTTGATGCAATCAATGTAGAGAAAGACGTCGATGGGGTAACGTGTTTAGGATTTGGTCAAATGACTATGGGTGAAGAAGCATATGGTTCATGCACTCCAGCTGGAATTATGAGAATGCTAGAACATTATAAAGTCGAAATTTCTGGCAAGCATGCAGTAGTCATTGGTCGCAGCCCCATTCTTGGCAAACCCATGGCTATGATGTTGTTAAATAAAAATGCAACCGTCACAATTTGTCACTCAAGAACAAAAAACCTAGAGGAGCACGTTAAAAATGCAGACATTGTTGTTGGGGCGGTCGGAGTTCCAAGGCTCATTCAAAAAGACTGGATTAAAGCTGATGCTGTGGTAATTGATGCTGGCTATCATCCAGCAGAAAAATGTGGAGATATTGATTTGCAAGGCATTGAAGATATTGCTTCAGCGCATACGCCTGTGCCTGGAGGCGTTGGCCCAATGACTATTAATACATTAATTTTAAATACGCTGTTGGCTGCAAAAAAATATATATAGCATGTCTAACCTTCCAGTTATTGTCGGTTATGGAGGAATTAATTCAGCAGGCCGATCAATTTTTGATCTATCGCATCAACGGATGCTTTTCGACAGCATTAATCCCGCTCAACAAAAAGAAGTCATCAAAAGTCTCGGTCACCTCATGGGGATCAACGATGAACAAAAGATATTAGACAAGACATTGATAAGAACAATTGATCAAAACTTTTTTGGGAATCACAACTATAGAAACCCTGAATTGCCAACTATGGCTGGAGGACAACTACCATCTGGGTTTGATCCGGCAACTACATATAATTCTCGACAACACCCAAGAAGTCTTGCAATGACAATCTTTGGTCTGTCCGATGCTGTTTTAAGTCTAGGTATGCCTTGGGAAGAAATTGTAAAAAAAGTTCCTAGACAAAAAATTTCATGCATTTCAGGTTGCGCAGTTGCCCAAGCAGATAAATTTGGAATGGGTGGAATGTTTCAAGCCTCTTTAGCTGGGTCTAGGGTTACCAGCAAGCATATGGCAATGTCTCTCGGCGAAGGCAGCGCTGACTTTGGTCACGCATATGTTTTAGGAAGTATGGGGTCGACTGGGAATTACACTGGTGCCTGTGCAACATTTCAATATAACCTTAAGCTTGGTATTTCTATGATTCAATCAGGCGAAGCTCTGATTAGCATTGTGGGTGCCGCAGAGTCGGGTATTGTCCCAGAAATTTATGAAGCATTTTCAGCAACCAAGGGCTTGGCAGAAGATAGCAATCTTGTGAAGCTGCAAGAAAGATTAGATGAGAAATCTACCAAACCCAATCATCGAAAAATTTGCAGACCATTTGGCGATAACATTGGGATGAGCCTTGGTGAGTCTGCTCAATTTATTGTGTTAATGGCTGATGAGCTAGCTCTGGAACTAGGTCTTAGCATTCATGGCGCAGCTTTATCGAGTCATATTCATGCTGATGGCTATAAAAAATCAATTTCGGGTCCTGGCGCTGGAAATTATCTAACAGTTGGAAAAGCCTTTAAGGAAATCCAAAAGCATTTTGGAGAGCAAGCCTTAGATAAAGTTTTCTTTCATGCGCACGGAACAAGCACACCTCAAAATAGGGAAAGTGAATCTCATATTATTTCTAGTTCTGCGCAAGCATTCAATATTAAAAATCTTCCTGTTGCAGCGATTAAGTCGTATCTTGGTCATTCTCTTGCAGCTGCAGGTGGAGATCAAATGATAAGTGCGCTAGGTAGTTGGAAAAATAACTTAATCCCTGGCATCACCACAACACCAGCTATCGCAGAGAATGTTTACACAAAAAATGTAAACTTCCTCCTTGAGCATATGGAGTTTGCGGACAAGGAATATGAATTTGCAATTTTAAATGCGAAGGGTTTTGGCGGCAACAATGGAACAGCTCTTGTGGCTTCCCCTTCTAAAACAATGGAAATGCTTCAAACTAAATACTCAGCTGCATCTATAAAAAAATATCACTCCACAAATGAGAGCATTAAAATGCAGTTATCAGAAAATAAAAATGAAATTCTGAGTGGAAAAATTAAATCTCGCTACATCTTTGGTGAAAATGTTATTGATGGCATGAATGATTTTCACGTTGACTCAGATCAAATCACCAACACAATAACCCATGAAAAATTTGATTTAGATTCAACTTTACCTTACAAAGATTTTACTGAGGGGTTAAAATAGTTGAGCAACAAAAAAACTTTTAAACAAATGGCCGAGAATATTTCAAACTTAGAAAATGCTGATGATTTTGACGAGATAGTTACCCCATCAGATGAGCTAGTAGCATCATTCGAGCAAATGCTCAAAGACATTGGGGAAGATGAATCTAGGGACGGCTTAATTGATACTCCAAGAAGAGCAGCTGCCGCATTTAAGTTTCTTAATCACGGTTATAAATTAAGCCTAGACAAAGTCGTAAATAATGCACTGTTTGATTCAGATCTTGAGGATATGGTTGTGGTCAGGGATATTGAGTTTTACTCACTCTGTGAACATCACATGCTTCCATTTAATGGAAGATGCCATGTGGCCTATATTCCAGACGGAAAAGTATTGGGGCTAAGCAAGATAGCTAGAATTGCTGATATGTTTGCACGCAGGCTTCAAATTCAAGAAAGACTGACCCATCAAATTGCTGAAGCAATAACTGATATAACTGGATGCAAAGGCTGTGCGGTTGTCGTTGAGGCTCAGCATATGTGTATGGTAATGAGAGGTGTGCAAAAACAAAACTCAGTTATGAAGACTTCTTCAATGATGGGGGCTTTTAGAAATAACCCATCAACACGCGCAGAATTTTTAGCCCTTCTTAGAAGTTAGCTGCCTTCGGTGGGCTTGTCTTCCTCATCAGGCGCAGCTTCTGTATTATCATCTTGCGTGATTTCGACAGCTTCAGCTTCCACAATCTCATCTTCATTTGGCGGGGTATCTGATTTAGCATCATCGCTAAAAGGCCAAGGCTTCGAATTAGTATTAAAGCTAACAAAATTCACTGAATCAATGAAAAAGCTTAGCAGCCAATCATTTGCTGATTTAAGCTTCGCATTAGTTTGCGAGGTAAAGAGATAGAAAATAAACTGTATTATAGCTAAGGCTATTAAAAGGCTGGCCACCCCGTTAATTGCAAAGCTGTATATAAACATGAAAAAAAAGCGCTGCCATTTTTTCATATCCAATAATTCGTCTTTATTAATTTCTGTCATAGTTTAATCCTTGTAAGTGAATTCTACATCAAGTTCATTGGGGTGATCGAGTAAATCTTGAATTAACTGATCTGAAGGTGAATCAGAGAATAAAATCCCATGCAAAGATTTAACCATTGGCATACTGATACCCATTTTTTCAGCCTCTGCAAAGACAACTTGCAGAGTCCTTGCTCCCTCAGCAACTTGTCCAACTTTAATTTTTGCATCTTCAAGACCTAAATCTTGAGCAATTAGCTCACCTAGCTGAAAGTTTCTTGATAGCTTGGATGTGCATGTTGCCATTAAATCTCCCATTCCAGCCAAGCCTAAAAAGGTAATTGGGTTGGCTCCTTTGGCAACAGCAAACCGGCTCATTTCAGCCATGCTTCTGGTCACAATAAAACCCAGAGCATTTTCTCCAACATGCTTTGCATGAGCAATTCCGCAACAAATGGCATAGATATTTTTTAAAGCTCCGGCCAGCTCTACACCTTGAATGTCTTTACTAGAAAAAACTTTAAAGGTTCCAGATGAAAGCATGGCTTTCATTTCTGTGCTTAGATTTTTATTTCTGGAAGCTATGACCGTTCCTGCAATTTTATTCTCAGCAATTTCTTTGGCTAGATTTGGACCGCTCAATGCTCCGATTTGATCGCCAACAATTTGATCAAGATGGTGAGCAATAATATCGGTCATAGTGCGAAAAGGTTCTGGCTGAATTCCTTTGGTGCAAGAAATAATAGATACTGATGAATCAATCAATGGCTCTAATCGAGCAACAATTTTTTCAAAAATTAAGCTCGGAGTTGCAACTAAAATATATTGAGCTCCATCTACTATGGTTTCAAGATCTTCTGATGCAGAAATGTTTTCAGAAAGTTTTAATTCCGGATGATAAACAGTGTTGGCTCCCTCTGAATTTATGCGCAATGCTTGATCAGCATCACGAACCCATAAACGAACTTCATAGCCATTTGAAGCAGCAACGTTTGCTAAAACCGTGCCAAAGCTCCCACCACCTAGAACTGCAACATGATTTTTAGTATTCATTTAAGATAAATATTTATCCAGCTGTCTTAAGTACTTGGCAGGGTCTTTTGGAGATCCACCTTCAGCAATTATTGCGTAATCAAATAAGAATTTAGCGAAGTTAGAAAATTCCTTTCCCGCCATGCTTCCTAGTTTTTTAATAAGTTTATGCTTTAAATTTACTTCAAAAACAGGCTTAGAATCTTCAAATGTTTGGCCTGAGGCCTCTAAGATTCTTTTTAACTGTGCTCCTGGCTCGTCCTTTGATAAGACCAAGCAGGCTGCTGAATCAACCAAACGTGAACTGGCAATAACATCTGATACTTTTGCATCCAAGGCTTTCTTCATTTTATCAATGACTTCCTGCTTTTCTTTGGTTACTTTTGGTTTCTTTACTTCACTATCGAGTTCTTCTTTTGCAATATTAACTAATGTTTTGCCCTTAAATTGCATCAAAGTTGACATCAACCATTCGTCAATGCGATCAGTTAACAGCAATACTTCTGTGCCACTGGCTTTAAGATGTTCAATATGAGGTGAATTAGCAGCAGCCTCATATGAGTCAGCAATGGAGAAATATATCTTTTCATCTTCTCCACTCATTCGTTCAATGTACTGATCAAATGTGGTGTCAGTATCATTATTTTCGGATGCGGTGCTGGCGAACATAAATAGCTCAGCTATTGATTCAGCATTTTCATAATCTTCAGCTGGTCCTTCTTTTATCACAAGACCAAACTCTTTCCAGAATTTTTGATAGTCTTCAGGCTTATCTTTCTGCATCTTTTTCAAGCTATCAAGTACCCTTTTACTAAGACCTTTTTTAATAGAGTCAACCAATGGATGGTCTTGAAGAATCTCACGTGATACGTTGAGAGGCAGGTCACTTGAATCAACCACACCTTTTATAAATCTTAGATACAAAGGCAGGAAATGAGCAGCATCATCCATGATGAATACTCGTTGTATAAAAAGCTTTATTCCACGGGGAGTATCTCTATTCCATAGATCGTAAGGTGATTTCTCAGGTATAAACAGCAAGCTTGTATATTCTTGCTTGCCTTCTACCTTATTGTGCATCCAAGTCAAAGGATCATTCGTGTCATATGAAATAAATTTATAAAAATCTTTGTACTCATCCGCCTTGACTGAGCGCTTGGATTTAAGCCAAATAGCTTCGGAATCATTTATTACTTCTGAGTCCCCTTCTTCAGGATTTAAGATCAAAGGAAAGTTAATGTATTGAGAATATTTTTGCAGCAAGAATTTAACTCGCATATGCTCTGAAAATTCTTTGTTATCATCGTTTAAATAGATAGTAATTTTTGTTCCTCTGTCTTCCTTTGGGATTTTGGAGAGTTGGTATGTATCCTCACCAGTGCTTTCCCACATAACACCTTCTTCCTCTGGAGACTGTGCAGATCTTGAGTGAACAGAAACTTTGTCTGCAACCATGAACACTGAGTAAAAACCAACTCCAAACTGCCCAATTAAATTTGAATCTTTTTTCTTATCTCCAGTCATGTCAGATAAAAATTGTGCCGTGCCAGACTTAGCAATGGTTCCAATATTTTCAATGACTTCATCTTCAGTCATCCCAATTCCATTATCTGAAATGGTCACTGTGTTGTTAGCAGCATTGAGGCTCACATTAATTGCTAGATTGCTATCCCCGTCAAGCAATTTAGAGTTTTCAATTGAATTGAATCTTAGTTTATCCAACGCATCCGAAGAATTAGAAACCAATTCTCTTAAAAAAATTTCTTTGTTTGAATACAACGAATGTATCATCAGCTGCAGCAGCTGTTTTGTCTCTGTTTGAAAAGATTTAGTTTTTGATCTTGCCATAATTTTTTATCCCCTTTGTATGCAATATGGTGTTGAAAGTCTTAAGTTCAAGCTTTGATTAAATCTTTTTTTGATTTGCTCTTACACCCTTTGCTGCAAAATTTGATCTCATCCCACGAGCGTTCCCATTTCTTTCTCCACTCAAATGATCGGTTGCAGTATTGGCAAACTTTGGTCTCAAGAAAAAGTTTTTTATGCAAAGCAAATATTAATCAAGATAAAGATAAAATTGAATTAGGCTCAGAACAAAAATTACTACTGTGCAATAAACACTAACGCCATGAGTAAATGAGAATATTTTTTCCCAACCGCGATCTTTTGCAGCATTGGTAATAGGAATTCCTGCAAGGCCAATCAACGCATGAATTGAAAGGTTAATTCCCAGCCACCAATGTAAGGAGGAGTCTTGAAAATATAAAATCAATAAAATAGGCAAAGATAAAAGGAAAAGCAATAAATAGTAACGCGGGAAAATTGCGCGCAAAAATTTAGAAGCAGATTCTTCATCTAGAGTTCGAAATACAACTGGAGTTGTTAAAATAAGATGTGTAAAGATGGTCCCCGCAATCATAAGATTGAGGAGTATGAGTGCTATTTGGCTTGTCATAATTATATACAAATGGCGATCCGGACGAGACTCGAACTCGCAACCTCCGCCGTGACAGGGCGGCGTTCTAACCAGATTGAACTACCGGACCGCGAACGCCTGTGAATGATAGCTTTTTTTAATTTTTCTGCAACTTTTTTTTAGGTACCTTTTGGGTGGTTTTTTATCAAATTAAATTTCTTAACTTTTTAGTAAAAATTTTACCTAGAAGTATAATTTTTGGTATGCTTAAGGAACTTTCCATGGGGGGAAGTATTAATATATTAAGTAAAAAGGAGTATTACATGTAATTACTTATGCTTTTAGCTGGGGTAATGGCTGTTCCTACTTTTGCTGCCTCAGGAGGAGATCTCGACGCAAATGATTACGTTGGTGTTTCATTCTGGCTTGTTACAGCTGCCCTATTGGCTGCAACAGCATTCTTTTTCGTTGAAAGAGATAGAGTGCATGCAAAATGGAAAACATCATTAACAATTTCTGGTTTAGTTACCGGTATTGCATTCTGGCACTATCTCTACATGAGAGGTGTTTGGATTGATACTGGTGAAACACCAACAGTGTTTAGGTACATTGATTGGTTGTTAACTGTACCGTTATTGATTATTGAGTTCTACTTGATTCTGAAGGCTGTAACAAACGTTGCTGCATCATTGTTCTACAAACTATTTGTAGGTTCTTTGGTAATGCTAGTGTTTGGTTACTTCGGTGAAGCTGGAATCATGAGTGCAATGCCTGCCTTTATTATTGGAATGCTTGCTTGGCTATACATGATCCATACGCTATGGATGGGTGAAGGCGCTGAAGCTAGAAATGCTTCTGGTAACGAAGCCGTGCAAACTGCTTACAATACTATGATGTGGATCATCATTGTGGGTTGGGCAATTTATCCTATTGGGTATGCTTCAGGCTATTTAATGTCCGGTGGCATTGATTCAGCATCATTGAATGCTATTTACAATCTAGCAGACTTTGTAAACAAGATCTTATTTGGTGTTGTTATATGGTCAGCTGCTGTAAGTGACTCTGAAAGCTAATACTTATTAGTTAAATTAAAAGCCCGGATTAATCCGGGCTTTTTTTTGTTTGACTGGTGGGTGATGACAGGCTCGAACTGCCGACCCTCTCGGTGTAAACGAGATGCTCTCCCAACTGAGCTAATCACCCATAACTTGAAGAAGGTGCCCTTCTATCAAGGAAAGAATTATATAGGGCATTTAAAACAGATCCAACTTTTATTTCTAGCTAGCAATCTTTTAAAACCGATGGTCAAGGCATCTCTATTTTTTGATCGGTAATATTTTTAAGCAACGGGCTTTTCGCTGATTTTGTAAATGCTTCATCGATTGCTGCAGTCCTCTCTTGCATGAGGAAACGATAATTAGGATGCGTAAAAATATAGAACTCCTTGTCATTGAGAGCTTCGACAACTCGCTTGCCTACTATAGAAACATCGATACCGCTTTCTACCATTTGCTTGGCCGAATTAGTTAGTACAGCTTTTTCTGACTTAGGAGTGGGGTCAGGTTGATATTTTTCTGGGCGGTTTCTTGCAGATTCATAAATTCTGGTTTGAACAAAGGCAGGACATAAGACTGAGACATGAATACCATCCCCTTCTAATTCACCTGCCCAGCTTTCTGACAAAGCTACTACAGCAGCTTTTGTTGCAGTGTAAGCTCCTGCATAAGGTATACCGCCCATGCCAGCCATAGAGGCAACATTTACAATCCATCCACCCTCTCCATGCTTTTTGATCAAAGGGGTCATGACTTTTGCTCCATAAACTACGCCCATCAAGTTCACATCAAGGGTCCACTGCCAGCCTTTTGTATCCTGGCTCTCAATCGGCCCTGTGTCTCCACCTACGCCTGCATTATTTACAACCATGTGTACTTTTCCAAATTTAGCCACTGCTTGATTAGCAACTTCTTGCCATTGATCTTCTTGGGCAACATCAAGTGCGACAGCCAGCACAGAAACTCCATCTGATTCAAGCTCCAAACGAGCCTTTTCAAGATTGCTCTGATCAATATCTGCGATCACAATATTCATTTTTTGATTGCCTAAGGCTTGAGCAATAGACAAGCCAATGCCCTCAGCTCCACCGCTAATAACTGCTGTTTTTCCTGCAAATTGAGACATATAAATTCTACTCCTTTGAAATAGACTTTTAAGTTGAAAGAATTGAGTTGAGTTGGTCTTCCATTTTTTGATAGTCCCAAAAAGCTCGCAAGGACTGAATTTTATTATTTGAATTTATGCGATAAATTACAATCATTTTTGTTTCTATCTTTACTTCACCAACACGGTTAACAATCTGCGCATAATTGGCGCATTCATTAGCGCAAGGAATCGATTCTAAAATATTAAACTCTATGTCTCCGTTTGCTATAACTGTGTCATAAAATTTTTCTATTGCCTCCAAGCCTTGGTGACCATTGCCCTCTGGGTCTAGGGGACTTTTACCTATTGGATCTTGCACCACAGCATCTTGATCAAATAAGGCAAGCCAATTTTTTTTATCTTTGGCAACAGCATAGTCTCTTGAAAGAAATCCTAGTTCCTGAGCTTTAGTTTTGGGTTTCAATGTATATCTCCTTTTTTGGGTTTAATTCTAATCTAGCAAAATATATACCAGCTAACGCAAGAACAACAAAACTTAACTGGATAAAGTTTAAATACTCATAAAATACAATGGCTCCAAAAATAGTTGCAATAATGGGTTGCATCAACAAACCGATAGAGCCAAATGAAGCGCTAATCTTTGGAAGGCTGTAGGTAATAAAGAACTGTCCTCCCACTTGACACAAAATAGCCATGGTAAGCAAATTGTAGAACTGAATACGCGAACTTGGAAGAAATACTCTTGATTCAAAAAGGGCAAAAGTTAAAGAAAAAATAGTTGTGAATAGGGTTGTGTAGAAAATTATATTAATTGAGCTCTCTTTACCTAACCGAGAGATGATCAGCAGATAAGTGGCATATAAAAAAGCTGCCAGTAGTGCAATAGCATCACCAAATAAACCCCCTTCAGTTTTAGAGCTTGAAAAATAAACCAATCCTATAACTCCAACATAAGTTAAGGCAAAAGATAGAAGAAACTTTTTTGAAATAGGTTCTTTAAAAACAAACACTCCAATTAGCACCATGTATATTGGCGCTGTGTTTACCATGATCGTTGAATTTGCTACTGAGGTGAATTGCAGGCTCCAATGCCAAGCGCTCATATCTGAAGCAAATGCAAATGCAGCAATAAAGGCAAGCATTAAATTTTTACTATTTTTTAATCTGAAAGCTTTGGATCGATTGTAGTAAAAATTCAATGCAGCTAAAAATGGTAAGGCTAAAAACATTCGATAAAACAATGTCCAAGAGGGCGATAGCTCGCTCCATCTAACAAATAATGGAGCCAACCCAATCAGCCCAGCGCCCAGCATTAAGATAAAAAGATTTTGTGCTGACTTTAATTGTGAGGACATCAATATATACTTCGTTTATGTGTGCAGATATTGTAGAGCAAGGCGATGAAATTATCTCAGTTGGAGAGCTCAACCAACAAGCAAAGAGGCTTTTAGAAAATCAATTTAGGGGCGTGTCAGTGCTTGGAGAAATTTCCAATATAGCTCGACCCTCCTCAGGGCACATTTACTTCACTCTAAAAGATGAAGACGGTGCAATCCGTTGTGCAATGTTCAGAAATCAAAATGCTAGATTAAATTTTGATCCAAAGAATGGTGACCAGTGCGTCCTTAAAGGTCAGGTTAGTCTCTATGCTCCTAGAGGCGACTATCAGTTAATCGTGAGCTCTATGCAGCCTGCAGGAACTGGGAATCTGATGCATCAATTTGAAGAGCTTAAGAAAAAATTAGATGCAGAAGGTTTATTTTCTCAATCAATGAAAAAAGATATTCCAAATCAACCTAAGCATATTGGAATCATTACATCTGAATCCACCGCAGCATTTCAAGATGTCTTAACCACAATACAAAGAAGAGCTCCTGTTAGCCAAGTTTCTTTAATTCCCGCTACTGTTCAAGGTGATACTGCTCCTAGAAGAGTAATTTCAGCACTGCAAAGTGCTTTAAATTTTAATAATCTTGAGCCCAATAATGCATTTGATGTGATTATTATTTGTCGAGGAGGCGGTTCAATTGAAGACCTGTGGGCTTTTAACAATGAAAGTCTTGCTAGAGAAATTTTTGACTTTCCTTTGCCAATTATTTCAGGTATAGGTCATGAGATAGATTTCACAATTACAGACTTTGTATCTGATTTAAGGGCCCCCACTCCAACTGCAGCAGCTGAATTAGTAACGGAGCATTACTTCCAGTTAAGCGATAAGCTTGAGGAATGGAAAATGAATCTTATTTATCTCATGCAATCTAGACTTTCAGAAAAATCACAAAAAGTTCTTTTTACATCGCAAAGTTTAAAAAGCCCTTTGACTATGCTCAAAGAACAATCACAATCTTTAGATAACGCAGAAATTCGTCTAGGCGCGACAATGCAAAAAATTCTTGTTAACGCAAAGCAAAATTTTCAACTAACAGCCAATCAAATCAATCAATCAGGCGCTTTGCAAAAATATGAAAAATATCAAGACCACCTGAATGCTGAACTTCAATCATTGAAACATCAAATTAAAAGTACGCTTAACAAGAAGCAATTCTTCCTTGAAAACCTTACTACCAATCTCAAGGCTGTGAGCCCACTAGCGGTTCTTGATAGAGGCTATGCAATAGTGATGAATGAAAAGGACCAAGCAATAAAATCATCTAAGAATTTAAAGATTGGAGATACTCTTAATACTCGACTTGCATCGGGCAGCTTTACTTCAAATGTTTCAAAAAAAGATTAAATACATAGCTTCATTGCTCTGCTTTTCTTTGATGGGCTTGCAAGTTTATTCGAGTGAATTGATTTCAGGCCAAAGCGGTGAAATTATTTCTATTCCAGCTGAAATAATAGCTCAAAACAACTCATACGTTGTTAAAACTCCTTCTGGCAACAAGCAATTAATCAGCCTGCCATTTGTAAAGCAGGATTTGATTATTACTCGACATCACCTTGATGTAAAAGTTAACTGGGTTAATTTTGGTGAATCCAGGATCACCATCGCCGATCAAAGCAAAGTAACATTAAGCAAGGCTGATCAAGCCAGGGCTAATCAAGAAGCGCTTGAAATTAAAAAGGCACTTAGCATCTCAACGAGTGAGATTACACCCTCTTTTAATTTTGTTGCGCCAGTGCCAGGTGTAATTACCTCTCCCTTTGGAAAGCAAAGATTTATTAATGGGTTACCAAGATCTGCTCATCTTGCATTAGATTTAAATGGAAGTAATGGCACGCCGATTATTGCGCCTCTTAAAGGAAAGGTAGTTTTGGTAGGAGATTATTTTTACACTGGGCATACCCTAATCTTGGATCATGGTCATGGGCTTTTTTCATCCTATGCACACATGAGCGAGATTAAAGCAAAGGTTGGTGATTTAGTCGGGCAGTCTGATGAGATTGGATTGGTTGGCTCAACAGGTCGTGTAACTGGGCCACACTTGCATTGGACTGTTTACTTTGATGGAAATAAAGTAAACCCTGAATCACTCATTCAAAAGAATTACTTAACCACCATTCTTTAGCTCTTCGTAAGCCAAAGATAGACTTTCCTCATCCTGGGGCTTGAGACTAGCAAAAACAATTTCTCCAGCAGGCGATATAAAATATGTGGCCGGCAGTGTTTTTGGTGTTTGTATGCCCCACAAAGTTCTTGGGTGGGTAATCAAGGATGGATAGCTGATTCCAAACTTCTTTATTTGAGGTCTAAGATCTTCTGCTTCAAGACGGTCAAAATTAAAAGCAAAAACTTCAACCTCAGTATATTTTTTGGAGAAAGACACTATTTCCGGGATTTCCTTAATACAAGGTGGGCACCAATCAGCCCAATAATTAACCAACACCCATTTACCATCAAGGCTGGATGAAAAGATTGGTTTTGAATCAAATACTTCTACATCGCCCTGCTCGCAAGAAACTAAAAAAATACAAAGCAAAGATAATGGTAATTTAAATTTCATGTTTTATAGTATTGCAAAAGGAAACTATTATGCATGAAAAATATCTCCTAATCTTGTTTTACTCCGCAACTGGAGCTGTCAAAAATCTTGCCCATGCAATGGCCGATGGAGCGGAGAAAAGAGGCCTTGAAGTTAAAATAAGAACGGTTCCAAAAGTTTCAGCAACCACCGAGGCAACAGAACCACAACTCTCTGAATCTGGAGAAATATATTGCACCAAAAAAGATTTAATTCACTGCTCAGGATTAGCCTTGGGATCACCAACTAGATTTGGGTCTATGGCTGCTTCTTTAAAATACTTCTTAGATTCCACCGGAGATGTTTGGGCCAACAATGAATTAGAGAGTAAACCTGGCTGTGTTTTTACATCCACTGGTTCTCAGCATGGCGGCCAAGAAATTACATTGTTTAATTTAATGACCTATTTATTGCACCAAGGAATGTTCTTTGTAGGATCGCCCTACTCCATTAAGGAGCTCAATAGCACCAAAGGAGGAGGAACACCTTATGGACCCTCCCACGTTGCGAACTTAAATGGTTCCACTGATTTAACCTCAGAAGAATACAAGATTGCATTTGCCACAGGCGAGAGAATGGCCGATTTAATACTAAAACTAAACCCTGATGAATCTTAGAAAAAATTTTTATGTTTTTATAATTGCATTGCTTGCAACCCACCTCATGCAAGGTTTAATTATTGGAACTCCTTGGATTGGAATAATTATCTGGTCAGCACCGTTAATCTTTTTTGGATACAGGGGTTATGTAAAACCCTCAGCAAAACTTTATCAAGTATTTGGATTTATTATTTTGATCTATTTTATGAGTGCTTGCTTGATAGTATTCGGTCTACCCAATGCTACTTTTCTTAGTTGGTTAGAGCTAACCGAAATAGTGTGTCTATTTTTTATAGCAGTCTATGCAGCTCGCGAACAATTAAATGTAAAGTAAACTTGACAGACAAGTAGACTTTACATATTATGGACATTATAGCGTTTATCTATTAGGTCAAAAAACTCCCTAGAAGTTATCTGACTGAATTTCTCTATGGTTATTGATAAACGCTATTGCATAAATAAGAGGAATTTAAAAAAATGGCAAAAATAGTTCAAAAGGGAATGTGGATACAAATTTCCTCACTTAACGAGACTGATAAAAAAAATTACATCAAATCAATGGTATTTGCCTTTTTAGCTTCTTTCCTGCTTGGAATACATTTAATCCATATTGGAATTTTTGGTCAAACCCCTCCAGTCGAACCGGTTGTAAAAGAACCTTTTTTGCTCATTGCTAGATTACTAATGATTGCATTCTTTATGATAGGAGCATATTTTTACCATCAATTTTACCAAACTCAAGATGATTTTTTTAAAAGATATCATAATTCTATGTTTGCTGGTGGAGCTTATGGTTTCTTAGTATTTGGAGCTCTGCTAACAATTTTTTCACCGTATTTCGACTATCATCCAAATTTTTATGAGTTCTTTTGTGCGTTTGCGATTGGCACTGGAATTGGTGGTTATTATTTCTATAGAAAATATATTGCTGATTAATGAAAAATAACCTTAAAAACCTTCGGCAAGAAAAAAGTATTAGTCAAGATGAACTTGCTTCTATGCTAAAAGTAAGTCGCCAAACAATTAATTCAATTGAAACTGGGAAGTTTGATCCTTCCCTAACATTAGCAATCAAGCTAACCAGATATTTTGAGGTGAGTCTTGAAAAGATTTTTATTTATGAGGATGAGAAATGATCACAATAGCTCTTTTAATAATTCTAGGTGCTGCATTGACATTATATTGTGGAGTGACGCTCCTTAAAATTTTTACTGCAATAACTTTACTATTTGCTGTGTTCGCTGGAATATTTATTTCGATGATAGCGGTATTTTTTTCAATAATATTAATGCTAATAATTTTTTCTATAGCCTTGTTTGGCGCATTAGCATCATTAATTTTTAGTGTTTTAATTTTTTAGTTTTTTGTTTTTTAATTTTTTTAATCTTTGGAGATAACTTATGAATGCACTTAAATCTATTTTTGCCTGGTTAGGAAGGTTCTTGGAAAAAGCTAGAACAGTGATGCTCAACCTAGGCACCGCCTTTGTGTTAATTATTATTACAATTGCGATTATTGGAGGCATATCGTCTTCTGGCCCAAAAACTCAAGATCCTAGCGGAAGAGTTCTCTACCTTGCGCCTGAAGGAACCATCGTTGATCAAGAAGTATTTAACTCAGATTCAATTTTTGACTTGCTTGATGATTCAACCAATCAAATTCAAACAAGAGATCTCATTAACTTAATAAGGGCGGCCGCAGAAGATGACGATGTTCCTGCTGTATTTATTGACTTCTCTGCAACAGGCTTTGCAGGTCCTACCACCGCAATCAATATCGCCAAAGAATTAAAAGTACTTCGTGAGTCTGGTAAAAGAGTGATTGCCATGAATGATCGTCTTTCTACAACTTCCTATTTGATGGCATCTCAAGCTTCTGAAGTGTGGGTGCATCCAGTTGGAAGCTTCAGCGTCAGAGGTCTTGGGGGAATGCGTCCTTATCAAAAAGAACTATTTGAAAATCTAAAAATTAATTTTCATAATTATTCACAAGGCGATTTTAAATCTGCAGTTGAAGGTAATACAAGAACAGATATGTCAGAAAATGATAAATTGCAAAGAGAGGCCTTGTTAACTCCGATTTGGGATGAAATGAAATCTCTTATGGCAGAAGGACGTGGGATTGAATCAGACGATATCCAATCTTTTGCAGATGGCTACGTTGGATTTTTTGGTGAGGCTGCCATTGGGAATATTGCCTATGCACAAGCAAACAATATTATTGATGGGACCAAATCATTTCCAGAATTTCGTCAATACATGATTGAAGAATTTGGTCTAGATGAGGAAGCTGAAACTGAAACCTATAAAACTATTTCTTATAATGAGTATGCAAATCAAATGGAAGATGACTTCTCCGAAAGCGAAAATGAAATAGCTATTATTACTGCTGAGGGTGTAATCATGGAGGGGGAGATGTCTCAAGGTGTAGCAGGTGCAAATGGCGTCGTGAAACAAATCAGATCTGCGCATGAGGATGAAAATACTAAAGCCATTGTATTCAGGGTCAACAGTCCAGGTGGATCTATTATTGCAAGTGAAATGATGCGTGATGAGTTATTTGCTGCCAAAGAAAAAGGCATCAATGTGATCGTATCTATGGGAGATTATGCTGCATCTGGTGGTGTATATATTTCTACACCAGCTGATTATATTTTTGCTGAACCTACAACG